>Ga0079202_10000873_pt1 | contig 10877 bp, 3 predicted proteins | sample PorBlaBluebeHill_FD_68601 | JGI IMG/M metagenome (GOLD analysis project Ga0079202, IMG submission 68601) | Marine algae microbial communities from Blueberry Hill - Blueberry Hill, Maine | ecosystem: Host-associated > Algae > Red algae > Blade | place: USA: Blueberry Hill, Maine
TCTGCTCTCCGAAGCTTCAGCGCAGGAGAGCAGGTGAGATTGCTGAGAAGAATTGGTTTCTTGATAACATATAAGAATAAATTATAATATGTTGTTCACCAACTCTACGAAGCCATATCCAACCCTTCCAAATGCTCTAACTGAGCAAAGCCTGGATACTTGTCCTGTGCTACTTTTAGTTTTTTAGAGAACAGATCGTCTTCTCTCAATTGGTAGTAGCAGAGTGCTTGATTAAAGAATGTATCTGCTTTGTCTCCAAACTCTACTATTGAGAAATCAAAATAGTCTAAGGCCTCTTGATAGCACCCTATATCGTAGAAGATACCTCCTATACTATATGCTAGATCAAACTTTTCATTGATAGTAAAGTACATTTTCCAGACCTTATGGAGTGTTTGCATAAGTCGTCTTCTTTCTTCATGGGAGAGATTTTGGGCTAACAGCTTGAGTCGTGGAAGGAGTGTAATAAAGAAGGTCGAATCGTAGACACTGAGTCGGTAAAGAGCGATAAGTTCTTTGAGGGTGAGTCTTGAGATATTAAGGTAGGCCATCTTCTTCATCGTGTTGAAGTCATCTGGGCCAAAGTCATTGACGTAATGTTCAAATGCTTGCTCAGCCTGAGGAAACGGCACACTTCCATCAGTGAAAAACAAGGTCCCAATCTCAAGATGAAAGTTGGAAAACTTAGAAAACAAAGCAATACCACCTAGGCTCTTACAATAAATACTCAAGGCATGAAAATTCACCCAAAGTGAGAAACTGCCGTGTGATACTAAGTCTGGTTCTTTTCGATCTTGAAGATTATGGAGCTCATGAAATCCCTTATCCATTGTCATCAAAATCAATCCAACTTGTGAAAATTGACGAAGTGTATCAATACATTTGAGAGACTTGGAAGGAAAAAAGAGATATGAATCCTTGAGTGATAACCGATAATCTTCAAGCATCTTATCTAGTATCACATCATTGAAGTGTGGTAGAGTAATCTTGTTATCATGATACTCAGTCTGCATCAAGTTGATGATAGATTCGATATCAAGTTGGTCTGGACTAATCTGGGTAGTCATAGATACAGCTACCTCTGCTATCTGTTCGTCGTGGATGTGAAACAACTCACTCGGTATCGAATCAAAAAAATAGTTGCCAATTGCTAAGATGGGTTGTCTAAGACTCTTTGGCTTGATGACAACTCCCGACTTACGAAGTACGATCTCATCAGTACCAATTGCATCAAAGTATGCGACGTCTAATACTCCCTTATCGAGATAGACCTTAAACTGATTGTGTGCCTCGAAGAACTCTAAATTAGAATCAACGATATCGCTGAGGACAAAGCAATATGGTGGCAACTCAATTGACTCAGATTCAATCTGAAGTTCAAGGTGCATTAAGATATGGAAGGCGAGCCTGCCATGCCCAGCACCAAGTTCCATAATATAAACTGTATCTGTCGTCTTTCCCTGTGAGGCTAGGTCCTTAAGTGTACCAAAAATGAGTTCAGCATAGAGCTTACCAACTCTCGCATTGCTCGTCATGTGATGTGGGACAAGCTTATCACTCCAAGCAGCGATGCCTTTGTCTTGGTAAAAGTCTCTATTGAGAGACCAAATAATACTCTGCGAAAAGGGTGTTTTGGACTGGAGAACATACGGTTCTTGGTTCATAGTAGAGTGCTTTTGCGTTGTAGAAAATCTACAATCTTTGCAAGCTGTTACTCTACTTTACGATAAAGTGAAAACCTACGAAATTTATAAAATCACATTAAGATAGGAGACTTTATGACACCAACTGGTGATCACTACTTTATTAACAACTTGATTCTGGTGGAGTTAGTCTGAGATATTAATTCTCTATTCCTTGATAATTGAAGTCAAATCCTTTGTCAGTAAAGTCCACTGCACTGATTTCACTCACTCCTATTTCTTGCATGAAGACACCATAGAGCATATCTACTGCTGCCATTGTCACCTTGTTATGGGTAATGATAACGAACTGGCTATTCTTAGAGAATTGACTGATTAATTTAGTGAACTTCTGAACATTGAGATCATCGAGTGGTGCATCGACCTCATCGAAGATACAGAACGGTGCAGGCTTGAGTAAGTAGAGAGCAAAGAGTAAGGCTGTTGCTGTCAATGTCTTCTCACCACCAGAGAGCTGACTGAGTGACTTAGGTCGCTTACCCTTCGGTTGTGCGATGATCTCTATCGGAGAATCTAACGGATTACTTTCATCTTCAAGGATGAGATCACACTTATCATCCTCGGTAAAGAATGTTCTAAATACTTCTTGGAAGTGAACCTTGATTTGATCAAATGCAGTCTTGAACTTTGCATTTGCTTCCTCCTCGATTTCAGCAATCGTCTTATGAAGGTCTTCTGTTGCTTCTAGGATATCATCTCGTTGACTGACGATATAGTCATTTCTTTCCTTTATTTCTTCATAGGCAGTGATCGCGAGAGGATTGATATCTCCATAGTTTTCGATACGCTTCTCTAACTTTTCTAGTCTAAGTTTGACATCATTCAGATTTTGCGGAACATCTTCTTCCTGTTCCTGCTCTGCAAATATCTCAGATTCTTGGATATTAAATTCGATCTGGAGTCGATCGACAAGACCTTTCTTTTCATAGAGATAGGTCTGTTCTCTTTCCTTGCTTGAGTTAATCTTTGATTGCAACGTATTGTGCTCTCCATGCAGATCTCTTAAGCCCTTCTCTTGATCTTGGATATGTGACTTCTCTTGGAAGTAGAGTTGTTCGATTGTGTTGACGGCTGATGTCAATTCAGTTTTTTGATCATAGAGAGCCTTAATCTCCTCTGTCATATCTGTACCAGATGTCTTGAGCTCTTCTAGGTTGGCTTTGACTTCCTCTAGAGATTTTTGATCTTTTTCAAGATCTTGCTCCACTTCAACCTTTCGTTGTGCTAGTCTTTCTCTTGCCTCTGTGATACTATTGAGAGAGTTCTCCTTCTTGATCTTTTCAATATTCTGAGTATTGACACTTGCTGACTGTTGGCTGAGTTCTTCTTGTAGTCCAGTCAATGTAGATTTTTCGTCTGCTAATATCCTATCTACTTTAATCTTTGCTTCCTTTTTTTCGGCAAGGAGAACACTCACTTCGGCTATTTCTCTTTCAGTTTCTGTAAGCGTATTGAGGTAGGTTATTTTTGTATCAGCGTTTTCTTGCTTGTTCGTTATAGCCTTGACATAGTTTTTCTTGACTTGCTCGTGCTTATACTTTTCATTCATATAAGTGACGTCAATCTGAGCCTTTGCCTTTCTGAGTTCTTCGTTATCAGTGTTTGTGATCTTATTGTCAATGACTTCAAGTTTTTCAGTCACTTTTTGTAAATCCTTAGTCAACTTTTCAACTGACTTTAGACTTTCCTCATAGGCCTTCTTACGACCTACTTTTTTACCAGTAAACAGACCGACTGACCCGCCAGAGACTGTATACTTTCTCTGTATCACAGTTGAGTCCTCTAGAATATATTCGCTAGTCTTACCCCCACCCTTTTGCGCAAGCTTAATCCCGCCAAAGAGATGAGCAAAGAGATCTGTATACTTCTTGTCAAACTGTAACTTCCCTACTATTGAATCTTCCTCGACACTTTCTGACTGAGATGACAATCTATTAAGGAGGAAAAAGCTAGCTCTACCCTTCTGTCCCTGCTTGAGTAGGTCTATTGCTTTGAGTGCTTCCTCTTCAGTCTGAGCTACAAAGTAATTGAGGTAATTCTCTAGGTATGACTCGACTGCATTTCGATATGGCTTGGGACAGAAAAACAAATCAGAGAGTAATGGAATCTTCCCCTTCGTAACATCATGGACAAACTTTACTGACTCAGGAAATCCTTCGAGTGAGTCAACCATATTCTTGAGCATATTGCTTTCTGTAGTGACTCTATCTAAGTCTCTTGCTATCTGATTTTTAGCATTAGCTGTTTCCTTTCTACTTTCTTCAACATTATTAGCATCTGTGATTGCTTTGGTATACTTCTCTTCAGCTATTTTATGATCGTTCTCTAATTTGGCAATGAGTTGAGTGCTCTCTTCGATTACTGCATTGAGCTCTTCTACTTGCTGAGTATTAAATGACTCTGATGCGTTAAGTTCTTGAAGTCTTTCCTTCGTTCTTTGTAGATTTCCTTCTGCCTTTACGAGCTGCTTTTCGTATTCAAAGATTTCATTTTGGTATTTAAGAGAGAGCTGTTCGTTTTCGTTAGATGACTCTGATTTATGAGTTACCTCTAGTCTAAATGATTCGTAAGCTTCTCTGACTTTGAAGAGTTGATCACTGACTGTTTTGAGTTGCTCTTGCTCTGCTGCTTCGAGTTCTTTCTTCTCTTGGATAGCACCTTCCAGATCTATACTTTGATTCTTATTGTCAAGGATTCGCTTATGAAGTTCTGTCTCAGAAGTTCTAAGGAATGTGAGCTCTTGCTTTCTGAGTGACTCTGTTCCTTCTACTGATTGGATATCACTTACTATTGCATTGAGTTGTTTCTGCGTTTCGTTGAGTTTGATCTCATCATTGAGATTTTTTGTTTTCAACTCTTCGAGTGCTACTTCTGCTTTGGCGATTGATGCCTTTACCTCAGTGAGATGCGCCATCCTCTCATTCTGCAACGTCTGCATCCCAAACAGCTCACGATCATACTCTTTGATTTGAGACTTAGTAACTGTGATCTTAAGTCCCTTGTATTCTTCTTTAATTTTGTAATAGCGTTCAGTCCTCTTTGCCTGCTTCTCTAGAGACTTCATACTATTCTCTAATTCGAACAAGAGGTCCTCTACTCTATCAAGGTCAGCTTTAGTAAGAGCTAACTTGCTAAGTGCCTCTCGCTTTCTGATTTTATACTTCGAAATTCCTGCTGCTTGCTCAAACATTTTCCGTCTAGAATTCTCCTTATCAGAGAGGATGGAATCAACCATTCCGAGTTCGATAATCGCATAGGTATTGGAGCCGATTCCACTATCAATGAAGAGGTTTCTGATATCCTTAAGTCTACATTTGACACCATTGAGTTTGTACTCACTCTCACCTGAGCGGTAAAGAGTCCTTGAGATTGCAACTTCCTTATATTCAGTAGGCAGTACGTTCTTGGTATTTTCAAAGGTTAATGTAACTTGAGCAGCACCACCTTTCTTCCTTGTTTTTGTTCCGTTGAAGATCACATCTACCATGGATTCTAGCCTCAGTTCTTTACTTTTTTGCTCACCAAGAACCCATCTAATACTATCTACGATATTGGATTTACCACTCCCATTAGGACCTACAATTCCAGTAACTCCTTCGTCAAACTTGACGTGGATTGGGTTGGCAAAACTCTTAAAACCCTTTATATCAAGGCTTTTCAATCTCATAGGGGGCAAATATACTCAAATTAGAAAGTTTTAGTCACTATACATCCGCCTTTATGAATATGCAAAAAAAAATGCCAGAAGATAAAATCTTCCGGCATCCATAACTTACAAAACTAGTACATTACTTGTCTAACAAAATCATCTTTTTGACAATAATGCTTTTTCCTGATTGTACTCTGTAGAATAAGACTCCAGAGCTCGGTACATTCTCTGCACTGAGAGTAAATTTATTGTGTCCTTTCACAGCAGTCATTCCTGTCTGGTAAAGAGTCTTACCAGCAGCATCGAATACTTCTAATGTTACTGCAGATTCCTGTGTCGTATAGAACGGAATTACTGTAGTAGCTGCAAATGGATTTGGTTCATTTTGATAAACAACTAAATCGTTGCTTATTTGACTTGAGCTATCAAAGTCAAGTGTGATATTCATCACTTCTTTATTTGTATCATAGACTTCCGCAGTAGTAACATTTGATGTCAAGTCTATCACATCTGAAAGACTACCACCTTGTTGAGCGATAAAGTAGAATGATGTCAATTCACTTCCTTCTGTGATCTCTCTTCCGTTGACAAAGTCAGCTGAGATTGCTAGCTGTCCAGCAGAAGCCTTAGATGTAGATACTTTATCAACATCTAATCCTAACTGACCTTCAGTGAAGTCAAGGTATGCCAATACTGACTGATCAAAGTCAAGCGTAAACTGTGCACCATAAAGATCTGTTGTTTGATTTGCATCAAGAGTTACCTTTACTTGCTGTCCAGCTTGGAATGTTTGATTTCTTACAGTAATACCATAGTCATCTCCACTTCTTACTTCTGTCTCTTCATTGTGAAGGTAGAAACTAATACTATTGTTAACATCACCAGTCTTCACAGCGACAAACTCAACATTAGAGTAGTCAATATAAAGTGCAGGGATTGAAACATTAGTTTCGTATTCCCAAGGTTGAGTTGGATCTAAGAAGATTTGATTCGCATCCACAAATTGCCAAGATGTATTATCAGTATATTCATCTTTAATGTCTAAGACAAGCTTTCTAATCTCAGCAATATCCGCTGCTGATATAGAATGAGATTTGTTAGCATCTGCTGCTATCAACTTATATGGTGAATCAAGATTTTCAAGATTCAAGATATGTCTTTGAATTAATATGATATCAAGTGTAGAGACTCCCTCTTTATGAAGGTCATTTCTTACAGGTTCTACTACATATGAATCATAATACTCAACAGATTGGAATTCATAGTCTCCTTCTTCGTCAGTGAGTTCCATTGTTGTAACAGCATCACTCATATCTTCCAATTCCACTTCAAACTGTTCAGCACCATTATAGAATTCATCATAAACTCTACCAGCTACTTTTGCTGATCCACTGCTTGAATCAGTACATGCATCTAAGTTATCTTGAAGGATAAGAGTTACTTGACAGAATTCAGAGTTACCACTGCTATCTGATACATACATGTTGAGAGAAATCTCAGCTCCAATCCCGTTAGGAATGTCATCACAAGTAAATTCTAAAGCTTGTGTCAATCCATCCGCGGTGAAAGAGTAAGTTAATTCAGTCTCAGTACCACAAGCTGATTCACTCTTAATATTAAAGTCAGATGCCCATACTTCTGTAGTACCATCAGCACCTAGAGCCCACACGAGTTCTGCTCTACAGATTGGTGTTGGTTCTTTATCACTCAGCACGCAGAAATCAATCTCACACTCACTCTCATTACCACAGTTATCACTTGCGTAAAAAGTAATTGAGTGACATCCTACTGGATAAACATCTGTCGCATCATTACCAGTACCTGTTGCGTCTATAGAACCATTGTCATCTAAGTCCAACTCCCAAGTATATCCGATTTGTCCTGATGGAGTACATCCATCTTCATCCACTGCAAATACTACTAATGGTACTTCATGCTCGCAATCTAGATCAGTATCTAATATATTGATCTTTTCATCACAATCAGTTGTAAATGTCGGTCCACTTCCACTGTTGAAGTTGATTTGTTGTGAGCAGAAAAATTCACCTACATTTGGATTATCTACATCGTAAGTACACCAATCAATGATTGTCCACTTTCTTGTAATTGAATAACAAGCCTGAACTCCTGGATCGACAAATGGTTCGCTATCTACAAAATTCATTACGATATCAGTACAAGCACTATTTGAATTTATGATAGGCTTGCTTGATAAATTGTCTGGAGAATAACCTCCGTCACAAGCAGCAACTAATACATCTGCAGGACATGTAATGTCAGACATCAAAAGACCTCCATCACCTACAACATTGATTGTCAAATCACATGATCCAATCACTGTACCTGCACTATTAGTATAAGTTACAGTTTGGATTACAACTCCTACACCACACTCATTGAGACCTGTCTCATCAAAAGTAGTCATTGGAGTAAAGTTACCTGGGCAATTAGAGCTTACAGTAATATCACCAAAGTTTGCATCACTATAAGAATCACTACAATCAATTGTATCTTCATCATTAGCAGGACAGAGTACTACTGGTGTTACGAAGTCTGAAACACAGACTGCACCAACACATTCATCAATATTACCAAACTCATCAGTAACTCTTAACATCACTGGGATGTCAAGTCCATGAGCATCGCCACAACAGAATGTTATTGTTGGACCATAAACTGCATCAGAAGACTCACAGAGATTATTATCTATTCTTTTTACTTCATAGAGTACGATATCTCCACACTCATCAAAACTGTTATCATCAATTGATTCGGCTAACACCTCTACTTCAAGACTTGCGTTGAGTGATACCTTCGTATTTCCTTCGCAGATAGCGAAAGGTGGTGTACCATCCTTAACAATAACATCTGAAGTACAGAATGTAGGATCTCCATTAAGGTCTACTTGTGCATTACCACATGCATCAATAAACTCATATCTATACCAGTAAAGTCCAACAGTCACATCTGGGTAAATATACTCTCCCCTGCTATTAGGAAGAACTTCTACGTATGTAATATCTGTATCATTAAAGTCTTCTCCACATGGATCAGTTTCAGGATCAATATCAAAAAGATCTTGGTCAACAAAACCAATATAGATTCTAAATGTCACATCACTACAATCAAAGTAAGTCGGCGCAGTTGGATCAACCGGTCCTAGGTTACCATTCACTGGTACAGGGATATTGAAATCTGTAGCACAACCTTCAGTTGTAAAGATTTCAATACAAGTCTCACCACATTGTGATACAGGTGCTTCATCATCAAACGCCTCAATATTTTGTCCTTCTTCTCTGAACTCTCCACTACACCAGTCTACTACGAACCATGTTCTTAGCATCTTTGTACTGGCACCACACATCTCAAATGGAAGGTCAGTGTATTCAAACTGAAGACAAGGACAACCATAGAATGTTGGCTCTCCGCTTACTTCTGGAAGAACACCTTCTAAATCCAAGTCATCGCAATCGCTATCTAAGTCATAGTCTACAATAAAGTCATCTGGGAAGACCACTTCATCTACTGTTACTGATTCAAAGTAGATAGATTGTGTACATGTTGAAGTATTACCACTTCCATCAGTTGCAGTCCATACTCTCTGTATTACTGAACAGTACGATGTGAGTGTAGCATTATCTGTATACAATAATACATCACAACCATCTGTAGTTATGTCAATAGTAAAGTCTCCATATTCGTCATTATTAAAGGTAGTCATGACTAAAGTATAATTTACCCCAGTTGACAGCATTACTGATAACTCACTTAAGGAGCCTACACCTCCAGCATCATTACTCGCGATATAATTAGCACATGGATCTAATGGATCAAAGCAATTTTCATAAATAGCCAAATAACTATTCTCATTAGCATCTGTAAACATTGTGACTTCAAAATCTACTGTACAATCCGTATCTAATATAAAATCAAAGGTCTCATAAGCTACATTTGTTCCTGCTTCGCTTAATTCACAAGATACTCCATCTTCATCTGGTCGATTAAATGTAGGTGATTGCGGAGTCAATGTCCCTGTAAACTCAACTACAGGTGTAGTCAGTGTTGGACCTTCAATACACATGATTCCATCATTTAAGTCTTCATAAGTCAATGTAACACCATCACAATTATTACTGATGATTGAAGGCTCCTTACATGTATATGGAGCTTCTGCATCACATGGAACTCTTACGTCTGCACACTCAATTGCTGGCGGCAGCTTATCAAAAACTGATGCAAATCCCCAACAAGAGAGACCACATTCATTCAATAGCGCTGTGACCATAATAGTATCTCCAGCTTGTGCCAAAGTCACTACATTGTCAGTTATTTCTACACCATTAGTATCGAAGATGGGATTACCGTCTACATCTGATAGTGTGACAGTATAAGTACCATCATCTTCTGGATTTTCGACAATCATGTCGAAGTCTAGCGCTTGCTCACAAGCACTATTTAGTGAGACTTGTACGAGATCGTTACAAGTAACAGTAACTACGTCACAATCCACTTGGGCTACAAGTTGTCCAGCAGTCAAGCCAAACAGGATCATAGAGACAGAAGTCACTAGGTATTTTAAGTTTGTAAGTAAAGTATTTTTCATTTTCGCGATTTTTAAATCAGTTTTAGCTATTGAAAATATTTCTATGATAGTTGTCATTTTGATAGAAATTCGTCAATTAGATACTACCAAGCGCTAACTCTCGGTAGTATCTAACCACGATATTTATTATTTTAAAATGACCATTTTCTTAGTAGATGAATGTGTGTCTGTTTCGATTTGGTAATAGAGTATGCCCGTTGTGTTTACTAATGAAGTGTTGAATGCGACTTCATTATATCCTTTCCCATAAGTATCTGTAATTGAATAAACTACCTTACCTGTTACATCCATAATAGACAGTGTCGCAGATTGTGTCACAGGTAGTGAGAAACTAATCATTGTTGACTCTGAGAATGGATTTGGTTTATTTTGGTGAAGGGCAAAGTCTGAGTCTGCTCCAGCTCCATTGATTACGATAGGTTGAATATTAATCTCACCACTTTCGCTTGCTGTATAAACTTCTGTTGAGAAGGTCGTCTCATCAAGCTTAAACTCTCCAGCAGAATCTGAATCCAACATCACTGTGAACAAGATATCTCCTGCATTTACATCAGTGGTAGCTTGATTATTCCAACTCAAGTATACTTGACCTCTCTCTGACTGAGTCAGATTGACATTATCATCTTTGATATCAAGGACTCCATCTGCAATAGCATCTATTGCTGTACCTGTTGTGATACCCATTTGTAATCCTACAAAGTCATAGTCCTCAGCTGCAATTACCTCGAGGTAAGTATTTCCATTTGTTGCAGTCTTAGTGACTGATTTTACTTGAAGTGGGTTACTTCCTCTACTCTCTACATTGCCACCTTTTGCTTGATTGATCACTACACTCCTATTGACATCACCTACTTTCACAGCAGTGAAATCAACATTTGCATCTATTCCTAGATTAGCAAGGTTTACCTCTTCTTCGAATGGG
>Ga0079202_10000877_pt1 | contig 10868 bp, 9 predicted proteins | sample PorBlaBluebeHill_FD_68601 | JGI IMG/M metagenome (GOLD analysis project Ga0079202, IMG submission 68601) | Marine algae microbial communities from Blueberry Hill - Blueberry Hill, Maine | ecosystem: Host-associated > Algae > Red algae > Blade | place: USA: Blueberry Hill, Maine
CGCGCATGGCTATAGCGCCGATTAAAATCAGCGCCGCCCAGAGCAAATCCGTCCAAACCAAGCCATGGCTCAGCCCCGCAAAGGCGAGCCCAATCCAGCCCGGCAGCGCCAGCAGCCAATAGCCCACAGGACGGTCCAACCGCGAAAGCTGCAAATAGGGCCGCACCCCTACAGGCGCGCGGTTCACCCAATGGGTTTTTGAACTGTCGGGGATGACCTCAATTTTTGTGACAGGGGGCATAACCCGCTCTATAGCAGACCCATGCGCGAAAACTATACGCTTCCACGATTGCATGTCGCCGACAATCTGTTGCCCGGCGCGCGTCTCGACCTACCGCGAGAGCAAGCACATTATCTGACTACGGTCATCCGCAAAACCGTCGGCGATTCCGTGCGCGTGTTCAACGGCGCAGGCGGAGAGTGGCGGGCCGAGATTGAAACGGTCTCCAAAAAATCCACACAGCTTATCGTGCAGGAACAATTACGAGACCCCATAGCGTCACCCGATATCACGCTCCTCTTCGCGCCCGTCCGAAAACACCGAACAGCCTTCATCATTGAAAAAGGCACAGAGCTCGGCGTTCGAACTTTTCAACCCGTCCTCACCGCGCGCACCCAATTCCCGCGATTGAATGTCGACAAAGCGAGACTGCAGGCGATAGAGGCGGCGGAGCAAACAGAACGGCTCGACATTCCCGAAGTGAATGCGGCCCGCCCGCTCTTGGATGTGTTGAGCGCGTGGGGGGATGTGCCGCTTTTATTTGCGGATGAAGCCGGGAGCGCTCAACCCGCGAAAGACGTTTGCGTAAATATGATTGCGCCAGTGGGCATTATCATCGGTCCCGAAGGCGGATTCACCGAAACCGAACGAGCTGAGCTGCGAGCGATGAAAAACGTCCACCCCGTCACCCTCGGCCCGCGCATATTACGCGCTGATACGGCGGCAGTGGCGTTGTTGAGTGTGTGGCAGAGTGTAAGCGGGGATTGGGGATGAATTGGGTGATTTACATAGGCGTTATGGTCGCCTTTTCGGTTGCACTCGGTGCGGGGTGGATCGCGTGGGCGACCCTTGCTCAAAAACGCAATCTTGCGAAATTTGATAATTACGACCGGAATCTTAGTGAGAAAGAGCTGGCATTTTTAGAGCAAGCTCAGACTGATTTAAAAAATGCGGCTGAGGCTAAAACGCCGCTCTGGTATAAAGTATTTTTATATACAGGCTTCTTTCCCGCAATACTTCTGTGTTGGGTTCTGCTTGCTGGTATGGTTTGGGGGCTCCAACAGCTAATGCGTGCTCCGGAATTTCAGTCCAACGGGCTTCTCTTCAAGACAGGTGGAGAATTGGAATGGGCATATCTTATGGGTGTCTTTGGCGGGATATTTCTCGCTGGGGCGTTGCTGTATACTGTATCTCTTAGAAAGCAGGCGCTTTCAAATTTCATAGCCTTGAATTCGAACATGTACGGCTTCGATAAGGAAGCGGTCCGAAGCGGGTTGATAGCGCGTTTGGTCCACAAAATTCGAACGCGAGAGCAAAAAACAACCGCTCCATTCTCAGCGAACGAATTCCTGAGGCAGGTTAATATCTCCTACCGAGATGGATGTATGAAGTGGGTTTATGGGTGTCTAATTATCGCTGCATTTTTTGCAGTTTTTGACCTCCGTTCCGGCGTCCAATTTTTTGATAATGAAATGATTGGCACACGCGCATATTTTACCGTGAAGCCTAAGCAAACCTTTTCTTATGAACGTATCTCCAGAGTGGAGCTGGATTGTTTTTTCAAGGATGGAGAGCCGCGTGCCACCTACGCAATCTTTGTAGACGGCAAGGAATTGGTGAGTCTGTTTTTACGGCAAGATCGGATCGCGGCTCTGGGCGAACTTAACACCGTCTTGCGGGGTCAAAGCCAAATAAAATTTGAACCCCGGATAGATGAGAATGGGGAAGTTTGGTTGAGTTCGAAATGTGTGGATCTTCTCGGAGCAGAGTGGGGTGAACCTGAGTTGGTGGGGTCCGTTCTCTCAACTGACACCTGATTTCCGGTGATTTTTGAAGATACGTAACGTCTTTGAATGACAGTCAATCGCGTGTCAGATTTCCCGCTTTCGCAGCCCAACTGTCTAATTCCCCGCTATGAACGGCTACTCTTCAAACAGGTTTGGCATTTTTGCGGATTTTTCTTCTGGCGGTTGGCAAGTTTTTGTGATGACTTTCTTCCCGCCTTTATAGACGAATTTCTCTTCCGATTCATCCCAGACCTGCTCTTCAGACGATGTAGACGTCTCGCAGGTCACCGGCGCGTTGGCGGGCTTTTCAACGACGCGGACGACGCGGCGTTTTCTCTTGTTGGGTTGAGACTCTGATGCAAGCGGCGCGTTGGCGAAGTCCGCGTTTGAGCTTTTCGAGCCGGTTGGAATTGCCAGGCCGACTAACAGTCCCAATGCAAACACGCCGACGAATGGCAACGCGGTTTTCATCGATGTTTTTGAAATGGTTATCATCTTCATATCTTCCCTAAACGCCTCGCAATTTACGCAACGCATGACGCGAATTTATCCGCGGACATGTTAAAAGAGCTTGAATCGTAAAGGCGGCTATAGGGTCTTGTTATGTGGCGTTCACATTAGCTCAACGCGACCCATTTAAAGAGTTTTGGGTTTCCGTCCGCGTTTTGCGGAGGTGGTAAGGGCCGGAATTTTCCACAAATTCAGCCGCTTATAAAATAATCAAAAAACTCCATCCTCAAATCCACATTTCTGCCGCATATTAAACTCGTTCTCTCAAACATGGGACAAGTAAGATATCGACTTACCGGTTTGAGGGGCTGTGTGTGAAACAGGCCTGCAATGATACGTTTGCCTGTTATCTTACAAATTGAGAGCCTGACCGCATGAACTATCATGTTTGTCGTGTTGAAAAGGCATAACGGCATGAGGGGTGTAGCGGGAGCCACAATCCATGAGGCCGATTTGTAAAACGTCACAGCCGCGTGGTGGAAGCTGCGTAAAACATCTTAGATTAAACATTTTGGTAGCCATCGTGGTTGCCATCACGCGGACAGTCCTACATTTTGTGGGTGCACCGCCGCCGGCCAACCCGGCGCACTAGGAATATCGCATCTCGGCCAGGCACTGGATTGTCGGTAGGGATTTTCGCATGGGCGCGTCTTTGATATTGTTCACTGACTCGCGCCGCGCATCCGCCTAAGCAAACATTATGACGAAGCATTTTGATACGGTGATTATTGGCGCAGGGCTCTCGGGGATCGGCGCGGCCTGTCATCATCGCCGCGACTGTCCGGACCGCAGCTTTATTGTGCTGGAGGCGCGCGGTCAGATGGGCGGGACGTGGGATTTGTTCCGCTATCCCGGCATTCGGTCTGATTCTGATATGCACACTTTGGGCTATGATTTTAAACCATGGACAGACGGAAAATCCATCGCCGACGGTCCCGCGATCTTGGACTATATCAAAGAAACAGCGGCGGAGTTCGAGATTGAAGATCACATTCGATATGACCGCAAAGTCACCGCGATGGATTGGAAATCGGACGAAGCGCATTGGCACTTAACGCTCACTTCCGCGAGCGGTGAGACATCCACCCTAACGGCAAACTTCATTATCTCCGCTGCAGGTTATTATAATTTCGACAAAGGTTATGACCCGGATTTCCAAGGCCGCGACAACTTTGGCGGCGATATCATTCACCCGCAACATTGGCCCGAAAATTACGATGTGACGGACAAGAAAATCGTCGTCATCGGATCGGGCGCAACGGCTGTGACCTTGGTCCCAAATCTTGCGCAAACGGCGAGCCACGTCACCATGTTGCAGCGCAGTCCAACTTGGATCGCGAGCCAGCCTGACACGGATTGGATCGCGAATATCTTCCGCAAAATTCTCCCCGAAAAACTTGCTTACAAAGTCTCGCGGGCCAAGAACATCGCCTATACGCGCTACGTCTATAATCTGGCGCAGCGCAAGCCAAAGAAAACGGGCGATCTTTTGCTCAAGAAAATTCGGAAAGAATTGGGTCCGGATTTTGATGTCGATACAGATTTCACGCCTGACTATAATCCGTGGGACCAGCGTCTCTGCCTCGTGCCGAATGGGGATTTGTTCAAAGCTATGAAAGCAGGCAAAGCCACCGTCGTCACGGATCATATCGACCGATTTGTAGCAGAAGGCATTCTATTGAAATCGGGCAAAATTTTGCCTGCGGATTTGATTGTCACGGCTACAGGCCTAAACGTCGTTGTTGGCGGGCGGGCTAAAATTTCCGTGGATGGGCAGGCGAAAAGCCTTGCGGATAGTTTCGGATATTACGGCCTGATGTTCTCGGATATTCCAAACATGGTCTCCGTCTTCGGCTATACAAATGCGAGCTGGACCCTGCGCGCGGATTTAATTTCTCGCTTTGGATGCCGCCTCATGAACCATATGGACGCAAGCGGCTTGGACACCGTCACGCCACGCGCACCCGATGATTTAGTCGCGCGGCAATTCATTGATTTCGAAGCCGGTTACATCAAGCGCGTGGCGGATCAACTCCCGAAACAAGGCGACCGCGACCCGTGGCAAAATCGACAGGATTATAAATTCGACAAAGTCGCTTTGATGAAATCTGCGGTCGAGAATGACGGTCTGGTTTTCACCTCGTCGAAAAAAACAGCCCCGAAAATGGAAGAAGTGGCATGAGCATCTTTAAAGACAAAGTCTGCGTCATCACAGGCGCCGCGTCCGGCATGGGCCGAGAGCTTGCACGCCAACTTGCAGAGCAGGGCGCTGTCCTTGCGATATCCGATGTGAATGCCGAAGGTTTGGAAGAAACGCGAAAGATGATAGGCGCAGGCAATCGCATTCTCGTCGATGTTTTAGATGTCTCCGACAAACAAGCGGTGCTGGATTATCCCGCTAAAGTCGAAGCCGCGCTTGGCCCCGCAGATTACGTCTTTAACAATGCCGGAATGACTCGCGTTGGCGATGTCGTGAACACACCGCTGGAGAGCATGGAGCAGGTCATTGATGTGAATTTTTGGGGAGTCGTGCGGATGACAAAAGTCTTCCTGCCGCAACTTTTACAGACCAAAGGCGCAGTTACAAATATCTCGTCGCTCTTCGGGCTTATCGCCTATTCGGGGCAGGCGCATTATTGCGCGTCCAAATTTGCCGTGCGCGGATTTACGGAAACCCTCGCTTTGGAATTGGACGGCACGGGCGTCGGCGTGTGCTGCGTCCATCCCGGCGGCGTGCAAACCAATGTTGCGCGTAATGCGGTCGTCGATCATATTAAGGATGGACAAAGTAAGGCGCAGATGGATGAGGATTTCGATACAATGGCCATTACGCCCGTTGATGAGGCGGTGCGGATTATTTTAAATGGAACGGCGAAACGCAAACGCCGAATTATTGTCGGTAAAGATGCAAAATTTGTGAGCTTTTTCCAGCGGTTGATGCCCGTGAAATATCAGAAAGTTCTCAGCTTTTACACTAAAGACAAAGCCGTTCTTTAATTTAGGAAGTGACCTTCATGCGGGCTGTCGAGCAGAAAGGTCGGGACGACAATGTCAAAACTCTCGCCGTCTTCGGACTGCATCGTGTAGGACCCACGCATCATACCGGATGGAGCCGTCAGCGGCGCGCCGGATGTATAGCGAAAAGTCTCACCGGATTTAACCATCGGAGTCTCGCCAACAACGCCCGCAGCGCGAACTTCTTGGACTTGTCCTCGGCTATCGGCGATTTGCCAGAACCGATCTGTGACGGTGAGGTCACGGCCGCTCTGATTGTCGATTTCAACCGTGTAGGCCCAAATAAATCGTGAATCGCGTGGATTGGATTGTTCGGCCAGAAATTCCGGCGCGACGCGGACAATAACGTCCTCCGTCCGTTGTTCATATTGTGGAATTATGACGTCAATCGGCATATTTTCCTCCCCCTGATGCTCTCTCTGCCCCACGCCCCGCTCCGCTCTGCGCCGTTAATGATCCGCTGTGATGAGCAAATCCCGGTCTCTCTAAGATGAACCCTGACGAAGGATTATTGAATCTGCAAGGTTATTCAACAGTGATAGCTGTGAAATTCTTAATAAAGAGTCATAAACAGATTTATGCGCGCAGCCGTTGCACGCCGCGCTCTGACTGCTAGCAAAGACGCTATGGCACATGGAATTCTACCCCGTCAGGATATTGCGGAGCTCGTCAGCGCAGGCGCGATTTCCGGCTTGTCCGAAGACGCCGCCCATCCACCGTCCATTCAACCCGCCAGCTTGGATTTATGCCTTGGCGATATAGCCATGCGCTTGCGGGCCAGCTTTCTACCCGGCCCGGGGAAGACTGTTGCGGATGTGGTCAAATCTGTCGTCATGCACCAAATTGATCTAACCCATGGCGCTGTCTTGGAAACCGGATGCGTTTATCTCATTCCGCTCCGCGAAGGGCTCAACCTGCCGTATGACATTGTCGGCTTGGCAAACCCGAAAAGTTCGACAGGGCGGCTCGATGTTTTTACCCGCGTGATTTGCGATGGCGGTGAGCAGTTCGATACCATCCCGTCAGGTTATTCCGGCCCGCTCTATATGGAGGTCGCGCCGCGCACATTTCCGATCCTCGCCCGTCCGGGCGATCGCTTGGGCCAAATCCGTTTCCGCCGGGGGGCGCATGATGCCCTTGAAACGCAACATGTCAGCATTGATTTGAGAGGTCAGGAAGACGGCGCAATCATCGGCTATCGCGCGAAACGTCATTCCGGCCTCGTCGATTTGCGGGGGCTGAAGGCGCACGCCGCGGCAGAGTATTGGGAGCCACTTTATGCGCCCAATGGGACGCTAGTCTTGGACCCTGAAGAATTTTACATTCTGGCCAGCCGGGAGGCGGTCACAATCCCGATTGATCAGGCCGCTGAAATGGCGCCCATCGCGCCTGAAATCGGCGAGTTTCGTGCGCATTACGCCGGGTTTTTCGATCCGGGATTTGGGGCGGATGAGGCGGGCGGGCGTGGGAGCCGCGCCGTGCTGGAAGTGCGCGGGCGGGATGTTCCGTTTCTCCTGCGTCATGGGCAAGCGGTTGCGAAACTGGTGTTTGAGCCGATGTCAGAAACGCCTGACACGCTCTACGGCGCGCAGGGGAGTCACTATCAAAACCAAGGCCTGCGCCTGTCAAAACATTTCAAGTCTGGCTGAGTTTTAGTCAGTTTAGGGATACGCTTTCTTATCCTTGAAGTTGCACCTATCGCCTTGCACTTGGGGCGGGTTTGTTGTTTTTTAGGTATTAATGCAAATAGGGAAAATTTACGGATGAAGAGACTATTGGGCAGTGTAGCCAAAAGCATTGGATTATCCTTGGCAATCGGGTTTGGTGCGATATCTACCGTGCATGCCGCCCCGCCGCCCGAAGCCTTTGGTGAGCTGCCTCTGGGCTATGACGCCGATATTTCACCTGACGGAGAACATATCGCAATTCTTGTAAATGTTGACGGCATTTATTACGCCTTGACGCGTCCTATGAATGACCCAAACCCTGAGGTGGACATCATCTCATTGGGAAAAGACCTCCGTCCCCGTTACGTAAAATGGGTGAATAATGAGCGCATCTTTGTCTCTATAGAGAAAAGTGAGAAGTCTCGAAACACACCCTACACGGTTACACACATTTACACGAAATCTTTAGGCAAAGAAGATGGTCGATTTTTATTGAAGACTGAAATTTTTCGCCAATTTAATGACCGCGTGATTGATTGGCTGGAAGATGATCCGGAACATGTTTTGATGGCATATTCAAAGCAGCAATTTTATCCCTATCCCGACATTTATAAGGTGAACGTCGAGACAGGCCGCGCAAAACGTGTGGAACGATCAAAGACCGGAGTCGAATATTGGTATACGGATGACAATGGAGTCCCACGTATTGGACGAGGTCAAACCGAAAATGGCGATGACGTGATGCGCATCTATGATGTAAAGTCAGGCAAATGGGATAGCTATGAAAAATATCCGGGCCTCACGCCTGACACACCCATTTACGGTTTTCTGAAAGACGGGATCGAGATGATCATCGGAGACTATAATGGACGCGATACAATCGGGCTCTACATCTATGACTTTGAAAAACGCGCGATCACACGCACGCTTTTCCACAATGACGAGTATGATGCGTCAGGCGTTGTTATCAGCTCAGATGGCGAGACAGTGATCGGTGCAAAATATGTGGCGGATGAGGAAGAGACGGAATTGCTCGGTGATTACGGCACGTCCCTAACGAAGCTCAGAAATCAGTTCAGCGATTTCTCGGTCAAATATGTCGACCAGACAGATGACTACGCGACAATGATTATCCGTATGTCTGCGCCTTACGACCCCGGCGGACTTTATCTTTATAAGCGGAGAGACAAAAAGCTGTCTTTGCTTCAAAATCGATATTCAGGGCTTGAGAAAGAGGAAATGGGGAATGTGTTTTCGATGAAATACACGGCACGCGACGGACAAAAAATTCCCGCCTTCGTCACCCTGCCGCCCACGGTCACAGACCAATCCGGCCTAAAGAATTTACCATTTATCGTATTACCTCATGGCGGTCCCTATGGCCGGGATGAAAAGCGCTTTGATTATTTTGCGCAGTTCTTTGCATCGCGTGGTTATGGCGTGATGCAGATGAATTTCCGAGGGTCTGAAGGATACGGCAAGGCCTTCAAAGAGGCAGGCCGAGAGAATTGGTTGGTCATGCAAGACGATGTGGAGGACGCGACGCGTTATCTCCTTAAAAAAGGCTACGCAGATCCTGATCGAACTTGTATCGCAGGCTGGTCTTATGGCGGATATGCGGCGCTGATGGGGGCCGCAAAGGATAATGACGGTCTTTATGATTGCGTCATCGCCATGGCTGCGCTCACCGATATTAATGATGCCAAGCGGGATCTGGCGAAATATCGCGGGGGCAAGCATGCGGCGAAAGACTTCTTCGGTGATGCAATGAAAGACCGCGATGTGCGAAAAGCAAATTCGCCCGTACATGTGGCTGAAAATATCAAGGTTCCGGTGTTCCTAGCTCATGGAGACCACGACGTGAATGTTCAGTTTGATCAATTTTTGAGAATGAAAAAGGCATTGAAGAAAGCAGGTGTCAAACACACCGCTATGGCTTTTGAGGATGAAGATCATTTTCTTTCCCGACAGGAAAACCGGGAAGCTTTCTTTGTCGGCGTCGATAAATTCCTGCGAGATGTGAACGGCCCGTCAGAGCATATGACGAAGTAATTATGCCGAACAGCTCGCGCCGCCCAACACGCAGAATTTAGCACAGTGCGGGTGGTTCAGAGCAACGGGTTCCAGCGAGCCTTTGAGCGTCTTTCCGGTCTCAAACTGGACGTCGTCCCAGAGCAATGTGCAAGCTAGAACCGCGGGGGCGTTTTCGCCTTTGCGGCGCACGACCATGCGCGATGTGGCGCACATCATCGAGTTCGGATGGACATCTAATATGTCCCAGCAGGCCGTCGTGATTTCCGGCACATCAACTCGCTCATCCATTTCGGGGAAGAGCATCACATGCGCCGGATTAGACGCATCGATGCGCCAGCCGTGCTGCTGGATTAAATCTGCATATCCGGCCCTGGCATTGTCTTCGGTATCGGAAAATGATGCGCGTCCGGCAATGTGAATATCGAACTTATTTTCAGTCAACCAGTCAAGCCCGTCTATTGCAACTTGGAAGCTTCCGTCGCCGCGTTCCGTGTCATGTCCACCCGCCGTGAAGTGGTCCAAACTCACGCGCAATGTAACTTTTCTTGGAAACCGTTTTTTTAAATCGAGTAGTCCAGCTTGAACACGCCGCCGCATCATGGGCCGCATCGCATTTGTCAAAACCAGAAGGTTGTGCCCGCGCTCCAACGCCATTTCTGAGAGCCGGATGATGTTCGGGTTTAGATATGGCTCACCTCCGGTGAACCCAATTTCGATAGGCGGTCCGTCCAACTCATCCAGAAAAGGCGCCATGTCATCGGGCGTTAGGTAAATAAAATGATCCGCCGTAGGCGAGCTGGCGATATAGCAGTTGGCGCACTCGATATTACACTGCGAACCAGTATTGAACCAGAGTGTGTTGAGAGTTTTGAAAGCGACGCGAGCACGCGTTTCGCCCTTCGCCGTGATACGAGGATCTTGGAATTTTTCGGGATTAATTTGAACAGCCATAGGCGGGAACATACCATTCGTGAGACATATGTCTGCGGGAAATATCTGCTAACCTATGACGTCGCCGCAGGGTGTCACCCGGAAGATGTCTCGTAAAATACCTTCAGACAGAGCCGTATCTGCAGGCTCATCCGCGACCAATCGGCCAGCTTGCATAATCCAAATACGGTCCGCATATCGCTCGGCCAATTTTAAATCGTGAAGCGCGACGATGAGGGTTTTGCCTGCGTCAGCGGAGGCGCTTAAAATGTTCATGAGGGAAAGTTGATAATAAGGGTCTAGCGCGGTCGTCGGTTCATCGGCCAGAATGACGGGCGTGTCCGTGGCGAGCGCGCGGCTGAGATGGACGCGCATTTGCTCCCCGCCCGAAAGCGTCCCGAACTCACGGCCAAAATATTGGAGGGTTTCGCAGGCCATTGCCGCTGACTCTATGGCCCGTTGATCCGCTTCGCTGAGTTTCGATAAAGGCCCCAAAAACGGAGTGCGGCCCAAGGCGATGATGTCTTCGACATTTCGATTATAAGGTGCGGTGCAATTCTGAGCTAAATAAGAGAGCTGCTTGGCGCGGTCTTTTCGGCCTGAGGGCAGGGACGTTGAGCCTTCATGTGGGAGGAGGCCAGCGACCGCTTTCAGAAGACTGGATTTGCCGGAGCCGTTCGGCCCGACCATCGCTATGAATTGTCC
>Ga0079202_10000884_pt1 | contig 10831 bp, 7 predicted proteins | sample PorBlaBluebeHill_FD_68601 | JGI IMG/M metagenome (GOLD analysis project Ga0079202, IMG submission 68601) | Marine algae microbial communities from Blueberry Hill - Blueberry Hill, Maine | ecosystem: Host-associated > Algae > Red algae > Blade | place: USA: Blueberry Hill, Maine
AGCGCCATGGGTTGAGATAAAGTACTGGTTTACGTTAAGACCTTCGCGGAAGTTTGCGATGATGGGCGTCTCGATGATAGAACCATCGGGCTTTGCCATGAGACCGCGCATACCGGCCAGCTGACGAATCTGCGCCGCAGAACCACGAGCACCGGAATCGGCCATCATGAAGATGGAGTTGAATGATTCCTGCTGGACAGTTTTACCCTCTCTGTCGACAACATCTTCGGTACCCAGGCTTGCCATCATGGATTTAGCTACCTGATCATTAGCTGATGACCAGATATCGACAACCTTGTTATAGCGCTCACCATTGGTAACCAGACCCTCCGAATGCTGGTTCTGTATTTCACGAACCTCAGCTTCAGCCGCCGCCACCAGAGTCTTCTTGTCTTCCGGCACTTCCATATCTTCTATGCCAATGGAGACACCGGCAAGCGTTGCATAACGGAAGCCGAGGTACATCAGCTGGTCAGCAAAGATGACAGACTCCTTCAGACCCAGGCGTCGATAGCACAGGTTGATGAGACGGGAGATGTTTTTCTTGGTGAGATTCAGATCGACATTGGCAAATTCAAGCCCCGGAGGAAGGATCTCGGATACGATCGCCCGCCCGATTGTGGTCTCGACACGACGCGCCTGCGGCACCCATTCACCAGCCTCGTTCTCGACCGAATCCATAACGCGGACCGTGATTCTGGCATGTAGATCGGCGACCTTGCTTTCATAGGCCCTGTAACACTCAGCCACATCACGGAACACCATGCCCTCGCCTTTCGCATTGACGCGAGTACGTGTCATATAGTACAGGCCCAGAACAATATCCTGCGATGGCACGATGATGGGCTCGCCATTTGCTGGCGACAACACATTATTGGTGGACATCATCAACGCCCGCGCCTCAAGCTGCGCTTCAATTGAAAGCGGCACGTGAACCGCCATCTGATCACCATCAAAGTCAGCATTGAAGGCTGCGCACACTAATGGATGCAGCTGAATTGCCTTGCCTTCAATCAGTACCGGCTCGAATGCCTGTATACCAAGGCGATGCAGAGTTGGCGCTCGGTTAAGCATGACCGGATGTTCGCGTATAACCTCTTCGAGAATATCCCAGACTTCAGCGCCTTCACGTTCCACCATTTTCTTGGCAGCTTTAATGGTTGTAGCCAGTCCACGCAGTTGCAGCTTGGAGAAGATGAATGGTTTAAATAGCTCCAGTGCCATTTTCTTCGGCAGACCACACTGATGCAGACGCAGCGTAGGACCAACCACGATGACTGATCGACCAGAGTAATCAACTCGCTTACCGAGAAGATTCTGACGGAAGCGACCCTGCTTACCTTTGATCATGTCGGCCAACGATTTCAACGGACGTTTGTTAGAGCCTGTGATGGCACGTCCGCGTCTACCGTTGTCCAGCAATGCATCGACCGACTCTTGCAGCATCCGCTTTTCGTTACGCACGATGATGTCCGGTGCATTGAGCTCGAGCAGACGGCGTAGTCGATTGTTACGATTGATAACACGACGGTACAGGTCGTTAAGATCGGATGTGGCAAAACGGCCACCATCCAATGGAACAAGGGGGCGTAAATCCGGTGGCAACACGGGCAGTATTGTCATGACCATCCACTCGGGACGGTTACCGGATGCAATGAATGATTCGACAAGCTTCAGACGCTTGGTTAAACGCTTGAGTTTGGTTTCAGATTTAGTGGCGTCAATCTCTTCACGCAGATTTTCAGCTTCTGACTGCATGTCGATGTCTTTGAGTAAATCGTGCACAGCCTCAGCACCCATACGTGCATCAAAATCATCCCCGTGCTCTTCGACTGCTTCCAGATATTGCTCATCGGTGAGCAGCTGGCCGGTCTCAAGCAGCGTCATGCCAGGATCGATAACCACGTAGGCTTCGAAGTACAGCACTCGTTCGATTTCACGCAGTGTCATGTCTAGCAGCAAACCGATGCGGCTGGGCAGTGATTTCAAGAACCAGATGTGTGCAACCGGACTGGCAAGATCGATATGGCCCATTCGCTCACGACGAACCTTGGCCTGAGTTACCTCAACACCACATTTTTCGCAGACTACGCCACGATGCTTTAGGCGTTTGTACTTGCCACACAGGCATTCGTAATCTTTGACGGGACCAAAAATTTTTGAACAGAACAGGCCGTCGCGCTCAGGCTTGAAGGTTCTGTAGTTGATCGTTTCAGGTTTCTTTACTTCGCCATAAGACCACGAGCGGATGGTTTCAGGCGAGGCGAGCTTGATGCGGATAGCATCAAACTCTTCGGTCTGGCCCTGCATCTTGTACAGATTCAGAAGATCTTTCATTCTATATTCCCCATGTATTGCAGCGGAAAACTATTGGTTTGCCCAGCCGGTGCGCAGTACTTGCAGCACCAGCCAGGCTGCACGGCTTACTGGTCCTGTTCGAGTTCGATGTTGATACCCAGAGAGCGGATCTCCTTGAGTAGTACATTGAACGACTCAGGCATACCGGCATCCATGCGATGGTCGCCGTCCACGATGTTCTTGTACATCGTGTTTCGACCCTTCACATCATCCGATTTGACTGTCAGCATTTCTCGCAGCGTGTACGCTGCGCCATAAGCTTCCAGAGCCCAGACTTCCATCTCTCCGAAACGCTGACCACCAAACTGGGCTTTACCACCCAACGGCTGCTGCGTAACCAGCGAGTAAGGTCCGGTTGAACGCGCATGCATTTTGTCATCAACAAGGTGATTGAGTTTGAGCATGTGCATATAGCCGACTGAGACCGGGCGCTCGAAGGTGTCGCCTGTACGTCCGTCGTACAGAATAGCCTGGCCGGATTCTGGCAGGTCTGCCAGTGCCAGCATCTGACGAATCTCATTCTCCGAGGCACCATCGAATACCGGTGTGGCCATAGGCACACCTCTTATCAGGTTGCTTGCAAGCTCCGTGACCTCTGCATCACTCAGACCTGCAATATCGATATGCTGCGAAGCACCTTCGTGGTTGTAGATCTTTTCGAGAAAAGCACGGATATCGCTAACTGCCTGCTGCGCCTTGATCATCCTGTTGATTTTGTGCCCCAGACCTTTGGCAGCCCAGCCTAAATGCATTTCGAGAACCTGACCTACGTTCATGCGCGACGGCACTCCCAGCGGATTAAGGCAGATATCAACCGGTGAGCCGTCTTCAGAGTAAGGCATGTCTTCGGCAGGCACGATCATGGAGATAACGCCTTTGTTACCATGCCGTCCCGCCATCTTGTCGCCAGGTTGCAGACGTCTTTTTACAGCCAGATAGACCTTCACCATCTTCAACACACCAGGTGCCAAATCGTCACCGGATGTAATTTTCTCTTTCTGTTCGAGAAAACGCTGTTCGAAGGCTTCACGATGATCTGCAATGCTTTGTGCAATTTTCTCCAGCTGCACATTAAGTGCTTCATCGCTCATGGAAATCTGGAACCATTGATCACGCGCAAGAGCTGTGAGGTATTCACTACTGATCTTGTCACCCTTTTTAAGCCCTTCAGGCCCTTTATCGGCCTCCTTACCTTCAATCAGTCTCTCGATTCGGGCATAGATATCGTCTTCGATAATACGCGTCTCGTCTTCGATGTCGTTACGAACTTGTTTCAGCTCTTCACGTTCTATCTGTTGAGCTCGCAAGTCTTTATCAACACCATCGCGGGTAAATACGCGAACATCGATAACCGTACCGTCCATACCAGGCGGCACACGTAACGAGGTATCTTTAACATCTGATGCTTTCTCGCCAAATATGGCTCTTAACAGCTTCTCCTCCGGCGTGAGTTGCGTCTCGCCTTTGGGCGTAACCTTCCCAACAAGAATATCGTTGGGCCGCACCTCCGCACCAACGTAAACGATGCCCGACTCGTCCAGCTTGCTTAACAAGCCTTCGCTGACATTAGGAATATCGGCAGTTATATCTTCAGGCCCAAGCTTTGTATCACGGGCAACCGAGGTCAGTTCTTCGATGTGGATTGTCGTGAAACGATCTTCCTGGACAACCCGCTCGGAGATAAGAATGGAATCTTCGTAGTTGTAACCATTCCACGGCATGAAAGCCACCAGCATGTTTTGCCCGAGAGCCAGTTCACCCATATCGGTGGAAGGACCATCAGCCAGTACATCGCCGCGCTCAATCTGATCACCGACGCGTACCAGAGGACGCTGGTTCATGCAGGTGTTCTGGTTAGAGCGTGTGTACTTGGTCAAGGTGTAGATATCGACACCACCGCCCTCTTCGGCTTCGTCATCATTAACACGTACAACGATTCTTGCCGCGTCAACCGAATCCACTTGGCCACCACGTCTTGAAACAACAGCAGAACCCGAATCAACGGCAACGATACGTTCGATACCCGTGCCGACGAGTGGCTTTTCAGCACGCAGCGTTGGCACTGCCTGACGTTGCATGTTTGAACCCATGAGGGCTCGGTTAGCATCATCATGCTCAAGAAACGGGATAAGCGCTGCAGCAACCGATACAATCTGCTTCGGCGAGACATCCATATATTCGACCTGATCAGGCGTCGCCATGGTGAATTCGTTATTGGTACGCACCGATACAAGATCGTTGGTCAACTTGTTGTTATCATCAAGCACCGTATTTGCCTGAGCGATAACATAATTACCCTCTTCAATAGCCGAGAGATATTCGATCTTGTCGGTAGCTATACCCTTTTCGACTTTGCGATAAGGTGTTTCCAGAAAACCAAAGTTATTTGTGCGAGCATAAACAGCCAGCGAGTTGATCAGACCAATGTTGGGTCCTTCTGGTGTTTCGATGGGGCACACACGACCGTAGTGAGTCGGATGCACGTCTCGAACCTCAAATCCTGCACGTTCACGCGTCAGACCACCCGGCCCAAGTGCAGAAATACGACGCTTGTGAGTAACCTCTGACAATGGGTTGTTCTGATCCATGAATTGGGACAACTGGCTGGAACCAAAAAATTCCTTAACCGCGGCAGCCACCGGCTTGGCGTTGATGATGTCTTGCGGCATGAGTCCTTCAGACTCAACCATACCAAGACGTTCACGTACAGCGCGCTCGACTCGAACCAGACCTACGCGGAAAACGTTCTCAGCCATTTCACCCACAGAACGGATACGACGGTTACCCAGATGATCGATATCATCGACTGTACCGTTGCCGTTTCGAATATCGATCAGCACTTGCATGACCGCTTCTATATCCTTCTTATCGAGCGTACCCGGACCTTCACTGTCATCACGCATCAGGCGGCGGTTAAACTTCATCCGTCCCACCGGTGACAAGTCGTAACGATCTGGTTCGAAAAACAGGTTATTAAACAGATTCTGTGCAGCTTCTTTTGTTGGCGGCTCGCCTGGACGCATCATTCGGTAGATCTCTACCTGTGCTTCCAGCTGCGTTTTAGTGGGATCGATACGCAATGTATTGGAAATGTAAGGACCACGATCCAGGTCGTTGACATACAACACCTCAATCTTTTTGACACCCGCCTCGTGAATCTGCTCTACCAGTTCAGGTGTGAGCTCAGCATTGGCTTCTGCCATAAGCTCGCCGGTGCCGGGGTCTGCGACATCATGAAAAAGTACTTTACCCACCAGATATTCAGCCGGAATCTCCAGCTTCTTGATATTGGCACTTTCAAGCACACGTACATGCTTGGCTGAGATCCGCCGCCCCGCTTCAACAACGACCTCTTTTCCAGACTTGATATCAAACACTGCAGTCTCGCCACGCAGGCGCTCTGCGACCAGTTCCATTTCAATCCTGGCTTTTGTGAAGGATATCTTGTGCGTTTCGAAGAAATTACTGAGAATATCGGTGGTTTCGTATCCCAGAGCCCGCAAGACTATCGTTGCAGGCAGTTTGCGACGTCGGTCAATACGTGCAAATACGCAGTCTTTAGGATCAAACTCGAAGTCGAGCCAGGAACCCCGGTAAGGAATGATGCGCGCACTGAACAGCAACTTGCCAGATGAGTGTGTCTTGCCGCGATCATGGTCGAAGAATACGCCTGGCGATCGGTGCAGCTGAGAAACGATAACGCGCTCGGTCCCATTGATGATGAAGGTTCCATTACCCGTCATCAACGGCAGCTCGCCCATGAATACTTCCTGCTCTTTAATGTCCTTGACAACTTTGCTGCTCGCCGGCGCTGTCTTGTCGTAAATGATCAGGCGCGCCAGAACCCGCAACGGCGCAGCATAGGTCAGACCTCGAATTTTGCACTCACGCTCGTCGAATGCCGGTTTGCCAAGGCGATAACTGACATAGTGCAGCTCTACATTTCCCGAGTAGCTAACGATGGGCATAACGCTATTGAAAGCCCCATGCAAACCGACTTCAGCACGCTCCTCGGGACCCTTGTCTTCCTGGAGAAAGTTGCGGTAGGAGTCCAGCTGTGTCTGCAGCAGGTACGGCACCTCCAGAATAGGCGCACGTTTCCCGAAATCCTTGCGGATACGTTTTTTTTCAGTGAACGAAAAGGCCATCAACGTTCCTCACTAGTCTGCCTTATGCGTGCAAGATTGCACGCAAATGTTTGTTTTTCGCCGTCAACCAACGACAGCGGGCCGACGGTCATATGTGACTGTCAGCCCGATAACGCTATGCCGATCCCAGGGGGTCGGCACCTGAACCAGTACAAAACTACTTAAGCTCGACGGTTGCGCCAGCTTCTTCCAAAGTCTTCTTCAGCTCTTCAGCTTCAGCCTTGCTCGCAGCTTCCTTAATGGGAGCTGGCGCGCTTTCGACCAAGTCCTTGGCTTCTTTCAGACCGAGGCCAGTTGCGCCACGCACTGCTTTGATAACGCCGACTTTATTTTCACCGAAAGAGGCTAGAACAACATCGAATTCCGATTGCTCTTCAGCTGCGCCAGCAGCGTCTCCGCCACCAGCAGGAGCTGCAGCAACTGCGGCTGCTGCTGAAACACCGAACTTCTCTTCCATTGCACTGATGAGGTCAACCACTTCCATCACAGACATATTGGAAATGGTGTCCAGCATGTCTTCTTTTGATACTGCCATTTGTCTTTCTCCGATCGGCTAACCGCGCATTGCCAGGTAACCTTGGTAAAGTAATTGACACCCTCGAAATGAGGATATCGGATTGAGTGAACCGAATACCGATTCCTGATTAAGCTTCTTTTGAGAGACGAACGGCTTCCACCGTTCGCACAAACTTGGATGGAACTTCTTTCAAGGTACGCGCAAGTTTGGTTACCGGCGCTTGAATAACAGACATCAGTAATGACAAAGCCTCGTCCCGTGTAGGGAGATTGGCAAGCTTGCCGATGTCACTAGCATCGATCGTCTCCCCACCCACTGCACCAACGGTAATGACCAGCTTGTCATTATCTTTGGCGAAGTCGCGGAAAAGCCGTGCCGCTGCGCCAGGATCCTCTTGCGAGAATGCCAGCATCAACGGACCGCTCAGACGATCGTTCATACACTCGAATTCAGTCCCCTTGACTGCCAGTTTTGCCAGGGAGTTCTTGACGACTCGCACATACACACCGCTCTGACGCGCTTTCGCACGCAAATCGGTCAGTTGCGAGACGCTAAGTCCCCGATACTCGGCAGCCACTGCAGACAAAGCCGAACCCGCAACATCTGCGACTTCAGCGACGACCGCTTGCTTCTCTGTATAACTCAGAGCCATAGAGCACCTATAGTTGAATGACCTTCAGGAAACTCCCAAAGATCGGCCATGCAGATAATCAAAACAAATCTGATCACCTGCCCACTCGGTTTTGCAACCTGATCAACCACTTGAACCTGCCGATCAGATGTCGGTAAATTCACGCATATCTCACAAACTGCATCCCCATCTGCGCAGGACATTAAGCAAATCGATACCAGACTAGATTACCGATTAGCACCTGCGGTCTTCGATGAGTCAGACCGAGCACCACGGCTGATATCAGCCATGCTTTTCCAGCTCTCAAGCCTGTCGCTATTACTCCGTTCAACCGGCCACGACTGACTGCCTGCTCACTCAAAGTTCTTCTTTACTACGTAAAATTCTGCCTGTCAGAGCCGATCCAAGCCTTATGCACTACACTGGCTGTCCGACGACGACATTACCCAACTGACTAGACCAGTGAAGAGTGATCTACAGTCAGTCCAGGGCCCATTGTGGTGGACACTGTTATCTTTTGCATGTACACGCCTTTGGCGGCTGATGGCTTTGCCTTGACAAGGTCAGTAACCAGCTGCTGAAGATTTTGCTCAAGTTGTTCTGGCTCGAACGTGGCTTTGCCCAGCGTGCAATGTACGATGCCGCCCTTGTCAGCTCTATACCGTACCTGTCCTGCCTTGGCATTAGTCACAGCTTCTGCCACATTGGGAGTAACCGTACCTACCTTGGGGTTAGGCATAAGACCCCGCGGACCGAGAATAGTGCCCAGTGCACCTACGACGCGCATGGCGTCCGGTGCGGCAATAACCACGTCGAAATCCATGCTACCGCCTTTGATGGACTCGGCAAGATCGTCAAATCCTACGATATCTGCGCCGGCCTCTTTAGCAGCATCCGCTTGAGCGCCTTGTGCGAAAACCGCCACACGAACTGTCTTGCCAGTACCATTAGGCAACACGCTCGAGCCGCGGACCACCTGGTCTGACTTGCGTGGGTCAACACCTAGATTAACCGCGACGTCGACGGATTCTGCAAATTTGACCGATGACAGCTCTTTCAGTAGTGCAAAGGCTTCCTGCAGACCATATTGTTTCTCGGAGTCAACCTTTTCACGAATCGCTTTTGTTCTTTTTCCAAGCTTGGCCATGACCTATCCCTCTACGTCCAGACCCATACTTCGGGCCGTACCTGCGATTGTTCTAACTGCCGCACTCATATCAGATGCTGTGAGGTCCGGGTCTTTCGTTGTCGCTATCTCCTCCAGCTGAGCGCGACTTATCTTGCCCACTTTTTCTGTATTTGGGCGACCACTGCCCTTTGCGATACCAGCTGACTTGCGCAGTAATACCGAGGCAGGCGGTGTTTTTTGTATGTAAGTAAAGCTACGATCGTTATAGACCGTGATAACCACAGGGATAGGAAGACCTGCCTCCATACTCTGGGTTGAGGCATTGAACGCCTTACAGAATTCCATGATATTCACGCCATGCTGTCCAAGCGCTGGACCCACTGGCGGACTTGGATTTGCCTGGCCTGCAGGCACCTGCAATTTGATATAAGCCTGAACCTTCTTGGCCATAAAATTTTTACTCCTGACGGGTGCAGACGCCTGTTTCCTACCTCTCACACATACTGAGAGATTTCACAGGCTCCCCGTGAAATGGGCTGACGAACGCATCTTTGGTTGAAGACACTATCGCCAGATGAAAGCAGGCCTTTCGACCTGCGCGGATCACTACAAATGACTTTGCAGAACCTTTGACAAGATAAAGGCACTACACCCCCAGCTATTCTCAGGCCTTCTCTACCTGACTGAAATCCAGCTCTACAGGTGTGGAACGTCCGAAGATCTGAACCGCTACCAGCAATCTGTTTTTCTCAAAATTCACTTCTTCAACGACACCGTTAAAATCATTGAACGGCCCGTCGGTAACACGGACGACCTCGCCAACATCAAATAGCACTTTCGGCCGTGGTTTTTCGACGCCGTCTTGCACGCGTTGCAATATTGCGTCGGCTTCCTTGTCGGATATCGGCGCAGGGCGATCTGCTGTCCCACCAATAAATCCTAAAACTTTTGGCACATCCTTTACCAGATGCCAGGTTTCATCTTCCATTTCCATTCGAACCAATACATAGCCCGGAAAAAACTTACGCTCGGAGCGCCGCTTCTGGCCGTTGCGAATTTCGACAACTTCCTCGGTGGGCACAAGGATGTCGCCAAATTTATCATCCAGTTCAGCGCGAACAATGCGCTCCTCCAGCGAACGTTTCACTGTTCCTTCAAAGCCCGAAAACGCCTGAACCACAAACCAACGCATTGCCATGTTAGCTCTAGATCCCCGTTATCAGTCGGAAGAGGAAAGACAAAAGCATATCGAACAGCCAGAGAAAAATGCCGACGATAAAAACAATGATGAAAACCGTAATAGTGGTCTGCGTAGTTTCTGCCCTGCTTGGCCAGACGACTTTACGCACCTCTGTACGGGCATCCCGGAAAAACTCCACCGTACGCTTGCCAAGATCTGTCTGGTAGACAATAAATGCTGCCAGACCTGCAATGATCAGTAATCCAACAACGCGTAGTAGCAAGGATTGCGTGCCGAAATAATAAAAACCGACCAACCCTACGAACACCAACGCCCCTGCAGCCGCCAGTTTAAGCGTGTCCGCACTGCTTGTAGTTACTTCGGCCTTTGAGACCATCAATGTGCCCGTTGCTCTGCTCACTACCTGACTCTGTATTAAAAAGGCCCTGAAACCCTCTGACAGACACAGCTAGATCGTTGTTTACAATGCCGGATTGGCAGGCCAGGAGGGAATCGAACCCCCAACCTGCGGTTTTGGAGACCGCCGCTCTGCCAATTGAGCTACTGGCCTAATCCGGATGATGCGATAAAACCTCTGAATAAACAGATGCCTGACCGTTACTACACGAAAAGCCCGCCACGAGTGGAGGGCCTGTCGCTCAGCGAACCCACGATTGTACGCTAATTCGATTCGATATAGGGACTGAAGGTTACAACAAAAACTACAGCTCGACTATCGGGATTATCCTACTCGATGATTTTCGCAACAACGCCAGCACCCACGGTGCGGCCACCTTCACGAATCGCAAATCGTAATCCGTCTTCCATCGCTATCGGATTGATCAGCTCGACCACGATTTTTACGTTA
>Ga0079202_10000889_pt1 | contig 10815 bp, 7 predicted proteins | sample PorBlaBluebeHill_FD_68601 | JGI IMG/M metagenome (GOLD analysis project Ga0079202, IMG submission 68601) | Marine algae microbial communities from Blueberry Hill - Blueberry Hill, Maine | ecosystem: Host-associated > Algae > Red algae > Blade | place: USA: Blueberry Hill, Maine
GCCATCATGAATGTTTGGTCTCTATAGTAACCAGAACGGAAATCGCCATTTGCAAAAGCTTTTGCCCAAGCTAATTGTGGCACTTCTTTACCATCGCCAAAAATACCAAATTTAGCTTTTCCAGTTAAAACTTCTCGTCTACCAAGTAAGCTACATTCTCGACTTGTAAAAGCAATCTTATAATCTTCTAAAACTTGCGTTTTAAAATCGTTAAAGGATAACTCTTTTTTTAAGTCGGAATTTGTGCTCATAAGTGTTGGTTTTTCTTAAAGCAAATTTAGCGAATAAATGTGATTTTAGCAATAGAGAATTGTAATAAAAAAATGCTAAATTAATAGTAATTACATAATTTATATAAGAATAATTTAATATTCTTTATTAATTTCAAAATCTGTTGAAAATAATATAATATGTTAATACCAACGTCTCGTAAATAATTTAAGTAATGTTTTAGGCGATAAGGTTACAATAAAGCGAATGCTTTTATCGTAGTTTGGTTGTGCTATTTCCCAACCTAAATTAGAGTAGACAGGAAGGTATAATTCGAAATAGTCTTCTACTAAATTTAATCGTATTCCTGCATCGTATACAAATTTAGGACTTCTACCACGATTTTTCACCAAACCAATGTCTCCATAAGCCATAATATAACGCCAAATAGTTGTACTTGTGTTTGCAGTTGTAATCCATTGGTTAGCAAATGCAGGTTCTAATTGCGACTTAAAACCACCTTCTGAAACTACTAATTGCTGACTTAGTAATCCTGCCTCTTCAGAGCGACCTAAATAATCGTAATCAAATAGATAATCTGTTGGTCTATCTAAAGCAAAGCTGAAAAAATTTGTAGTTTTAAAAGTCTTATTGTATAAAAATGTGCCACCATATAAACGTAAGTTATATTGTCTATTACTTTCTGTAAGTTTTCTAAACTCTGCAGTAGCTGAAAGTTTACCAAAGTTTTTAGCGACTTGTAAATCTGTATTCCAACGTCTATAATTTTTTAAGTTAGGATTACTTTGTCCATATCTTGCATTAAAAATACTGTATTTTGGTTCGCCTTCGGTTTCAAATTCTCCTGTTAAATCTACTTCTCTATCAATATTTACATATCTAAAATTTAAGAAGGTTGTTTTGTTATTTCTTAAATTATCTGGATCTCTAAATCTAAAATCTACATAAGGCGTGTAAGATTTGTAAGCCAGGTTAGGAGCATAGTTGTAATACTCTCCACCAATACCATATTTAGTGTAGAAATTTCTGGAGTTTTCTCTACGGTCTGCATAACTAATAGAGGCACTACCAACTAATTGTTTACTTTTTATAGCGTATTTTGGACTAATACGGTATAAGAAATTTTTAGAAAGTATAGTCTTGTTATAAAGTTTTAAGCCTGGAGAAAAACCATCGTAAAAGTTATAAGCAAATTCTGGCATAAAAAATACTTGACTATAATTTGGGTCCTCAATGTCTTTAAATAATCTAAATTGTAATGGTTTGTTATTAGATAAAAAACCACCTAAAGACTTCCAGTTATTTCTTAAATTCATTTCTGGGATAGTAGTATCGTAATTTAGGGCTAATTTATCTGCATCATTATTAGCTATTGTTACAGTTTTAAAGCCTTTAAAACCTTCAATCCATTGTTTAGAAATTACACTGTCGTCCTTTATAGTAAATAACGAAACAGGCATTAAGTGGTTATTTTTATTCTTAATTGTAATGGTTAAAGAGTCTTTTGTTTTATCTACATTTTTAATTTTGAAATCAATTTTCTTACTACTTCCTATATAGTCTTCAAAAAACCAATCTATATTCTTGTTTGTGTTTTCTTTAATGTGGTTTTCGAAAGCTTTTGAGCTAATTGTTTTAAGTTTATTATCTTTTAAAAACTGAAGAATTATTTTATCTATTGTTTCAGAATTTGTGTATTCGTCTAAATATTTTAACCCAACACCAGCTTTGTATTTATTTGCAATGTTTTTGTTAAATTTTAATAACGAATCCTTTGGCATATTTAATGGCTGATCGATATTAGAACGTGCCATATGCATATAAAGAAAATTATATTGGTCGTTAAACTTTAAATCTGAAGCATGAAAAGCACGAACTCCCCATACATTGGCAAGCTTACCTAAAATTTTCATGTCTGGATAGTTTACTTCAACATATTTCATTAAATAATATGTTTGTATACCATCTATAATCCATTGGTCTTGACGTGGGTTTATAAGTAATGTATTTTCAAGATAATTATATAGTGTTGTTTTTAAAATTTTTAATTCATATTGAAACGTATTAGAAAAAGGGCGAACAAAATCTGGTAATAAATTTAAACCATAAATAGGATCTTTTTTATAATCTATTTTAGATAAAAGTATTTTTTGATGAGGATAACTTCCAAGGTTTTTAGTTATAAAACCAGCTACTTTGTCTGTAATTACTGCAATTTCTTCAGGCTTTAAATTTTCTTCGTCGATATTAGATACTATTGTGAAAAAATCTGTTTCTACGGTTTTATAAGTATTAATTTTATTTAAAAACAGTTTAGAATTAATACGACCAATACCATTTAATTGGGTTAGTTTAGTTGTATTGTTTTCAATTAATTTAGTATATTCTTCCTCTAATTCACTTATTAAAGTATAGTCTTTTGGGTAGCTTACTTGCAAGTTAATATCTGCTTTTGGTACAAAAGCATCATCTAAATCCTTATTACTAAAATACTGCCATTTGCCATTAAAAATAGCAGGAGTAATGTACCAATATCTTAAGTTATAATCATCTTCATTTGTAATGCCATAACGCGTAAACTTATCATTGGGTACTTGTACTGTATAGTTAAGATTTAGTGTGTAACTTTGGCTTGGTAAAAGTGGTTTATTTAGTACAACTTTTATAATATCTGGCTGCTCTTTTAAACGCGAGTAGGTTGTTTTATTGTCATTATCTTTAATTGAATTAATTAAAGTAAAACCACGATCTTCTTCTTTTGCAAAATGAAAAGTATTTTTAAATTCTTCGGCAAACCTATTTGCTAAAGGAGTGCTTTTTGCAGAATAACTATGTCTCCAATCTGTTAAATATATAGTGTCTAATGTAATATTAGATTCATTATAATATTTAATAGTTTGTATTATGTTGATGCTCTTGTTTTCTATATCAAAAGCTGCTTTTATATCCAGTTTATTTTGGCTTAAAGCCGAAAAACTAAGAAATAGACACAATAAAAAAGAAGTGAATTTTAGGTTCAATTTACTTTTACAAATTTTAAGGGTTTAACATTTACGCCATTTAGTGCAACATAGTACATTCCGTTAGCATATGAAGTTGTATTAACAATTAATTCTTCATTGTCTAAAATAGCGTGTGTTTCTACTATTTGTCCTAATGTATTATAAATACTTACGTAATTAGCAAATGTTGGTTTTTTGTTTGCTTTAATTTTTAACTTATTTGTAACAATATTTGTGCCTATTATTTCGAAACTTGCTTTGTTTAATGCAAATTCATCTACACTTAAAAAATTTTCTGTAGTGGTTAAATTGAGTGTAACAGGGAGATGGTCGCTAAAATTATGTAACGCATTCCTTATTGCAAAGTTAAAATTTGGACCATCACAATTTGTAGAATTTATAGCATTGTTATAGCAGTTAATATTTGCATTGTTACCAAATACTTTATAGCTTCCGGTTTCGAATTGTAATTCTGGGTTATTTTTAAGGTTATTGGATGTTAATATAAAATCGAAACGGTCATCAAAACCACCTGCAGCTCCACCTAAAGATGTAATTGTTCTTGTAGATTGAGTAAAAACATCTATATAATTTGTATTGTTATGCCAACTACCAATACGATTAGCAGGATCTATAAATGTTATATTATTAGTGATTTCTAAAAACTCTTCGAAACCATCTTCGCTTGCAGTATAAAAGTTAAAATCGCCACCAAATAAAAAATATTCTGAATTAGAAAAAGTATTTAGATATGTCGTTAAGTCTTGAGCCATTTGTAACCGTAATGCTTGATTGCTAGTTCCACTTGACGCTTTTAAATGCGCAACAATTACATTAAGTATTATTGGGTTAGAAATTTGATTTATAGTCTTTAACTTTAAAACGTAATGATTAAAATCTCTAAAAATAGTTGTGACTTCGGTTTGCGATTCTAAACTAAACTTTGTGCTATCAAAATATATTAAGTTTTGTAAATCATTTTGATTGCCAATGTTGTCATCTGAAGTATTTAAAACAAAATTTGCCATCGCATAATTTGTATTAATGCTTTGTTGCATTCTGTTTAATATCATGTTTGCTCCACTTTCATTATTAACTTCGCAAACCATAAACAAATCTGGCTTATAATCGTTTAGTATCGTTTCTAACTCGTTTAATCTGGACGCAACAGGTTCTTGCAACGGGAAATTTAGCAGGTTGTAAAACATAGCTTTAATTGTTTCCTGTGCAAAACTGACATTGCTACTAAAAGCAATAAAAAATAGAATTAGGGAAATTTTATTTTTCATAATATTCTAATTTCTATTTTAGAAATTAGGGCTTAAGCCATATTCTTTATAAAATGAATCTAAAATACTTACTACTTCTTCTTCAGTGTCTACTAAATGTATTAAATCTAAATCTTTAGTGCTAACGTTTATAAATTTGCCTAAAACGGTTGCTTTAATCCATTCCATTAATCCAGACCAGAAATCTGTACCAACTAAAATTATAGGGAATTTTTCAATTTTATTGGTTTGAATTAAGGTAATAGCTTCAAATAATTCGTCTAAAGTTCCAAAACCTCCTGGCATTACTACAAAACCTTGAGAGTATTTTACAAACATTACTTTTCTTACAAAAAAGTAATCGAAGTCTAAACTCTTGTCATTATCAATATAAGGATTGTCGTGTTGTTCGAAAGGTAAATCTATATTTAAACCAACAGAAGTTCCTCCTGCTAAATGTGCTCCTTTATTTCCAGCTTCCATTATTCCTGGACCACCACCTGTAATAACGCCATAACCTGCTTCGCAAATTTGTTTTGCTACGCTTTCGGCTAATTTATAATATTTATGGTCTGGTTTTGTTCTTGCAGATCCAAAAATAGAAACACATGGTCCTATTTGGCTCATTTTTTCAAAACCATTTACAAATTCTCCCATAATCTTAAAGATTGCCCAAGAATCGTTTGTTTTATTTTCGTTCCAGCCTTTGTGGTGTTGTTCTTTTCTCATATATATATGTGTGTGTTTTGTTTTTCGCTAACTTTAATGTAAAACTCTTTTATTAATCTTATTCTATTTTTCAGAATTACAAATTTAAGAGAAATAGTGACTTATTAAGTTAAAATTCGAAATAAAAAAAAGCAACCAAATTGGTTGCCTTTAAAATGTATTAAAATCATTTTATTATAATGGTTTTCTCCCAGAAATAATATTATATAGAATAACTATAACTGCGATTACTAATAGGGTATGAATTAAGCTATTGCCATCCATTCCAGGCATAATACCTAAAAATCCTAAAAGCCACACAATAATGCAAATTACGGCTACAAGCCAAAGAATACTTCTCATAATGTTTTTGTTTTAATGGTTAATTAAGAGTAAAGATAATTAATTTAGATATTCATAATTTATTTTAAATTAATAGAACACAAAATAATTACATCTAGACAAAAATTAATTCAATTCTTTTTTTAAAAATTTAGCAGTATAACTTTTTTTATGTTTTGCCACCTTCTCTGGAGAACCTTCTACAATTATTTCACCACCACCTTGACCACCTTCGTAGCCAACATCTATAATATGGTCTACAGTTTTAATTACATCTAAATTATGTTCTATAATTAATACAGTATTTCCTTTGTTTGCTAATTTGTTTAAAACAATCATTAATACTCGAATGTCTTCGAAATGCAGTCCAGTTGTAGGTTCGTCTAAAATGTAAAATGTGTTTCCAGTGTCACGTTTACTAAGTTCTGTAGCTAATTTTATACGTTGCGCTTCACCACCAGAAAGTGTTGTGCTTTGTTGCCCTAAAGTTATGTATCCCAAACCAACATCTTGTATGGTTTTTAACTTTCTGTGTATTTTTGGGATATTTTCAAAAAATTCTACACTTTCATTAATAGTCATATTTAAAACATCGCTAATACTTTTTCCTTTGTATCTTATTTCAAGAGTTTCACGATTAAAACGTTTGCCTTGGCAAGTTTCACACTCTACGTATACGTCTGGAAGAAAATTCATTTCTATTACTCGTAACCCTCCGCCTTTACAGGTTTCACAGCGTCCACCAGTTACATTAAAACTAAACCGACCTGGTTTGTAACCACGAATCATAGCTTCTGGAATTTTAGCATAAAGACTTCTAATCTCACCAAAAGTACCTGTATATGTTGCAGGATTACTTCTTGGTGTTCTTCCAATTGGAGACTGGTTAATGTCAATTACCTTATCGCAATGTTCTAAACCTTTAATGCTTTTATAAGGCATTGGTTTTTTAACACCATTAAAATAATATGCATTTAGAATAGGGTAGAGGGTTTCGTTAATTAGCGTCGATTTTCCACTACCTGAAACACCAGTTACACCAATCATTTTTCCTAAAGGTAATTTTACCGAAACATTTTTAAGGTTATTTCCTGTACATCCTTTTAGTTCTATGTATTTGCCGTTACCTTCGCGACGTGTTTTTGGTACTTCTATTTGTTTTTTACCATTAAGGTATTCTGCAGTTAAGGTTTTCTCTTTTAGTAACTGTTTAGGTGTGCCTTGACTAATAATTTCGCCTCCATGCTTCCCTGCCTTTGGGCCAATGTCTATAACATGATCTGCACTTTCTATCATATCTTTATCGTGCTCTACAACAATTACAGAGTTACCAATATCGCGAAGTGCGATTAGAGAACTAATTAATTTTTCGTTATCGCGTTGGTGTAATCCTATACTTGGTTCGTCAAGAATATAAAGAACACCAACCAATTGTGAACCTATTTGTGTTGCTAAACGAATACGCTGCGCCTCTCCTCCAGAAAGGGATTTAGAGCTTCGGTTTAAGGATAAATAATTAAGACCAACATCTAATAAAAACTGAAGTCTTGTTTTAATTTCTTTAATTATCTCTTCGGCAATTTTTATTTGTTTTTCAGTAAGTTTTTTTTCTAAACCTTTAAACCATTCTGCTAATTCAACAATATCTAAATTTGCTAATTCTGAAATATTTTTACCTGCTACTTTAAAATATAACGACTCTTTTCTTAATCGAGAACCTTCGCAAACAGGACAATCTACTTTGTCCATATAATCTTTAGCCCAACGTTTTAACGAGCGTGACTCTGCTGTTTTGTATTGGTTTTCTATAAAATTAGCAACGCCTTCAAAATCTATTTTATAATCTCTTGTAATTCCAAGTGCTTTACTTTCTACAGAAAATTTATCATTTCCTCCATAAAGAATAACGTGTTTGGCTTCTTTAGGAATTTTTTTATAAGCATCTGTAAGTTTAAAATTAAAACGCTCTGCAATAAGTTCTAATTGTTTAAAAATCCAGCTTTTCTTTTCTGGGCCATGTGGTGCTAAAGCTCCATTTTTAATAGATAAACTATCGTCTGGGACTATTTTTTTTTCATTTACTTGGTATAAATTCCCAATACCATTACAATTATCGCAAGCACCTTTTGGTGAGTTAAAAGAAAAATTATTAGGCTCTGGGTTTGGGTATGAAATTCCAGAACTTGGGCACATTAAGTTTCTACTAAAATAGCGAGCTTCTTGTGTATCATTATCTATAACCATTAAAACATTATCGCCATGATACATAGCTGTATTTATGGTTTCGTCTAAGCGTTTATCGTTTGCAATAGTATCATCAATTTTAAGTCTATCTATAACAATTTCAATATCATGGTTTTTATAGCGATCAAGTTTCATTCCTTTAACCAAATCTTTAATTTCACCATCGGCTCTTACTTTTACAAAACCTTGTTTTGCAATTTGCTCGAATAATTCTCTGTAATGCCCTTTTCTAGAACGCACAACAGGAGATAAAACATTAATTTTTTTGCCTTTATAGCTTTTAATAATTAGCGTTTTAATTTGCTCGTCATTATAGCTTACCATTTCTTCACCAGTGTTATAACTGTAAGCATCACTTGCACGTGCATAGAGTAAGCGTAAAAAATCGTAAATTTCTGTGATAGTACCAACTGTAGAGCGTGGCGATTTACTTGTAGTTTTTTGTTCTATTGCAATTACAGGAGATAATCCATCAATTTTGTCAACGTCTGGACGCTCTAAACCACCTAAAAATTGTCTGGCATACGCCGAAAACGTTTCAATGTAACGTCGTTGTCCTTCGGCATAAATAGTATCGAAAGCAAGTGAAGATTTTCCACTACCAGATAAACCAGTAATAACAACCAGTTTTTCTCTTGGAATGGTAACATCAATATTTTTTAAATTATGTACTCTGGCACCTTGTACCACAATGTTTTCTTCAAAATTTGTCATAGAATAGTAAAATTCTGCACATTTAAAGCAGATTTGCGAAGTTAAGGATTTTGAGCTTCTTTTTTTAACTGAATTAGTTATGATTTTATTAAAATTCGAATGAATTTTTCATATTAAATTTTTAACTTCGGTTTTCAATTTTTTGTCAGTTCGAGTGATTCAGATTTTTTTTACTTGAATTGTATCGAGAACATTTTAAATTAAGTTTAATTTTAATACGTTTTTCGCTTCCGCGGAAATAATAAATATATCATTCATGCAAATATTAGGAATAGGCTCAAGAATTAGTCATAACGAATACGGAAAGGGAGTTGTAACAAACGTTGATAACAAACAATATTGGGTTACGTTTATAGAAAACGGACTGGAAACAATTGCTTTAGATGAAGATATAGAAATAATTGAAGCTGCCGAAAACGAAGTTGATACCGTTAGCTTTTTCGATGTAGAACAAAGTTTAATGCGTTTATTGAAAAAATACAGCGATGTCTCGGAAATTGTCCACATTGGAGACAAATGGAAAGGAGGAAAACTTATTTTAGAACCTAATGATACTAATTTAAAGAGCAAGGAAATTAAGATTAACGACTTCTTTCATAAAATAACTATGGTTCGCGATAGGCTTCGTGTTATGGAACAAAAAGTAAATTCCAGCAATCTTGAAGAACAAGAAAAGATAGATTTACAACAATATATTACACGTATTTATGGAAGTTTAACAACGTTTAATGTGTTGTTTAAGGTTAAGGAACAGCAGTTTGTTGGGCAAAAAAGTAAGTAATCTCTTGCTTTCTATTATTATTATTATTATTATTATTATTGAGAATATTAATTTTAAAAACTATAAAAATGAAATTTTTTAAAAGTGTATTAATTTTACTGTTCAGTTTTGCATTACTATATAACTGCTCAACAGACTCTGCTAAAACAACGACTAATGAGATAGAAAATAGAATTAAACCTACTGAAAAACAAAATCTCGTATTAAAAAATTTGTTAAAAGAAAATTGGACAACAAAAATCTCTAATATTAGAAACATCGAATTAGATTTAGATGAAAAGAAAGGTTTTCAATATTTATATTTTATAGCTGAGGAAAATGGTGAAACTAAAATATTTGCACAATCCACAGGGAACAATTATATCAAAGATTTCTCTATTTTCAATAATTTAGAATCTGGTAGAACATTTACTTATGAAGGTACTCAACATTCGTGTTCTGGGTGTTCAGTATGTAGATTTAAGAAAAATGGAAGTGGTGTAATAGAAGGGTGTCAAAAATACGGTAATTGTACTTGTATTCATACCATCACTGAAGTACAAAACTAAATTTCACTAAAATATATATCATCAAATAAGATTGGTTTTGCTAATCTTCTTTTTTGTTTTTATTCCCTCAATCTCAATCCCTAAAACTATAAATTTATGAAAAGTTGGTAGCATCGCTCCAGTTTCAGTTGTTGTCCAATCGCTCCAACTGGCCTCCAACCCATCTATTGGTAAAATGGAAGTCCACATTTGGAAGCTTTTAGGTTTTCCATCTTCATCTAAATGCCATAAATATGAATCGCCAGGCGTAGAGCCACCAGAAGTATAGGTTACTAATAATGCGTTTTCTCCGTTTTCTAAAGTCACGAGACTTCGCGTTGTGCCTTTATCGAAAACTTTATAAGGCGCAACCAACCAAAAGGAATCGTTATTAAAATATGCTAAACTTTTTTGTATTATTTCTTTCCTTTTATCTCCTTCAATTTTAATGTTATTTATAAATGTTTCGCTGTTTGAATTATTATTTAAATCTAAATTAACCTTATACTTTTTCCAATAGACCTCACAAATGTTTTCTGTTTTATTCCATTTATAATGATGGCGTTTTTTAAAGGTAAATTCTAAGTAGTCTGTTGCTTTGTATGCATCGTAATTTAATGCGTTTAACATTTTATTAGCTAGAATATCTGCTTGCTCTGGATTTTTACCAATTGGTAAATCTTCATTATACTTAAAATAAAGAAAACCAAAGAGTAGAAGTGTAGGTAGAGTGAAAAAGGTAATGACGCCAATTATTATTTTTAATACTCTTTTTAGTGTTAGTTTTTTCTTTTTTCTCATATTATTACTTAGAAGCTAAAGCGCAAATTTAATTTATTTAAATCTCATAAATAAACAAAACTAAAAACGCCCGAACTTTAGTTCGGGCATTTTTTAATTTTTTGTAATCAATTTATTTTACTTCTCACTTCTCTACCTTATCTTTTTAGCGTAAAGTGTGCCCTAAACTGTTTCTTTTCTCCTGTACTTGGCTCTCT
>Ga0079202_10000894_pt1 | contig 10802 bp, 4 predicted proteins | sample PorBlaBluebeHill_FD_68601 | JGI IMG/M metagenome (GOLD analysis project Ga0079202, IMG submission 68601) | Marine algae microbial communities from Blueberry Hill - Blueberry Hill, Maine | ecosystem: Host-associated > Algae > Red algae > Blade | place: USA: Blueberry Hill, Maine
ATATACCTTGTATGTTCAAGGAAAAGATGCATCCGGGAATTTCTCTGGAGATCAACCATACACGGTTTCGTTCCAAGTAATTTTAGAACAGATGCTTTCTAATGTATTGACCTATCCAAATCCATTTTCTACCCAAACTCAATTTATTTTTACAATGACGGGTGCAGAATTGCCGGATAGTTATCATATAAAAATTATGAGTCTGAGTGGAAAAGTAGTAAAAGAGATTACACAAGAGGAATTAGGTCCCATCCATTTAGGAATAAATAGAACCGAATATAAATGGGATGGAACGGATGATTTTGGAAGTAAATTAGCAAATGGAGTATATATCTATAAATTCTATACGGATATGGATACAGATTTTGGTCAATTAGAGCTAGGAAATACGTCCGATCACTTCAAAAAAGGTTTTGGAAAACTAGTTATTCTTAGATAAAACAAGGTTTGGTGCAAAAGAAGTCATAGATATTAAAAAAATGTTATTGACCAATTGCACCAAGCAAAAGCCTAAGATTATTACTATTTTTATTGTCTCATGAATTTCTCAAGTCCATACTTAATTTAATAAATTAGACGTTATTTTAAATTATTTCTTATAAAAGTGTGTTTCGTACAACACACAACACAATTGTAAATGAAAAAGAACATCATTTTTATATTCGCATTATTGCCCATTTTTGTTTTTGGTCAAGGCATAGAATTCTTTCATGGAAATTGGGACGAAGCCTTAGCAAAAGCTCAAGTAGAAGACAAACCAATATTTGTAGATGCATTTACAACATGGTGTGGACCATGCAAAAGAATGGCAAAAAACATTTTTACTTTAGAAGAAGTAGGGGTTTTTTTCAATGATAATTTCATAAACATGAAATTAGATATGGAAAAAGAAATAGGGATGAAATTTGGAATGAAGTATCCTGTTTCAGCCTATCCCACCTTATATTTTATAAATCAAGAAGGTGATATTCTGAGTAAAGTGGTTGGTGGAAGAGGTGGTGAAGAACTGATAGCAGAGGGCAAAACAGCCCTATCAAGTAATGATCGAAGTGGCTCCTACGCAGAGAAATTTGAGAATGGTGACCGTGACTTCGAATTGGTTTACACCTACATCCAAGAGCTAAATAAGGTAGGAAAGCCGAGTTTACCGATCGCCAACCAATATTTGCGCGAAGAACCTAAAATAAGTAAACAAGAAAAGGCAAAATTACTTTTAGAAGCCGTTACTGAATTGGATTCCAAGCTATTTGATCAACTGTTAGAACTAAAATCTGAAGCAATTAAGTCTAGTTCTAAGGAAACTTTTGAAGAGAAGATAGTAAATGCAGGTCTTAAGACAGTCGATAAAGCCATTGAATATGAATACGAAGATTTATTAAATGAAGCCATTGATAAAGTAAAACTTGCTGTTCCTTCTCAATCAGATGCATTCGAACATAGAGCAAAAATGTCTTATGCTAAGGCATTTCAAGGATATGATGAGTGGGCAAAACACGCCAAAAAATACATCAAGAAATCAGGCAAAGATTACGAAACGTACAAAATGCTTGTAGTGGAAATAGATTCTTATCAAAAAAAGAATGATGATGCAAAGAAAGAAATGATGAAGTGGTATGATGAAATCCTGAAATGTGAAGAGTGTAAAAATGAAGATTTTATGGTGTACTCTCAATTTCTTTTGAAAGCAGGAAACAAAGAGAAAGCTATAGAGATAGCTCAAATGTTATTTGATAAAACGAAAGAAGCAGGTGAGCCAACAAATCGGATTGAACAATTTATTAAATTTTTAGAAAGTCAATCATAGGCTGAAAACATTGAATCTAAAGACCAAAACGATACTCCTTATTTTTCTTTCTCTAGCTTCTAACCTCTTAGTTGCGCAGATTAATTTTGCTGAAATTTCACTAAGAGCAGCCTTGCAGAGAGCTAATATTTCGGGACAAAAAGTATTTGTAGATAGTTATGCAGAATGGTGTCAACCCTGCAAGGAATACGATTTAATATTTACAAAAAGATCTCTGGCCAAATACTTTAATAAGAACTTTATCAATGTCAAAGTCAACATGGAAGAGGAGTTTGGGGACGATTTTAGACGAAGATATGGTATCGCATTTTTACCGACAATTATATTTATTGATAAAGACGGTACGGTCATATTTAAGGTCGATAAATTGATCGACGATATTGAACTTATGAATTTGGCAGTCATGGCTGTCGAGGAACAGAAACCCATAACTACTCCACCTCCACCACCCTTTGTCGAGAAAGAAATAATTAGTAAACCTGCTGAAGTCAAAAGAGTTGAGTCAGATCTTCTCCTTCCAGAAGAAACAGAAGTAACTCTCAATACATTAGAAAAAACTAGTGAAACAGAATCAACGTCTGAAGCAGTAGCAACTAAGATAGGGGAACAAAAGAAAATAGAACCTGAGAAAGCAGTACCTGAGAGTGAGACGATCGAAAAAGAAATTGTGAAAGCCCCAAATTCAAAAACTGCAAATTCAAACACTCCAAATTCAAAAACTGCAAATTCAAATAGTCAAAATAAGATAGACAACAAGGTTCAACAGGATGAAAACACTACGATTAAAAATAAAAAGGAAGAAATAGCAGGAACCCTAAATGGTACTAAAATTAATGCACCTAGAGGCCCAGAAATGGGACCCTCCTCAATGAAAGCAGAGAAAAATAATATAGTTACCCAAGAAAATGAAAAAGTGCTATATGTATTAGATGCTAATTTGAATAATATCCCACCAGAAATTCTATATCAAGAAGCATATTTCCGAATTCAATTTAATGATGGTAGCCATCTTATATCTGCCAAAAAATATTTAAATACTCAAGATGTATGGTCCACTGAAAAGAACATGAAGTTTATTTATGACTTTCTTTACAATACGGATACGCCTGAGTTTGACTTTTTTGTATTGAATCGAGAATCTTTTGAAAAAATGATTGGTAAAGATGCGATCGATAGAACAATGAACATTTTAGTTTCTAATAAATTACACTCAGGTTATCCTCGACCTAACTTCCAAGAATCGGTAAAATTATTCAACTTGTTAGATTCTGAAAGAGGAGAAGAAAATGCATATTTATACTACTTAGATCGCTTAGAGCAGCAAGATAAAAAGAAAGAGTATCTAGCATTAGCAGGTGATTATATAGAGGACTTTAATGGCAGTAACCAATCCATTATCACTAATTATGTATCGTTTCGACTTCAAGAAAAAGTATCTAAAAAGGAATTGAAAGAGCTTGAGCAATTGATGGATAGTATAGAGATAAAAAGTGGATATGCATATAATCTAAGTAGAGCAAGATTATTGTACAACAAGGGGAACAAGAAAGAAGCTAGGGAGTCAGTGCAAAAAGCCATATCCGAAGCAAAAAAGAAACAACTGGACTTTTCTGAAGCCAATAAACTCCTTAATGAAATAAAAGAATTATAATCCATAAAAGTTAATAACACATTAATTATTGTTGTTATATGGTAGTATTGTATTTTTGTGCTCACAAATTATAAATATGAAAAGGCTTATCTTTAGTTTTCTAATAATAGGAATTGCTTTCACATCAAAATCTCAAGAGCATAGTGTTGCAAGACAATGGACCGAAGTTACCCTTGATGGTATAAGAGGAGATAATGCTAGACCTACTGTACATGCTAGGAATTTGTGGCATCTTTCTTTAGGAATGTATGATATTTGGGCTGTTTTTGATGAAGTTGCAGAACCTTATTTGCTAGGGAATGAAGTGAACGGAATTCAGGTAGTATTTGAGGAATTTCCATTTCCAGATAACATTGAAGAATCAAGAGAAGAGGCCATTTCACATTTTGCGTACAATTTTTTGAGGTATAGGTATCGATTTTCTCCAAGCTACTTCACGTTTTTAGGAGTTTTGAATGATAAAATGGAAGAATTAGGTTATAATAGCTTCAATATAAGTACAGATTATACAACCGGAGATCCAGCAGCTTTAGGAAATTATATGTCTGAACAATTGATTGATTTTGCCTTACAAGATGGCTCAAATGAAGTCTTTAATTATACCAATCAATTCTACCAACCGGTAAATCCACCACTATTTGTAGATAATCCAGGAAATCCAAACATCATAGATTTAAATCGGTGGCAACCATTAACATTAGATGTATTTATTGATCAATCAGGAAATGAAATTCCAGGAAATACACCGCCTTTTTTAGGCCCAGAATGGGGACAAGTAGAACCTTTTGGACTAACAATGAATGATGCGAATGTGTATAACCGAGATGATTTCGATTATATTGTTTATCATGATCCAGGTCCTCCACCTTTAGTAGATTCACTTGGAAATAACGAAGAATATTTATGGGGATTTGAATTAGTCTTGGCGTGGGGAGCACATTTAGATTCTAATGACGAAACCTTATGGGATATATCACCAGGAGCATCTGGGAATAAAGATGAATTGCCTACAACATTTCAAGAATATAAAGACTACTACAACCTCATGGACGGAGGTGATGGCTCAACGGGGCATGACGTGAATCCGCATACAGGAGAACCGTACGAACCGAATATTGTTAAAAGGGGTGATTATGCTAGAGTCTTAGCCGAATTTTGGGCAGATGGTCCAGATTCAGAGACTCCTCCAGGACATTGGTTTACTATTCTAAACTATGTAATGGATCAACCTGAATTTGAGAGAAAATATCAAGGAACTCACCTAATAGAAGAAGATTTAGAATATGATGTAAAAGCCTACTTTATGTTAGGGGGTGCAATGCATGATTGTGCTATTTCGGCTTGGGGGATAAAAGGATGGTATGATTATCTGAGGCCCATATCAGCAATCCGTGCTATGGCTGAAAACGGACAGAGTACGGACCCCAATTTAGATAACTATTCTCCTCTTGGAGCGCCTTTGAAAGAAGGTTTTATAGAAATAGTTGAAGACGAAGATGATCCATTGGCAGGATCTGCAGGACAGCATTTAGGAAAAATAAAAGTATATACCTGGAGAGGACCAGACTATATTTTTGATCCAGAAATTAATACTGCCAATGTAGGATGGATACTGCTTGAGAATTGGTGGCCATACCAACGTCCTACTTTTGTTACCCCAAATTTTGCAGGATATATATCCGGACATTCCACTTACTCAAGAGCCGCTGCTGAGATCTTAACAGCGCTCACAGGTGATGCGTTTTTTCCAGGTGGTGTTGGAGAATTTGAAGCCCCAATAAATGAGTTTCTTGTTTTTGAAGAAGGACCATCAGAAACGATAACATTGGAGTGGGCCACCTACAGAGATGCCTCAAACCAAACCAGCTTATCTAGAATATGGGGAGGTATTCACCCTCCTGCTGATGATATTCCAGGTCGTAAAATAGGAATCAAAATAGCCGAAGATGTGTTTTTTAAAGCCAATGAATATTATTATAATGATGTAGACGGTGATGGATATTATAATTTTGAAGACTGTGATGATAATAATCCACTTATGAATCCAGGTCTTTCAGAGGATTGTGATGATTTTGATAATGATTGCAATGGTCTTGTAAATGATGGATTACCACAAAATAGATTTTATTTAGATACGGATGAAGATGGTTTTGGTGAATTGGAAATGTCTATAGATACATGCTTTGTCACCCCACCCATCGGCTACGTAGATAATTCTGACGATTGCAATGATTTTGATGATCGGATATTCCCAAATCAGACCGAAACATGTGATGCCATTGATAATGATTGTGATGGAAATGTAAATAACGGTCTTCAGCGCTATATATACTTTATGGATGAAGATAATGATGGGTTTGGAAATGAAGATATGATGATTGATACTTGTATTTCAAATCCTCCTGCAGGGTTTGTAGAAAACAGTTTAGACTGTGATGACAAAGCCAATAAAACATTTCCAGGAGCACAAGATGTAGCAGATAACGGAATAGATGAAGACTGTTCAGGTTTTGATTTCTTTGAAGAAACTCAATTCTTCCCAACTTTTTTGCAAAGCGATAATGAGTTGAGAGTACAATATAATTTCCAAGGTGAAGTGCAATTACAATTACTAACATCAGATGGTCGGTTATTGCGTAACAATGCGATTGACATTGAAAACAATTTTTTCACATTGAATATTGAAGATGTACCTGTGGGTATTTACTTTATCCGCTTTTATAATAAGGAAAAAGACTTCAATGAAGTAGCTAAATTAATCAAGGTGCTGTAGAATGAAATCCTTTTTTGATCCTATACACAAGAGTTTAATTCAAGGTACCTCTTTTCACGTAAGAAAATTCCCAATTTTTGTAATCAGTCATGAATTTAGTACATAGACCTAACCTAAAGTCTTATAATTAAATATAATAGCATTACCCGAAGATTTTAAGGTGTTTATTTTTATAAATAGGATTATTTAAGATGTTAATACTTTAATCCATCTCCACATAAAAGAAATGTTTCCAAGGAATTTCTTAGAATATTGAACTTTTCAATTCAATTGTTAGGTTAATTAGTAGTATGTAAGATTGTAGGATGTCTGAAATTTTTACTATTTTACTCATATACGCCGAATTCCTATTCCAAATTATTCGATTTTCATTGTTTAACAGCTCATCATATTTGAAAATATACATCAAGTATTAACTAACTTTTTACACTATGAAAACAAACACCCTACAAATCATTGAAGGCATAGGCCCCAAAATGGAATCTATTTTGAATGAAAATGGAATTCAAAACTGTGATGATTTGGCTACAAAAATTACCGATGAATTAAAAACCATATTGGGTAAATATGGAGATCGGTACCAAATCATCGACCCATCAGATTGGGTTAAACAAGCCACCTTAGCTTCCAAAAAAGATTGGGATGGATTAATCTCTTTTCAAAAAGCAGATGGCTCAGATTCAAAGGCAGAAAAATTGTTATTACGACAAGGAGTACTTGGGAAATCTTACGATAATGTCTTAATGAAAGACTCCCATTTACAAGTTATAGAAGGAATAGGTCCGAAGATGGAATCCGTATTAAAGGAGAATAATATATCTAACTGGTCTGCACTAGCTTCTAAGTCGACGGAAGAATTGAAAACCATTTTAGGTAAATATGGAGATAAGTACCAAATCATAGATCCTTCAGATTGGGCAAGACAAGCATCCTTTGCTGCGAAATCAGATTGGGACGTACTGATCGCCTCACAAAAAGAAGATGGTTCCGAATCCAAGGCTCAAAAAATGTTGGCAAGTGGAAGTTATCCAAAGGGTGAAAAATCAGCGAACAAGGAAGAATCATCAGACACAAAAAATGCACTTGAGACAAATGCTGCTGCCGCATCGACGGGTATTGCAACTGCCGCCGGAGCTGGAATAGCAATGAGTTCAGAAGGAGGATCAAAGGGTGATCATTTACAAATGATTGAAGGAATTGGTCCAAAGATGGAAGAGGTTTTAAATGAAAATGGCATTTCCACTTTTGATGGATTGGCATCAAAGTCAACAGGTAGTATAAAAGATATTCTTGGAAAGTATGGTGATAAATATCAAATTATAGATCCTTCCAATTGGCGAATAGAGGCAAAAAGTGCTGCAAGTAAGGATTGGGATGAATTGATAAAATTACAAAAAGAAGACGGTTCTGAATCTAAAGCAGAAAAGATCTTATTGCAAAAAGGATTGATTGGAGGTTCGTATGATAATGTACGAATGTCAAATACCCACTTACAAGTCATAGAAGGAATTGGCCCTAAAATGGAGTCTGTTTTAGTAGAAAATGCAATTACTAATTGGAGTCTTTTAGCATCTAAGTCTCCAGCAGACTTAAAAACAACCTTGGATAAATATGGTGATAAATATCAAATTATTGATCCATCAGATTGGTCTCGACAAGCAAAGTTTGCCGCAAATTCTGACTGGAAGGGCCTAATCGCTTCTCAAAAAGAAGATGGATCTGATTCCAAAGCAGAAAAGATGTTGATCAGTGGTAAATATCCTAAATCAAAAGAAGGAGAAGGTTTAGGTTCTGGAGGCGGCACCGCGGTAGCTACTGGTGTCGGTGCTATAGGTCTAGGAGCTAGCGGATTAGCTGGTGGAAGTAAAGACAAAGCTGCAGAAGAAGCAAGGTTGAAAGCCGAGGTAGATGCTAAAGCAAAAACTGAAGCAGAAGCCAAGGCGAAAGCGGAAGCGGAAGCAAAGAGAAAAGCTGAAGAGGAAGCAAAAGCCGAAGTCGATGCGAAACTAAGGGCAGACGAAGAGGCTAAAAGAAAAGCAGCTGAAGATGCAAAGTTAAAAGCAGAAGCAGATGCCAAGGCCAAGGCTGATGCCGAAGCAAAAGCTAAAACAGAGGCTGAAGCAAAAAGAAAAGCAGAAGCGGATGCCAAAGCTAAAGCGGATGCCGAAGCAAAGCGCAAAGCCGAAAAAGAAGCAAAAGCAAGAGCAGATGCCGAGGCAAAAGCCAAAGCGGACATAAAAAGAAAAGCAGATGCAGACGCTAAAGCAAAACTCGAGGCAGATAAAGCAGCAGCGTCAAAAAAGAGAAAAAAAGAGAAAGACTCAAAGAAAAAGGGAGCAGTTGCAGCAGGAGCAATGGCAGCAGGTACTTTAGCAGCAGGCACAGTATCCGCAAGTAGTGATAAGGATTACACAATAAGCAAAGCAAAAGCAGTTAACACAGAAACTACAGTAAATCGTACTAGTAATGATTCGAATGTCGCTGGAGGGAGTGGTGCTGGTGGTTGTATGAAGTATATTTGGTGGTTACTCCCAATTCTTCTTCTTGGTGCATTAGCTTGGTGGTTGCTAGGACAAAAAGGTTGTAATGCGGAAGAAAAGGTAGATGACGTAATAACCGAAAAGGTCGTTGAAACCAAAAAAGAAGAGCCTGTAAAGAAAGCTGAAGAAGTTAAAAAAGAAGAGCCAAAGATGGATGGAGCTGCAGCAAAAAAGAAAGCAGATGCAGAGGCGGAAAGGAAAAGAAAAGCAGATGAAGCAAAGAAAAAGAAAGAAGCTGATGATAAGCGAAAAGCAGAAGCAGCAGCAGCCAAAGCAGCTGCGGACAAAAAAGCAGCTGATAGAATAGCAAATACTAGAGTTGCTTCCGCTTTGTTTTCAGTGCCTGACGGAGAGGCTAAAGTTGTAAATAAACTTGGCACCAATCCACAATTTGGAAACAGTCATTCGTTATCTTCTAGTCAGTTTTATGATAATCTGATGAATAGATATAATACAAATGACAACGACAAAAAGTATCTTGATTACGTAGCAAGATCTATGGGTTACAATAGCTTTAGGGACATTAATACTTCCAAAATTGCAGATGCAAAAATCAATAGAGGACAGAAAGGGAACTTAGGTTTTGGATCCTATCACGGGTACCAATATTGTCAATTGGATGTATCAGGACAAGACTTAGATGCCTTTAGAATAAGAGCTGCTGAAGGAAGAGATGTCTACTTTATGAAATCATGCGGTAATTTCTTTTACTTCTAATATTTATATAAACTAATGTCTTAAAAAAGGAGAAGTGTCATGCACTTCTCCTTTTTTAATGTCTAACGGTATAAGTAACTAAGTTTGTGAAATCATAACTTATCGTATTATTCATTGTTTATGATAGATGAATTTGGGTATAACTTCATTTATTCAACGCACTTATATTGATGCTTTTCGTGGGATACAGCGAGAAGTATGGTATATCGCGTTGATTCAATTGATCAATCGCAGTGGAATGATGGTTGTGCCATTTATGACTTTGTACCTAACACAAGATTTAAGCTGGACAAAAACACAAGCAGGAATAGCTACAGCATGTTTTGGTTTTGGAAATTTGGTTGGATCATTTTTGGGAGGGTGGCTTGCCAATAAAATTCCTCCACTTAGGATTATGTTTTTTTCCTTATTTGCTGGAGGATTATGTTTTGTGGCCATGGCGTGGGTGCAAAACTTTTATCTACTATGTCTTTGGATTTTAGTTACTATATCGGTGGCAGATTTGATGAGACCGGCCTCCATGGTTGCCATTTCAGAGTACAGTACAAAGACTACATTTACTAGAGGAATTTCATTGTTGAGATTAGCGATCAATCTTGGTATTGCTGTAGGACCTGCTGTAGGTGGAATACTAATTGCTAAAATTGGCTATAATACGATTTTTATTGTAGATGGGATTACCTGTATACTTGCAAGTTTTTTTTTATACTCAATATTCAATTTTGATCTTGGTAGCATAACCATCAAACCTAATGAAAAAGAAGTTGTAAAAGGCGATGGATCACCATACAAGGATTACCCTTTCTTGTTTTTCCTGCTATTTAATTTGATCATGCTAATCATGTTTTTCCAAATCTTGTATTCAGTACCTGTGTTTTTTAGAGAAGTATTCGCACTGACAGAAGATAAGATAGGTAGATTTTTTATGATGAATGGCTTGCTCATATTTGCATTAGAAATGCCGATTATTTATGCTTTAGAAAAAAGAAATTTGATCTATCGTCCACTAGTTTGGGGGATTATATTGATTGGACTTTCCTTTCTATTCTTTCTGTTTCCTTTTTCCAATGTTTGGATTACAATCATCTTATTCAATGCCGTAATTTCCATTGGTGAGATCATTAATTTTCCATATATCTCTACCGTTGCTGTCCATCGAGGCGAGGGCAAAAACAAAGGATCTTATATGGGAGCAGTCAGTGCTTCTTTTTCGATTTCATTCATCTTTGCCCCGATTGCTTTTTTACCATTTGTAGATGAGTTGGGGTATGATTTTATGTGGGTCATTTGTGCTTTATCCTGCTTATTAATGGCCTT
>Ga0079202_10000895_pt1 | contig 10799 bp, 6 predicted proteins | sample PorBlaBluebeHill_FD_68601 | JGI IMG/M metagenome (GOLD analysis project Ga0079202, IMG submission 68601) | Marine algae microbial communities from Blueberry Hill - Blueberry Hill, Maine | ecosystem: Host-associated > Algae > Red algae > Blade | place: USA: Blueberry Hill, Maine
TGGTCGAACGACAGCCCGATCTTGCGCAAGCGAAAGCGACGGCCAGCAAACGACTGGCCGGTGTCGTCGCCGACGTTACAACGCTGCTTCGTTAGCCGGCGAGTGCCGCAACGACCGAGCGAAACTCGTTGACGGTGTCGCTAATGATGTCAGTAACGGGGCGGACTTGGTCGATGCGCCCCGCCACCTGACCCGTCAACGCGATGGCGGCTTCCATATCGCCGCCGAAGTAGAGCTGCTGTGCATCGCCGAAGTCGCCAAACACGTTGTGCTCAGCGGTCACGAGTGCACTTGTGCGGTCGGTGCGAAGGGCTCGCAACGCCGGTGAATGCTGTCCATTTAGGAAGAGCGTGTCGGTTTCAGCGGCGGCCACGATGGCATTTTTCCAATTCGCGTGCACGGGTGACTCTGCCGCCGAGACCATGCGCGTGCCCATCTGAACACCCTCTGCGCCCAGTGCAAATGCGGCGGCCATCGTGGCACCATCACAGATGCCTCCGGCAGCGATGATCGGAACATCGACTCGTGACCGAATGAGGGGTAACAAGACCATGGTCGAGACCGGTGTTGGGCTCTTGAACCCGCCGCCTTCGCCGCCTTCAACCACGAGGCCATCGACGCCAGCGTCAACGGCTTTTAGGGCGGCCTTCAACGTCGGCACGACGTGATACACGGTTAGGCCAGCTTCTTTCAGAACACTTGTGTACTTGGTGGGGGAGCCGGCCGACGTGGTCACGAACCGAACACCTTGCTCGATCACGAACTCGGCGATATTCGGATCGCGGACGAAGGCCTGCGCAATGTTTACGCCGAACGGCTGATTCGTTAGGTCGCGCATCTTGCGGATCTCGTCTTTCACCGCGTCAAGTTCGCCTGATGACGTCTCGATGATGCCGCATGCGCCTGCGGTGCTGACTGCCGATGCCAGCTGGCTTCGGGCGATCCATCCCATCGGCGCCTGCACGATCGGGATCTCCACGCCTAGATCTCGAGTTACGCGGTTGTCGAATGCTGCCGGAAGGTTGTTCATCATTACCTTAGTTGTCGATCAGGTTGGGGTCGCGAAGGTTCTGGATCTCTTCGCATTCCGGGCACAGGGGAAACTTCTTGCCGTCTCGGCTTGGCACCCACACCTTGCCGCAGAGCGCAATTACTGGCTCGCCGGTTACGGCCGAACGCATGAGTGCCTCACCGCCACCAATGACATAGTGCGCATACCGGTCGTGGTCGCCCTCGTCGAGTTCGACATCTGGCGGCGAGACCTGGGTTTCAGTTGACATTCGATGCCACTCCATTCGTGCTGCGTTCGGCGTTGATTGTACGGAAGCGCTTTCGATGGTTGTGAAACAACCGAAGGATTCTTGGGTTTGCTCAGCAACTCAGTTGCGCCTGGTTACCGTGACGTGGTGGCCGAGACCGAACTGCAGACGCCACGGGGCACGGTAAACATCCGTCGGCCGCACACCAGTGATTCATCGCCATTGCGGGGCTGGTCGGCGGCAGACCAACTGATCCTCGATCATCTAGGTAAGGACGATCTCGGCAGCGTCTTGGTGGTCAACGACGAGTTTGGAGCGCTCGCAGTGGCACTGGCCGATGTTCAGGTCACAACATGGGGCGATTCGGTTTTTAGTCGCACGGCAGTGCTGCAAAACCTGGACTTGAATGGTTTGGGTTCAGACAACATCACGCTCGTCGCCGGCGATAGCCAGCCGCGTGGTCATTTCGATACGATCGTTATTCGGTTGCCAAAGACCACAGCGTTGCTGGCCTACCAGCTACAAGTGCTGGCATCGCTTGCCACACCCGCGACTCGTTTCCTCGGTGTAGGGATGGCCCGCCATATCCATCGCTCAACGCTCGAACTGTTCGAAACGCTGGGGCCGACGGTGAGCTCAAAGGCGACGCGCAAGGCCCGCTTGCTGCGTGTCCAACCAATAGGACGGGTGCACGATGTTGGATTGACGCCGACAACCGAGACGTTTGTGACAGCAGCTGGCATCCGTGTGGTCGAGCTGCCGGGCACATTTAGTGCTGGCCACGTTGATGCGGGCACGGCGCTTCTGATCGAAGTGCTATGTGGCGACGGCCGACCGCAAGATGAGCCCCGCGTGGCTGACCTTGGCTGCGGTAACGGCGTACTCGCAACAAGCGTGGCTCGATCCTGGGGGAGTGGCACGTACACCTTGCTTGACACATCTGACCTCGCCATCGCCGCGGCGAAGCAGACGTGGCAGCAGAATGGCTTGGACCCCGCAGCGTGCGATGCCCGTGCGAAGGACGGGTTCGAAGGCATCGAGGATGGGTTCTTCGACGTCGTCATCACGAATCCTCCCTTCCACCAAGGACATGCTGTCGATCGCGACATGACTGACAGGCTGCTTTCCGACGCCGCCAGAGTCCTCACCAGCGACGGGCGGCTCTATGTGGTTGCGCAACGCCACCTTCAGATACACACCAGGTTAAAGAGGTGGTTCGGTCACGTCGAGACCCGATCGCAACATCCAACCCATGTTGTACTTGCCGCCATAAGGCCGAAGCAGCGATAGCCTACCACGCCGTGGGAACCCCACTACGGGTCCGTGCGGGCCGCGAGTGGCTCCGGCGTCGGTGCGGACTTTTGACTGACGCCATACACCGATTGCATCGAAGTGTGCGCTAGCCGACGATTTGGACCTTCGAGCCAACTGGCAACATGCCAGCGATCTGCGTGATGATTTCGTTGCGAATACGGATGCAACCATTCGAGGCATATTGCCCCATGATTCCCGGATTATTCGTGCCGTGCAGCGCAATTTTGGGCACGCTGCCAGCGAACGAATTGAGATCGTCAGAGAAGATGCCAAGGCTGATCAGCCGCGGACCGTAGGCGGCACTGGGGCCAGCCATGATTTCCTCGACCCAACCGTTTGCCAGCGGTGTACGTGACGAGCCTTTACCGAGAACGCCTTGCGTCGTGATCAGGACGTTGGACCCTTCAAACACGGTGATGGTGCGTTGGGACACATTGATCTGAAGCATGCGGTTTGACGAACCCCAGCGGAACTGCGAGGTCTGGACCCACGCCGTGGTGCCATTGGGGCGAGCAGGAACATAGACCTGAGCCCAGCCGCTGCCGTCGTCAGGAGTGCCAGCGAGCACTCGATACACCAGTGGGTTACCGAACACGGTGGGATTTACAGGTGGAAGAGCCGTGCCGTTAAACGATGGCATGAACGTGCTTCCACCAGGCGAGGTATACAACGTGGGCCGAGAGACCGTTGCCGTCAGCGTGTGGGTGAATGTGCCACCTTGCGGGGCCGGCGCGGGCGCATTGACGTTCTGGGTCTGGGTTTGTGGCTGCGGGTTGGGAACTGCTGAAGCTTGTGGCTGCGGGTTCGGGACTGCTGAAGCTTGTGGCTGCGGGTTCGGGACTGCTGAAGCTTGTGGCTGCGGGTTCGGGACTGCTGAAGCTTGTGGCTGCGGGTTCGGGACTGCTGAAGCTTGTGGCTGCGGATTAGGCACATCGCCTTGGGTTGCGGTCTCAGCTGCTGGCGCAGCAGCAGGTTGTTCGGTCTCACCAGTACCTGCGGCAGCGGTGTCCGTAGTGCCCTCGTCGGCTGCATCACCATCGGCGGTGGAGGCATCTGCCTCAGTATCTGAGTCTTCGGCCTCGTCTTCAGGCTCGTCCTCTTCGGTCTCGGGCACATCAAGCGGAACGAACGGCTCAGGCGTTGGTGTAGGTGTGGGCAACTCAACGGGTTGCGTTTCAACCACCGCCGTGGCTTCTGGCAGGTCCGCAAAAGTCGCGACCTCGGTCGCAGTTTCAGAGGATCCATTGGTCGATATCAGCAACAGAGCCAAAAGCCCTGCCAATGCTGCGAAGACAATGAAGCCCAGACGGTCTGCTCGTGAAGTCCCTATATGCATAACCCGAACATCATAGATGCCCTGACTGCCGACAAGGCGGCGCGCGTTCGCCTAGGGCGTTTTCTCAGGCCATCCCGGGATCAAAAATGCGGCAATACAAAGGGCGAACGCCGCCACAATCGTGAAAATATCAATTTTGCGAAACTTCGGCCGATGCGGCTCTGGAGCCGATGTTGCCCCTCGGCTGACCATCGCGGTGGCCAAGTCCCGGGCTCGTCGATGTGACCCCACAATGACCGCTGCGGACATATCGCCCATGTACGAGAACGCTTCCCGCAGCGGTTTGTCAGAAAGATCTGCAGGTGATGGGCGGTTAGAAACCGACTCACTCACGACCTCGACCTCGTCCACAACCAACGGGAGAGAGCGGACTGCCAGGGCGATGACCGAACCAATCTCATCGATTGGCAGTTTGAGGTGCCGCAGCGGCCGCATAATGCGCCGTATCGCAAAGCCAACGGCGGTGAGGCCCGTCGTCCAGCTCAAAATTCCAGCCCACAAGATCATGACGATGCCGACCATGATGAGCCGCGCGTAGTCAAGTAGGCCGCCGAGGGCGAGGCCCACCACGACGGGATCGTCACCCGATGCAGTAGCGCCGATTGCGCCACCAATAAGGGCAAACCGCACCAGCATCGGTACCGACGGCAATACGCTTGTTGGCAGCTTGGCGATGATGAAAACGGCAACAACCAGTACGAACGCCACGATCACGTGGCTCCATTGCGGATTGAACACCAGACCGATTGAGATGACGATGCCCGCAACCACCTTGGATTCGGCGCTGAGTCGGTGAATTGGTGAGTCAACCGGAACGGGACGGAAGAAGGCCTGCGCTCGGCTCATGGGCTGACCTCGTGTAGAGAGCCGCCTTGGAGTCGGAGCCGCTGATCCACGTGTGGGGGAGCCCAGTCAATGTCATGGCTTACAACAACGATTGAAGTGCCGGCGAGTCGCACCCGGTCGAGGGTGTCGGCGAGGTCGTGGCGGCCTGCGGCATCAAGACCTGCGAGCGGTTCGTCGAGCACGAGAAGCGACACGCCCCGAGCGACGAGGCCAGCCAGCAGGACCCGGCGTTGCTCGCCTCCGCTTAACTCGTCGATGCGCCGCTTGAGCAGATGGCCGAGTTCGAACATGTCGATGCTGGTGCCAAGGTTCTCGGCCCGGGTGCGCTGCCGGTTGCTGTCGGAGACCTCATCGGTCCCGTCGGTGCGCACGCCAGCGAGCGAATGCAGTTCGGCGTTGACCGTCGCTCGCAGGAGTTGCAGTCGTACATGTTGATGTGCGAGTGCTCGCCGAAGCCCTTTTGCTTCATCGACCTCGCCTGCAGTCTGTTCCGCAAGCCCCGCAAGGATACGCGCCAACGTTGTCTTGCCGCTGCCGTTGCGACCTTCGATCATAATCATCTCATAGCGATGGATCGACAGATTGACGCCGGTGAGCACGTCGAGTGCCCATGGCTGCGTTGGATTGTGCGTGAAACCGACGTCGCGCATGCGCAGAAGTCGGGACTCGGAGACCGACGAGTGAATCGTGCGAAGCTGGTGTGGGTCTGACGGGTCAGATGTCGGCAGTGGGTTTACCGAGGTCAACCGGATTCGACGGTCGGTAGGTGACGCGTCGTTGCGATGAGTGGTGCGCACGACCGTTGTTGTCGTCAATCCGTTGAGTTTGGTTGTGATGCGATTCTGCTCTTCCGGATCGAGCATCGACGTGACTTCGTCAGCCAACAGCAGTTTGGGCTGGCGTCGCAGAGCTGACGCGAGGGCCAACCGTTGGAGTTCGCCACCGGAAAGTTCGCTCGTGGGACGGTCTGCAGGGATCGAGAGCCCAACGTCGGCCAAGGTTGCCTCGACATCGAGTGGGGTGTCCAGACCCCATCGCAGGTCTTCTTCAACGGTTGTACCAACAACTTGTGCCTCGGGGCGCTGCCCGACACGAGCGGTGCCGCCAACGCTGCCGAGGCCGACCTCGCCCGATCGAACGACCGAGTCGTGATTGTCGATCCCCGCGAGCGCGTCGAGAAGAGTTGACTTGCCAGCGCCATTCGGTCCTTCGATAACCACATGCTCGCCGGGCTGAATCTGGAGCTCGATGGGTGCAGTCACGGTGACACCGTTGCGCTTGAGCGCAGCGCCTGTGAGCGCAACGGGCAGGGGACTGGCATCGACGCTTGGCTGCAGCGACAACGCTACGGGATCCACGAGCGCTCGTTCGAGCCGGCGCAGGATTGCACCACCGACGGCCCGAATCGCCACGGCGTAAATGATCGAGTACACGAGCTCGGTCGCCGGAATGAGAAGCACCCAGTTGTCGATGAGGAACGCAGAAATTGAGATAAGACCTTCGCCAACCCAGTTTGCAGCTCGCTCAACGGGTGTAATGCCGATGGCTCCAAATGCCGAACCAACACCCCCAATGATGTTCGCGAAGCCCTCGGCCTGGTTCTCGATGTTGTCAAAGACCAGAGTCCGAAGCCGCTTGTTGATCGCGACTGCGGGGTAAAAGAACATCACGGACGCCGCCATCGCAGGCCAGCCGATCAACAACGTGAACCCAATGGACCGCAGTCGACCCCAGTCTCGCTTCAGTCCGTAACCGCCGCACCATCCAAAGACACCAGCGAGAGCAGCTTGGCTAACGGGGCCGAGCCCACCCAGAATCAAGGCGATCGAAGCTGCAGCACACGTGGCGATCACCACCGCTCGGGTGCGCCGTCTCGCTGCAAGCACGGCGACGACGAAGCTGGCAAAGACTTGGAACAGGCTGCCCGATGCCAACACGCGACCAGCCGCAAGTAGACCGACGACGAGTGCTGCGGTGATAGCCGCATCGGCAACCTCTGCTGCGTCAAGAGGCCCAGAGGTGCGTGGGGGCGCAACATCGGCGATGGTGGATGCGGTCGTCGTCATGCTGCGGCGCACTTGTCGAGTCGGCGACGAATGCGGGTCGCGCTGACCTTCTCTCGGGCGCGAAGGTGCTGGGCGAACGCACTGATCCGAAGTTCCTCAAGGGACCAAGCAATCGCGTCGATCTCCTTGTTCCAGGGCATATGCGCTGCAACGGTGTCGTAATAGTCCTCGACCACAAGAATCTCGTGCATTGCAGTGCGGTCTGCCATGACTCGCGTCGGTAGCTTTTCAAGACGATGTCGGATCCCGCGAAGGTAGCGCACGACATCGTGGAATCGGTTCAAACCAATTGCGTTCAGATGTCCAGGAAAGATGAGGCGATCTAGGTGGTTTCGCGCGTCATTTACGCAGTCCTGAGGAAGTTGTTCCGCTGCGACGACCGCCATGCGGATAGCTGCGGTCTCATCGATCATTTGAGCGGCGACCGGCGCCCACGTCATTGCGTGAGACCCGATGTCGCGCCGTGCGGTGACTTGAAGTTTGTTGAATGCGTCGTGGTCCCACGGGATGCCGACGTCGTTGATTATCGCGCCCAGACACGCGAGCGTAAGGTCTTCGAACCAATCTGCGCGTTCACCATGGGCTGTAAGGGTGAGAGCTAACAATCGGGCGGTGTTGAGTTCCGCATTCATCTCACGCAGTGGAGCCTTTACCGTCAGGCGCAATAGCCGCTGCACCCCTCCCCACATCGCCGTATTTTGCTGTTGGGCCGACGAAAGCAGATCGACGCCAACCTGGTCGGTCTTGTCGATGAGTGCGGGGTACGCGGTTGTCGTGCCTTGTCGGGCTGCCACCGACACGGTTCGAGGGATTGTGCCGAATTCCCAGTCTGTCGCACCAGGATGGGTGACGCCGTGGGATCCGTCGACAAGGGCCTGCTCAATATCACTCTGCAGTCGCGCCCGAAGCTGATCAAGGTCGGCGCCTTCAGCCAGGACGTCACCACCGTCGTTCACAATCCGATAGTGAGGCCGTAGCGGCTCCGGTAACGCCCGCGGGTCAAGCGCTTCGAACGGCAGGCTCTTGCCGACGCGCCGCTCAATCGCTTGGCGCAGAGCCAAGGCGAATGATGACGTGTCGGCGTCGATCGAAGTCGCCGGGTCCGGTAGCTCCGCAAGGATCTTGTCAACGGTCTCGGGTACGGGCACGAGTTGTTTGCGCAAGGGTTTGGGGAGCGCACGAACAAGAGCAATAATCGCTTCGCGTCGGTGGCCGGGCACCACCCCAAGGAACGTTGCGGCTTCGATCCCACCGACTGCAGTAACCGGAATATCGACTGCCACCGCAGTTGCAGCATCCTGATAGTCAAGGGACAAGCGAAGGTCACCATGACTAAGTTCATCGGGGAACTGGTGTTCATCGACCGTCGACTCTTCCTCGGTAATCAGGTCGTGCACTGCCATTTCAAGCAGGTGCGGGTTCTCAACCGACGCAGGTCCAAACCATGAGGCAAAGTGGGTTGCGCTCGTCACGTGTTCTGGCACGGCCTCGTCGTAGAAGCGCCAAACCCGGTCGTATTCGTCATCGAAGCTGCGTTGAGTAGCTCGCACCGCCAAGTTGCGCGCCTCATGGCGAACCGACACGTTGGTCGCCTCGAACCCGTAGCGGTCGTGCTCCCAGTCGCCTTCGATGAGTGCGTGGTGCATGAACATTTCACGAGCGGTTGTCGCGTCGTAGCGGTCGAGTGGAACGCTACGATCTGCGACAATAGGTAGGCCGAACAGACGCACAGTCTCTGTCGTCATAGCTCGCCCGCTGTCGCGGTCCCAGCCAGGGTCGCCGACTTCGACTGAGGTGAGATGCGAAGCCGGTCGCTCAAGCCATGCCGGATCGATTGGGGCGACCGTGCGGGCCCAGAGCCTGCTGGTCTCAACGAGCGTTGCGGCCATGATCCAATCGGGTCGTGCTTCAAAGCACGTTGAACCAGGCTGAATCGCAAACTTTGCATTGCGGGGCCCCAGGTACTCGTGCGAGCGGCCGATTCGCATACCGACTTGCGACAACATGCCGGTAAGGACCGCACGGTGGATGTCTTCGCCGCGGTTGTCGTCGGCGCCGGGACCAAAGGCCACGTCGAAGTCGCTGCTATAGCTATTGGGAAGCCCCATGTCCTCAGCCGCGGACCGAAGTTGCTCAATGGTGTCAAACCACTCGGAAATTCGCTGTGCGTGCAAAAAGCGGTCTCGGCACCATTTTGTAAACTGGCGGCGGTTGGTGTCGTTGCGCTTCGCGCTCGCTGCGCTCCATAAGTGCAGCAGTGTCAAGATGTCACTCTGGTGATCGACAAAGCCAGCGTGGGCTTGATCGGCTGCTTGCTGACGCTCGCGCGGCCGCTCTCTTGGGTCCTGCACGGCGAGTGCTGCGGCGATAATTGTCGCCTCGAACAGACAACTTTCTTCGTCACCAGCCAACAGGATCCGACCGAGACGAGGGTCGATAGGGAGTCGAGCAAGCGAAGCCCCAGTCTCGGTCAACCACGATTGGCGTCCGACGTCGCCGGTGTCGTCGACGGCGCCGAGTTCGAATAGCAGGCGCACGCCATCGGTTACTGCACGTTCGTCTGGGGGATCGATAAAGGGAAACGCGAGCGGTGATCCAAGACCTTGACTCGTCATCGTCAATATGACAGATGCGAGGTTGGTGCGTTGGATCTCGGGTTCGGTGAACTCGGCCCGTTGCTCAAACTCTTCTTCGTCAAAGAGCCGAATGGCAACGCCGGGGCCAAGGCGACCACACCGGCCGCTCCGTTGGTTCGCTGACGCTTGCGATATTGCCTCGATTGGAAGGCGTTGCACCTTGGTTCGCTGGCTAAACCGTGAGATTCGGGCTTCACCGACGTCAATCACGTAGCGGACACCGGGCACGGTCAGCGACGTCTCTGCGACATTCGTTGCCACCACGATGCGTCGCTTCTTAGAATCGGCGAACACCCGCTGCTGGTCCTTTGACGAGAGGCGAGCGTAGAGAGGTAGTACCTCGAAGTCGGGTTCGTGCCGTCGCACGGATTCACAGATCTCGTTGATCTCTCGCTCACCGCTGCTGAACACGAGAATGTCGCCGGGTCCCTCGCGTGTTAGCTCTGAGATTGCCCGTCGGACTGCGGCGGGCACGTCGAGCATCTGGCCGTCGGCATTGCGTGGGCGGTAGCGAACGTCCACGGGGTAGTTGCGGCCGGACACTTCGATGATGGGTGCATCGTTGAAGTGGGAAGCGATCTTCTCGGTGTCAATCGTTGCCGAGGTCACCACGACATGCAGATCGGGGCGACGCGGCAGCAGCTGGTGGAGATAGCCGAGCAAGAAATCGATGTTCAGGCTGCGTTCGTGTGCCTCATCGACGATGATGCAGTCGTAGGCGAGTAGTTCGGGGTCTCGTTGCAGTTCGGCGAGCAGGATGCCGTCGGTCATGACCTTCACCGACGTGGTGTCGCTGATCTGATTGTCGAACCGCACTGAATAGCCGACACTTTTGCCCAGCTTCTGTTCAAGCTCGTCTGCGATCCGAGCCGCAACCGAACGGGCTGCGATCCGACGCGGTTGTGTGTGGCCAATGAGGCCGCCTCGACCGAATCCGGCATCAAGACATATTTTGGGAAGCTGGGTGCTTTTCCCAGATCCCGTCTCGCCCGCCACGACGACGACTTGATTGTCTCGGATCGTCGCCAAGAGTTCGTCACGTCGTTGCGATATGGGCAGTTCTTGCGGATAGGTGCATTTCGGCAGAGCAGCGTGACGCCGCACTTGCCGCCTTTCGGCCTTGTCGAATTCGCCTGAAAGCTCGACGGCGACCGCAAGCCTGCGCTTGGCCTTCTTGATTCTGTCCGCGCCGCGAACGCGTCGCCCGAGCCGCTTTTGGTCCATCAACGAAACTTGAGACAGACGTTGGCGCAGCACCACGAAGGGATCCTGGTCGCCGTCTTTCACCGCTTCAGGATAGGAGCCAGGCGACCAGTCACCGTGTCGAAATCTTGTTGGCTTC
>Ga0079202_10000912_pt1 | contig 10752 bp, 7 predicted proteins | sample PorBlaBluebeHill_FD_68601 | JGI IMG/M metagenome (GOLD analysis project Ga0079202, IMG submission 68601) | Marine algae microbial communities from Blueberry Hill - Blueberry Hill, Maine | ecosystem: Host-associated > Algae > Red algae > Blade | place: USA: Blueberry Hill, Maine
AGAAGCTAGATGAAAAATATGGAAATGTAGACTCAAGCAAACCTAATAGTCTTTTCGAGTACATAAAATACTTCATTAAAATGCGCTCAAAAGACACCTCATATTCAAAGGAAACAATAAAGACTTACGTTACCACACTTAATAACCTGATAGCCTATAGAAAGAAGAAAAGAATAAGCATAGATTTTGAGGATATAGACTTAGAATTTAAAATAAAGTATGTGAACTATCTATACTCTCTCAGCTTCTCCCCTTCCCATGTTAGCAAGTTGATAAAGACTCTCTGCGCTTTTTGTAACCACGCCTATCAGGCGAAAGTCAATAAATCAGTAAAGTTTAAAGAGACTAACGAAGAGTTAAAGAGGAAGCTAATAAAGAGAACAGGAACTCATATATACCTGACTGAAAAAGAATTAGAAAAAATTTACAGCTATGATTTTTCAAAAAATGAGAGACTAGAAAAAGTGAGAGACCAATTCATCATTGGTGCCTACACGGGACTAAGATGGGGAGATATGACTAGAATTACAAGAACTCATGTATCTACATTAGTCGATACAGATGATTCTACTGGGCGGCAGTTAACATTCAATGTTATTCGCATAAATACGAATAAAACTACAAGTGACTTAGTTATACCCGTCAACGATATAGTAATGTTGATTCTTGAGAAATACGATTATAAGCTACCTAAAGCTATATCTAATCAAAAGATGAATGATTATATCAAAGAGGTATGCAAAGAGGTAGGTCTCAACGAAAAAATCATAGTTACAAGCTATTGTGGCAACATTAAAAAAGAAGAAGAAAAGTATAAGTTTGAAATGATATCTTCTCATACTTGCAGAAGATCTTTTGCTACAAATGCAGTCAGTAGAGGTATTCCCCATATGGTAATCATGAAAATAACAGGACATAAAAGCTATGAGAGCTTCAAAAAGTATGTAAGATTAGATGCTGAGGATGGTGCAAGATTGATGTACAAAGCACTTTCTAAATCTAGTAGTACAAGTAATTAAAAACTTATTGAAATCGTCGGCAGACCCAAAATTCATATGAAAATGGAGGATACAAAAGAATCTATCATAGCTTACTTGAATAACCTGAATGATTACCACTTTATGAACGCAATTCTTTTGTCACGGAGCTTCGAAATTAGTCAAACATTACAAGGCTATATCGAGCAAGTGATTAACGATAATGTCAAAATTAATAGTTTCCTAGAGGGCTTTGTAAACCCTAATAAATTGACTGGTATTAATGACATAGTTGAAATAATAGTGAAGGTAAAAAAGAGAAGAGATAATTTTGATCTTATAAAAAAAATTGTACTTAAACTAGCAAACATATTGCTTTATACAAGTGAAAAAGCATATGTGGTTAAAGAAACCAAGAAACTTTATAAGCAATATGCATGGTATCATATAAGCTCTGCTGCCATAACATCATGGGACTCAAAAGATGAAATTCAAGCATTCTGTAGCGAGCTAGGCGAAGATGAAATAAAAGGTTTTAGAAATGCTCTCAGGGACAAAGAAGGTATGCACCAAAATCAAAAAATATGGTATACATTCATATCCGAGGAAATTTTCAGCTCCAAATTAAGAGGAATCGAAAGTGATGGTGATCTAGATGAATCAGGATTCATTGCTCTTAGTAACGAATCTCCTGACCTAGTGCCATATTTTAACTTTAGAGATGTTGATCAATATATTGATATTCTAGATATGGATCACATCCTCGATAAAATTAGAGAGTATACAATCTTTGAAAAACTGGGTATAGATCAAGAAGATATAGAACAGCTAGTAGATAGGATAGACAGCCTTATAGTTGTTGAAAAATTTGGTATAGTAAACTACCAATATTATAAGAAATTCTTTTGCCAATATGATAAGTACAAAAGCTACATTGACAAAAATGGTCATTGGATAAAAAGTGATAACAAAAATTACATTCTACACTTTGTGTTATTTTTAGACCTAATGACAAAATCATTTAATAAGTATATAGAAGATGACGCCACTATCAATTTTATTACTGACGACTTCAAATTATTCGACAACATTGATAGTAGGAACAATTCAAAGAGGGTGAACTACCTGAACAAATGGAGGAGGTCAGAGAGAATCATGGAAGAAGCCAACGAAAGAGCTAAGGCACTATATTACGAGTATAATAAATAACACATCAATAATTTGCCTTTATGTGAATTTGGTAAATATTCACAACCTGCGACACCTTATGCTACACCAATGTATCTAATCTAACACAAATTTCTAAGTTTCTTTGTTTCATAAAATTATATGAAATGATAACAATATTAGATTTAAAAGAGAAGAGAGAAATTTCACCTGAAGAATTTTATGAAGAAATCTCAAGCAGGTTATTCGACAAGCTCAATAAAGAGGCTCAAAGCCCTTACCATGACTATCCTGAACTTCTTACAAAATCACACACAGCAAAAATACTAAATGTTAGTGTAGGTACAGTTGACAACTATGTGACTAATGGTTGGCTTACAAAGCTGAGACAGGGTAAATCTATCAGGTATAAAAAGTCTGAGGTCATTAATTTATTCAAGAATAACCTGAAGTCTCTAACATCTTAGTGAGACTAGCTCAAATCATGATACTGCACAATTATAAAATAGGAGAAATAAGAACAAAAATGACTCTTTACAAAAATGATTAGCAAATTAATTTTTCAACTAATAAATATTAATATGAATTTAAAGAAATCACAACCGTTAAAAATAGAGAAACATCAATATTACAGTATTAAGTACAAATATTCTTTTGAGTCTATAGCTAGGAAGCTAGAAGACAGCAAAGACGAAACTAGTGTTTGGACTGATGGTCTGTCTATTTCAAGTTCTGATATGGAAACAGCCTATCCAATCTTTGCAGGGGCTAAATACAGAGTGACAATTGAACGACTTGAATAGCTTCAATTAACATCAAAGATTATTAAAATAAACCAATCATAAGTGAAAATAAATCCAAGGAAAGAGAAAACTCAGCATACAATATAAGACGAATAGAAGTCAATAGAAAAGTAGGACATTAGCTACAGGAAAATAAAATATAAACGGAAAGAACAACCTAATAAAAGATGATTCAAATCGGTTCAGAAACATCAGTCTAAAAGCGAACCACAAGTTAATTAGGAACTCTAATGAGAAGAATAGGCCTTATTAGTATCTAGGATTCCCTATTAATATCCATACATGCACTTCTAGTAGATAGAGAATCTAGTATCCATCTACTGAAAGTATTTGAATAAAAGTAAACTAGCGATAAGGATATCGTGTGGTAATATAGATGTATTACTACATTTATAAATGTACTACATAATATCGGAGCGAGTGAGGTTAAGTTAAAAAAGAAGGGTTATTGATTCTAGTCAAAGCCCTTCTTTATAAGAGATTAAAAGATGAATAAATATAACACTATTCAAGCTTCAAACCTATTTTTTGGAGGAGTGTTTATGGCTCATCTTTATTTAATAATGAATTGATCTTGGCATGCTGAATACAGTTTAGTATCCATTGTCTAAATAAAATTTTAAATGAAATGACAAAAAATATAGATGAGACAAATCCCAATTTCGATAAAGTACCAAACAATATATCAATTGGGGATATAGCACATGAAGTCAATAAAACAATTGAGGCACACGATAAAGTTGCCTTTCCAGTAGGAGCCTTTCCAAGAAGAATACAAGAAGTAATAGAGGACTATCAAAAAGCTTTCAATCTTCCAGTTGATTATTATGGATCAGCTGTTTTGGCTGCGGCATCTTGTTTAATAGGCAATTCATTTAAACTTGAATTTAAGAATGAGTGGATTGAATCAGCAGTTATTTATATAGCGGTGGTAGGTAAGTCATCAATAGGAAAAACCCCTGCCATAAATGCCTTTTTAAAGCCACTAAGGGAGATTGAAGCGAAGCTACTTCTTAACCATAAGAATGAATTATTGAAATGGGAGGAAGAAAAAGCTATAGCCATAGAAAATAAAGAGAAAGCTCCTGATAAACCAGTTGTCAAAGAATTAATCATTAATGATGCTACATTAGAAGCAATACATAAAGCCTTAAATAACAACCCCAACGGTCTGCTCTTTTTTCAAGATGAACTAATTGCATGGATAAAATCTCTGAATCAATATCGCAAAGGAAGTGATGAGCAGTTTTGGATGAGTACGTGGAGAAACACTGCTGCTAAGGTGAGTCGAAAAGGTTCAGATACAATTAGCATTCAAAGTCCATATGTCTCAGTAATAGGAGGTATTCAGCCTAAAATTCTAAATCAACTTGTTGGAGGAGACAAAATGGATAATGGCTTTCTTGCTAGACTACTATTCGCTTATCCCGAGCATTGCAAGAAACAATACCTGAGCGAATATGAACCGAAAAAGGAGCTTGTGGAGCAGTATAGGAATATCTTTTTGAGACTATATAACTATTCAATAGAAAACAATGCTTGCATAGATGATGCTTTGAATTCAGAACTTGAATCTAAGACTATAAAACTATCAGATGATGCCAATATAAAATATCGTAAATGGCACTCTATAAATGTTGATGATATAAATAAAAGTGATGATATTGTTTCGTCTATTTTAGGGAAATTAGAATCCTATTGCTTGAGAATTGCACTCATTTTAGAAGTATTAGGTGCTGCATCAGATGATTTAAATGTACAGGATATTGTTGAAGTTTCAGAGGAGTCTATATTAAATTCAATAGAAATATGTGAATATTTCAGAGTCCAATCTCTGAAGGTTTTAAGTAAAATTACTAACACCAATCCTCTTGATGACTTAAATGATATCCAACTTAGGTTGTATTCTAAGTTACCAGATTCTTTTGAAACAGCGGAAGGTAGAAAGATAGCTATAAAGGAGAATATGTCTCTCCGAACTTTTCAAAGATTCTTAAACAAGAAGGAGCTTTTCAAGAAAGAAAAGCACGGAACTTATGAGAAATTATGCTAACTGCTTTTTTGGCATTATTGGCACTTTGGTTTGAGTAAGCTGCTATGATCAGTCTATTACTAATCTAAAAGTGCCAAAAATGCCATTCATAAATAAAAGCAACATAATTGCTTTGAGTTGATATTCAATCCATTAAGTTAATAATGCCAATAGTGCCAAAAATGCCACAACAAAAAAATAAATATTACCGATTTACCTTCGCCCCTTCCAGCATAAAAAAAGAAGCCTGCTATTCATGTAGAACACCAAAAAAGTACAGAAGGTACATTGATCTAATCACTAGAGAATTACTTCCAATAGAATATGGGATCTGTGATAGAAAATATAAGTGCGGATACCATGAGGATCCTTATAAAGATGGATATGCATATTCCATCAGAAATAAGGAAAAGGATTTACAGGTGGTAAAAATACCAAGGACAACAGAGGAAATACCTAAGATTGTGCACATCCCATTTAATTACTTAGAGGATAGTCTTGGAGATTACGACAATAATACCTTTGTTCAATATCTGATTAAATTATTAGGTCAGGAGAAGACCGACGAGCTTATTGAAAGATTTTTTATTGGTACTTCAGAATACTGGGATGGATCTACTGTATTCTGGCTTGTAGACGAAGATATTAATGTTAGAGGAGGTCAAGTCATTCTGTATGATGATCAAGGAAAGACCTACAAAAAGGATCTAAGGAATGGGAAAGTCTCCAGATATAATTCTTGGGTTCATATAGCTATTAAGAAATATCATGAAGAAATGCATCCCTATGTACCTCAATGGATCTCTGATTATAACAAAGGTGCAAAGTATCCTATCCCATTTGGATTACATCAACTCAGAACTGAATCAAAGGATAAGCCAGTGGCAATAGTAGAAAGTGCTAAAACAGCTACAATAGCTACTGCTTATTTCCCCCAATACATCTGGCTAGCAATTGGATCACTTAATTTTCTAAATGAAAAAAGACTATCCCCTATCATTGGAAGAAAGATAACTCTGTTTCCTGATAATGGAGCTTTTTTTATTTGGAGTGAGAAGGCACAAGCATTGTCTCACCTTGATATTGTTGTATCTGAATTGTTGGAGGTGCGTGGTGAACAAGGTTCCGATCTAGCTGATTATCTTGTTAAGTTTGATTGGAGAGAATTTCCATGATAGGCTATAAATGAGGATATGTATTCGCCTCTTGGTATCAGATTTTTCAAGTGGCACAGTGGCATTTTTGGCATTATGACATTTTTCACAATCAAAATACTTTAAACTTTATAAGCATATTTATTTTAGAAAAATCAGTTTTTCAATTGGTATGTAATTGATGCGATGAACTGGCTCAATTTACTATTTGTAAAACTGCATGAAAATTCCCATTCTTAATGTTAATTGTGGATTTTTGAAAATTAACAATATGTCTAATATAGTGTGATTAAGAAAGGAAGCACTAGACTGATAAAATAAAAGATTTTTAATTCAAAAAAAAAGAACAGTTTTTTTTATAAGATAAAATAAAAATACTATATTGAGTTACATTTATTCTGAAACAAAAAAAATGAGGTGCCTAAAGTAATCCAAAATATTTCAATTGGAGTGTTCGGAACCAAAGGTGTTGGAAAAACCACTTTTTTTACTACGCTTTATCATAGCCTAGTGAGTTTACCAATGTTCACAGATTTTGAATGTGCTAATCAAGAATCTAAACGTTATTATAGTAAAAATATAAAATTTTTAGAGCAAAATGAAGACTGGGAAACCTTTAAGAAATTGGCAGGTACAGGTCAAGCTTATGATATTAGTGGTACTTTAAAACGAGTAGATAGAGTCAAGTATAATCTTATAATGAAGGATTACATGGGAGAAAATGCAACCTCTGTGAATCTTCAAGACGATGAGATTGATATGACAAAAGAAATTAGAGAGTCTGTTTATAAAAGTGATCTATTAATATGTCTGATTGATGTAGAAGCTGCTACTAGTAAAAGTAATGGACTATTAAAGCATTCTGCTATTGAAGATATTCGAAATATGCTTCGTGGATTTCTAGATCCTGAAGACGACATAAAAATCACTATCCCTGTTGCAATTGTATTAAACAAAGTTGATGTAATTCTTCCTAAACTTACTCCACCTAAAAATGTTGAGGGCCTGAGAAATTGGTTTGAAAAATCATCAGGAAACCTTATTCGTAACTTAGAGGAAGATTTCTCAAACATTAAAACTTTTTTCTACTCTTCAAAAAGTTACCATGAAAAATGGTTTTCTAATGTAGCAGCTTCTATGCATCAGGAGATTGCAATGAGTCATAAAAATGGCTTGGAAGTGATGTATGATCCTACAGGACCTTTGCTCTGGGGAATTAAAGAAAATGAAAAAAAAGAGTTTAATTCTCGGTACAAAAATGCTCAGATAGAATATAAAGCTAAATCTGATAAGATAGAAGCCGTTGACCATATATTATTAGAGCAATCTAATGATCTCGAAAGTAAAAATGCTCAATTACAAAAACTTCTTAGGAGTATTAAAGTTGGTCTTTTAAAAATCAAAGAATTAATTGGAACCGATACTAGTTTTGATGAGATTAATAGCCAGCTTTTTAAAGTAGAAATATCTTTAGAAGATGTAGACTCTACATTAGCTGAACTTTTAACTAAAACAAGCAGGATCGAGTCAGATGCAAACAGGCACTTTGGAAACATCAATCAAATATCAAAAGATGTTGAAGCTACATATTCCAAAATTAGCCCATTTTGGAATATTATTAAGTCTCTCTTTGGTCAATCAGATTCTAAAATTGAGCAGAATGTTGAATTTATTGATAATAAAAGGTATGAAGCTGTTACAGCTCTAAGTTATTATGATGTTATTATCTTGAAATCAATTGAGGAAGAAGTAAAAAAGGAAAATCAGAGTTATACTTTCTATTACAAAAAAGCATTAAAAGCAATTAAAATAAGTACAATAGCATTTGCTTCCTTTTTCAGTTTCCTCGTATTAGCGCTTTTTTTTTTAAATGATTCCCCTTCAGATAAAATCATTCCTGGAAATACGTTTGAAATAGTAGATTTAAATTCACCACTGGTAGGAACTGTAAATTCCTCCAACGGGGTTATAATTAGAACAGGCCCTTCAAAAGGTTTTAACAGAAAGGAGCACCCTACAGATAAATCACAAATAGGTCTAGGTGTAGGTCCTGGGAGAGAGGTAATTATTATAAAAAGGACTTCATCAACTGAATTAGGAGACGATTGTTCTATAGCAGCTGGAAGAAATGAGGGATACTGGTTCTATGTGAAAGATGTTAAATATCCAATAAATGAAGGTTGGGTTTGGGGAAATTGTATAACAATTAAATAATTAATGATCATCAATCAATTCATATTTGGTTCGTTTGAAGGAATAGATGGTGGCCACAAAGTAGTAGCTAGCTCTTCTGGAATTTCTGATAAGCTCATAAAAGAACTTAACCAATTACAATCTAGATATATTGGTGACTTTCAAGAAGACTCGCCAAAGACAAAGCATTTTATATTTACTCCTCTAAGATCAGGAGGGATGGTTTTTGCGGGATTTAACTTTTCAGGTAATGACAGTCATGGGCGACAAGGAATGATTCGAATGCATGGCCTTGTCATAGACGAAAGGGGCAAAAAAATTCTAGATAATAATCCTTTTGGTATTGCTCACCATATCCAATTGGATGATTTGGAGAAACGAGCAGAAATGAATCTAGATACGATCTCAATTTCGCTACCCATTTTAGATGTGTTTTATAGCGAAGTAAGAAATAAAGATTTGCTTAATTTTCTTATAGATAAAATTCAAAAAGAAGAAAATACTACATTTCCATATTTGCATGAAGGAAGTGATGATTTAGTGCAATTATTTAATCTATTGACTCCTGCGGAAAGAAAGAATACTACATTCGTTACTTATTCCAATTTTTCGAAAAAGTTATCCTTAACAGGAACCAGAGAGCCTTTTAGGTCTTTAATACATGGATATATAGGAGAAGACTTTGTTTATAACCGAAAAAAGAAACAATCGATTGAGACAATGACTAAGTCAAATCAATCTGATGTTACTACTTGGAATACTGAAATTCCTGTAAAAGTCGAAAAGATAAGGGTTGGAGCAATAGGTATTTTAACTAGTTTAATTCTATTAATAGGTATTTATGTATTTGCCCTTAATTTCAGTTTTAATAATGATAACAGACCTGAGTCACTTAGGAAAAAGGATTTACAAGAAGTCACCAATCTTAAGAAAGATAAAATGAATGGCGAAGCTATTCGATCAAATGGTTCTGATCGAAAATATATAAATCAAAAAGCGAAACCAATTAATAAGGTTAACCTAAGAGAAAAGCCGTCGGAAAATTCAAAGTCCTTAGTTAAATTGACAACGGAAAATATTTTGGATTGTAAATACTGCTTGACACAAAAAGATACGGTTCAAGACGGCTGTAGCAATCCAGATACAATAAATGAAGGGTACTGGTGTAAAGTTCAAATACAGAAAACGGAACTAGAAGGCTGGGTTTGGCAACCTTGTATAACTTTTCAAAAATGACGGCAAAGGAAGTTAAAAGGATTGTAGAAAATATGAAAAAAAATGGGTTGAAAGAAGTTGCAGAAGCACTTTCTACCTGTGAATACCATTTCAGGAAAATTGAACAGAAAAAAATAGAATTATCTCAAAAACTTACTGAACTTAATAGTGAAAAAGCTTTACTGTCGACTAAAAAGGAAGAATTATCATCATTAAAGCTTAAAAAACTTGGTAATCAACTAATTTCTAAAAATCAAGAACTTAAACGTCCAAGAACACCTCCTTCTAAGAAATCGCTAAACGACAACTTAAAATTGAAACTTCTGGAAGTATCTGAAATAGAAAGTAAGAAGCGCCTTGCAATTCTAGCAAACACAGAAAAATCAAAAGTGGAAAAAAGGATCGCTGTTAGCCAAATTGAAGATTTTACATGGACTCAAAAGGCTGAGTTAGAAAATGAATTTCAACAGGTAATCAATTCTATTGAGAGTGGAACTTATTTTAATAAAGAGTTAAACAATCTTAGAGTCAAAAAAGAAATCCTTGAAAAACAAATAAATGAAGAGAAGGCATCATTAAAAGAAGTGGCTAATGAGAAAAAAAGAAAGAAACTGAAGGAGATTGCCAATCAAATGGATATTTTAGAGAACTCGTATCAAGAAAATGTACAAACTGAAATTCAAAGTTTTCAAGAAATATTTAGTGATCTTAAACAAAAAAATCATCAAGTAGAGTTTAGCAAAATCAACCATGGATTAGCTATAGGTGACCTTCAAAAAAATTGGTCTGCATTTTTCAATTTAGAAGAGCAGCTTGATTGTAAAGGTGTCGCAGATGTTCGAGATCGTTTTTTTTCTGTAGTGCCCCCTTGTATAAATATTGGAGAATTCTTATACAAAAGAATTGTGAATGGAATTACTTTTGAAGTTATATTACCTGACCTATTCGAATTTTACAATCATCAAAATGTCGTAATTTTATACGACAACAACACAAAGCAGGCTGCTACTTCTTTCTTGAACTTTTTATTATATCGCTGTATTGGAGCAATTACACCTGGAAACCTATTTCTACATTTTGTGGATCTTAAAGATGGTGGGGTCGACTTCGGGAACTATCGAAATATGCCTTCAGAATTAGTAAATATTTCTAATGGGGATGACGATTTAAGGTCGTGCCTTGAAAACCTAACAAGAAAAGTATTAAAGGAA
>Ga0079202_10000913_pt1 | contig 10746 bp, 9 predicted proteins | sample PorBlaBluebeHill_FD_68601 | JGI IMG/M metagenome (GOLD analysis project Ga0079202, IMG submission 68601) | Marine algae microbial communities from Blueberry Hill - Blueberry Hill, Maine | ecosystem: Host-associated > Algae > Red algae > Blade | place: USA: Blueberry Hill, Maine
CCGCCAGAACCAGACGAGCCACCTGGTGCGGTCTCTCCCGAGGCAGCGACACTGACATCGTTGGCAAGTCGATCTATGACGTCACCGAGGGTTGTCGAGGCGAGAGCAGCAGCGAGAGCCAAACCAGCAGCGAGAACGAGCCAAGACGCGACCTCGCCTCGCTCGGATCGGACTTGTCTAACGAAATCGTGAGCCTTCACGGCGCTACCTCTCTAAGTGCTACGCCTCAACGTAGAGAACTGCTCCCTCGACACCCAGGGGGACAAGTCCCCTTTCATCCAGCTGTACCGGGTCTCGACGCACCCACCCCTATGGACCAGGCGCGCGTGCCGGCCATAGCATCGCTGGCTACCTGCAGCGTTTCGAGCTCCGGTTTTCTTTGCTTGGTCCCCTGCCAGGAGATTCAGCGGATAGCTGAGAGCGTGCGAGTCGAAACAAGCTGAACTGCGGCCCAGCAGCCCGTGAGCGCAGCGAACAAGAGCGGGAACGTGAGCCTGGAGGCTTCTGAGCTTGTCGCTATCCGCGCGGCCTCAGGCTCGAGAAATACTCGGACCCCAACTCGACCGAACCGGCTAAGTTCCTGGAGTGTGCAATCCATGACGGGACCACCGAAAGCGAACAGCGAATGGACGACGAGACCGCAACGGAGATAGCCGATGCTGCGCTGGCCAGCCGCGGTTTACCACTTTTTTGGGCACTACGTGCAGGCGTAGTGCAGCGGCCAGCACCAGAGGTTATCGAGGTTACGTTCTCGGCCGGAGAGTCGCTTATCAAGCGGGGCTTTGAAGGCAACCATCGAGTCTTTATCGGCCCCGAAGGCCATTACATCGGAGTCCTGCAGAACGACGGAACACCGCCTGCGTTCATGCCATTCGTCCCCCACATTCCCGGCGAGCAGCCAATTCCAGCTGCAGATCGGTACCTGCGAGCACTGCTGCGGTGGCCCTACCCGACCTCCTTGTTCGTGCCCCGAATCATCGACGCGCCGGACATCGTTTGCGTGTATTACGCACCGGCCGAGGAAAATGTCTTTGGCGGTGAAATCATGGTTTACATTGTCGCCACTGGTGTTGTCGTTAATGTCATCCAAGGGCAATAGCTCAACGGGGATCTGCGCGTGACAAGCCCAGACACCGGAATGCCATCGATGGTCTTGTTAGAGCGTGATCGTTGCGGCAGCGAAAAGTTATCGACGAGTCGGCAGGGTTCAAATCGATCGTGGCACCGACGATCGAGTTCATCCCAATAATCATGCCCGCCCGGGTCGGTCGATGCTGAGCACTCGCCCATCACGTCGAGCGCCATCGTGTGTCCCGATCGAACGAGGAGCAATGCACGCACTTCCCGCTGACGCTGGCCCTTCAGCACAAGATGACGATCCTCGATCACGATCGTCTCGTCGCCTTCGAGCCGCCAGACAACTGTTGATGTCATGCCACTCGCAAGCCGTCCATGCTGGCGGCCATCGCATGGGAAACCCACACGACCTCGCCGATCCGTCCACTTTAGGGAATTCGATGGGCCTGCCGTTCACGCCACGTCTGAACTACTGTCGGGCTGCAGGGGAGCCTGGGGTCAGAGACAGTGCCGAACAAACAGAAGCAGTTCATTCCACAACGACCCGACGACTTCACCGCAGACTGGTTTACGAGCGTTCTGCCGCAATCGGGCACCGTCATGTCGGTTCGAGTAGAGGACATCGGCCAAGACGTCGGCTTCATTGGCGAGGTGTATCGGTGCCACCTCGAATGGGAGCCTGGCGTGAACTCATCGCCGTCCACGGTGATCGTCAAGGTGCCAACCGCAAACGATGAGAACTTTGCCCTCGGCGACGGTCTTCAGCTGTATGAGCGCGAGATCATTATCTACCAGAACATGCAGTCATCGCTCGGGCTGGAAATGCCCGGCTTCTACTACGCAGCGATGGACCCTGACCCCGCCCCTTGGATCGAACGGCCGCTGCTGTTCCTATTCGACAAGTTGCCAATCGGGGGCATCAACTGGTTGCTCAAACAATTCCTCAAGTTCTCCGGCAACAGCAAACGTCGCTATGTACTGGTGATCGAGGACATCGTTGGCGCCCGTCCCCCAACACAAGCCGAAGGCGGCTCGCTCGACGACGCGCTCGCAGCGCTCAAAGTGCTTGCACAGTTTCACGCCCGCAATTGGATGCTCAAAGAACTTGTTGACGAACATTCCCGCTTGTGGCCATTCGACCGCGCGTGTCGCGCCTATCAAGCGAGCTACGTGCGGAACCTCGATGCGTTTCAACGTCGGTACCGAGACCACCTTGGCGCCGCCATGCTCGCCCGCCTTGATGGCATCCAAGAACGCGCCGCCGACCTGAACCACGAACTGGCAAGCCAGCCATGGACGCTGCTGCACGGCGATTACAGACTCGACAACGTCCTCTTCCGCAAGGGCGCCGATGGAACTGACGAACTCGTGGTGCTTGACTACCAAGCGGTGTGTTACGGCCGGCCCGGTGCCGACGTTGCGTACTTCGTCACGACGGCCCTCACTGCCGAGCATCGCTCCGAAGAGGAACTGCTGTTGCGCACCTATCACGACGAACTCGTTGCTGGTGGCGTAACCAGCTATAGCTACGACGACCTCGTTGCTGACTGCTCCAAAGCTAAAGAGGTCTATGCGCACCGGATTGTCGGCGCGGCCGACATCCTTGACACCGAAAAAAGCGACGGTAGCGAAGCACTGCTTGCTGTCATGCAACTACGCGTGCTCGACTGGCTAGATCCTGCGTGATCGACTGCTGAATGCCAACGTGAAAAACTACCCGCTCGCGCAGGTGCGGCCGATCTGAGCTCGCTCGCAGGTCTCCAGCAGGGAAACTCCTTGCGTTGCCGCCCTCCACTGGCATAGCGTCTACCCCAGAGGGGATATGCATCGGCGGATGAGTATCTGCGAACGTAGTGCCGGTACGGGGCGGGCTGGCACGAGTGGAAGGCAGGAAGCAAGTGCGGCGGCTGGGAACCAACATCGGGGCAGGCTTACTGCTTTGGCGTTGCCGTGGCTGCCGCGTCGGCGCTCCTAGCGACTGCCGAGAGCGCAGCCCAGCAGCAGACGGTATGTTCGATTTCGATCGATGAGCAGGAAACCGGGCTGGTGATTGGCATCTCGTCGCTCGCTCACATCGAACTCAGTTGGGAACTACCAACCCCTGAGCAGATGCAGGCGAACCGCTTCGAAGAAATGACGAGTGCTGACACACCGCAGCCCGTGCACGACACACCCGACCATCGGGTCCAACAGTTCTAGGTCGCCCGCCGCAAGGCGCAGGTCGCACGCTTGCCAGTCTGTCGCTTCTTCACGATTCGTCTACGGTAGCGAAGGTGGAAGCCACCCCAGGATTCAACGAAAGAACGGCCCGTCCCTTAGGTCAATCAATGAGCCTCAACGGCGACACCGCTGCGCTCGCCGCCTACTACGCCGGATGGGCCGACCAGTACGACGCCGACGTTGGTGACCAGGAGTACGGTCTACCAAACTCGGTACTGGTCACGATCCAGGCGGCGGCGTTGACCGTGCCTCGGCTTGCAGATCCGGACCTTCGCATCCTTGACGCAGGCTGCGGTACGGGGCGAATCGGCGTAGCTCTCGCCGACCAGGGGTATACCGACATACGAGGCATCGACCTATCGCCAGAAATGGCGAGCCAAGCCAAAGCCCGCGGCATGTACCGAACTGTCGAAGCTCACATAGACCTATCGAACGACCCGCCCGATCGGTGGCGGCGTTCAGCCGAGCTCGTCATCGTCGGTGGTGTGTTCACAGTCGGGCACATTCCACCCAAGTCCCTGCACTGCGTTGCTCAACTCGTTGAGCCCGGGGGTGTACTGATCACGACCGTGCGTCCCGGGTATTACGACACGACCGATTATGGCGATGTCTCAGCCGCGTTTGTCGAGTCTGGAGCAGCCGATCTCATCGTCCACTTCGAGAGCCTTCCCTACACCGTTGACACCCACGGGCTCTACTACGCCTACCGCATCCACGGCACCAACTGATCAGGCTGAAAGCCAGCCCTACGCAGTGAGTGGGTTGTCGAAGCTGTTCATGAAGGCGATCTCTTCGACTGGGTGCCGAGTCAGCTTGGTCGGAAACGGCTTAGCGGGGTAGCCCGCAACAATATGAGCTGCTGTCGCGTACTTTTCGGGGATGCCGAGTAGTTCTTTGACTTGCGGTTCGAACAGGCAAAGCAGCGTGGTCAGCGTCGTGGCGACTCCTTCATTGCGCAGCGCAAGACATAGGTTCTGCACGAGCGGATATACCGATGCCCCGCCAACAATGCTCAGTCGGTCCAAGTCCGTATCGGTTGGGTGCGTTTCCTCGAGCTCCGCGCACGCAACGATTACGGCGGGGTGGTTAGCGAAGTTCTCAGCAAAGTCGTTGGCGGCAACGATCGAGGCCTTCGACATGACGGCCTTGGTCGCCTTGGCATCGCCGCTGTCGGCAGTCAATGCTTCTCCAGCGGCCGACGCTTGCTCGTAGTACACCGACCACGGCTGCATGTACCACTCGGCGAGTTGGGCGCGCTTCGCAGGATCAGTGACGATCAAAAATCTCACCGGCTGCCGGTTGCCGCCCTGCGGGCCAAAGCGGGCCGAATCCATGGCCTTGTAAAACACTTCGTCTGGAACCGGATCCGGCTTATAGAACCGGTTCGCTGGTTGCGATCGCATCGCCTCGATCAAGTCCATGACATATCCCCCAATGTAGGTACCGATCCCACCCTAGGCGTGCGCTGATTCTGCGTCCCAACGTTGGGATGACTCACTCGCCAAGTAGTGCACCGTCGGCGACAAAATTCTAAGATCGCTCAGCGGCACGCTGGGTGTCGTTCGCAGGGGGATGTCATGCAGAAGGAAGAGTTCTTTGCCGAGGCGCGAGATGACCTGACAGGGCCGCTTGCTGGCGTTCGGGTCCTTGAGATCGCCACCACCTGGGCGGGACCACATACTGGTGCTGTGCTGGCAGATCTTGGCGCTGACGTCATCAAGGCCGAGATTCCCACGGGTGATGTGGCACGGTCGTTGATGCCGTTACCTGACTCCGAGGTCAGCCTTATGCACGCAACGGTCAACCGCAATAAACGCTCGCTCGCAATCGACATGACCACAGACGACGGTCGGCAGACGCTGCTCGACGTCGCCGCCACCTGCGACATCGTGCTTGAAAATTTCAAGGCAGGAACTCTTGCCCGTCACGGTCTTAGTTACCAGCACGTCAAGGCGGTCAAGCCCGACATCGTCTACGTGTCGGTCACGGGATGGGGCCAGTTCGGCCCGGATCATGAGGCTGCGGGATATGACCCGATGGCCCAAGCAACCTCAGGCTTCATGATGGTCAATGGTTCACCAGATGATCAAGCCACCAAGGCCGGCACGTTCTTGGCCGACGACGTGGGCGGGCTGCACGGCGTGATCGGGGCGATAGCGGCGTTGCGACATCGAGATCAGACGGGCGAAGGCCAACACGTCGACGTGTCCATGCTCGACGCCATGATCCACCAGACCAACGGTCTTGCCACGCTTGGTTCCTACGGTGTGCAGCCTGATCGCTGGGGCAACGAGTTCGGCTTTCTTGCACCCTGCAACCTGTACCAGTGCGCCGATGGGCCGCTGTACGCCGGGGTACTCCTTGACTCACACTGGAAGACCTTGGCAGAGGTGATTGGCCAGCCAGAGCTCGCCGACCACGAGAGCTTTGCTACCCGCGATGCGCGTGCAGCTAACCGCGACGTGTGCGACATGCTCTTTGGCGGCTGGCTTGCCGAACAGCCACGAGAGCAGGCACTCAAGATCCTGCGCGACAAGGGTCTACCCGCGGCGCGGGTCCAGACGCTTGCCGAGGTTGCCAACGATCCACACGTACTCGAACGTGACATGTTGCAGCCAATGACCCAACACGATGGGGTTACGGTTCCGATCGTTGGACCCGCCGTCAAGTTCTCGCGCACACCGACTCGGATTCGCACCGCCGCCGCTGCGCTAGGCGAACACAACGACGAGATACTCGCCGAGATCCGCAAGGATCAGAAGTCCTAAAGGGCGCCACGCGCAGAGCGAACGGCTGAGCTAGATGTCTTCAGCTTCGGGAGAGAAGTCTTCCCACTGAGGACTACGAACCGGTTCTGGCTCGTCTTCGACCGTCTGATCGATCAGTAACGCTGACGCTCTGGCAGCCGCCGCTATTGCTTCGACCCCGGTAAGTTCGCGCTCAGCTTCCGGGTCTACCTCGACGTATGGATCGGTCTCGGAGCGCATGTCGGCGTCGGAGTCCATGTCGGTGTTGGAGTCCATGTCGGTGTCGGTAGCTGAAGCGACCTCGACACGACCATCCTGAACATCAGCGACCTGATTTTGAGCGACCTCAGTATCCACGACGTCAGGATTGTTTTTCGCGTCGGGCCCGTCGTCATCGCCGCTGTTGGCATCAGTGTCAGCGTTTGGCCGAAGCACCGCTGCTGCGAGCCCAGTGGTGATTGGCACTGCGGCAACCAAGCCCATTGACCCGCAGAGCGTGCGCACGATCTCGACTGCGATGAGTTCGGAGTTGGCGACCCACTGCAACGGCTGGTCGGCAACCGCAAAGAGGAGAAGCAAGGGAACGCTTGCTCCTGCGTACGCGAGCAACAGGGTGTTCACGGTTGACGCAATGTGATCGCGGCCAACTCGAATTCCTGAGGCGACCAACTCTGCGCTCGACAGAGTTGGACTCCGATAGCGCAGTTCCGCGACAGTCGCCACCTGGGTGACCGTGACGTCGTCGAGAGCCCCAAGGGCTCCAATCACCGCGCCGCCCAACAGCAACGCGCTGACGTTGAGGTCCTCGGCAAGGAACGGAAGAATCAGCGCTTCTTCGGTTGCTAGCCCTGTGAAGCTTGCCAGCTCGAAGAACAGCCACGACAACCCCAGGGTCAAGCCGAGTGCGGCAAGAGTCCCCGCCAGCGCAACGGTGGTCGCCGGTGAGAACCCATGGGTCAAATAGAGGCTGACAAATGCGATGGCCGACGCTGCCACAACCGCGACAAGCAGCGGATCATTGCCCGCGAGAACCGATGGAGCAATGAACCCAACAAGTACAACAAGCGTTGAGGCCATGGCGAGCAGCGCGAGCACGCCGCGCAGGCGACCGAGCGCAATGACGACCAATGCGAACACGGCAGCCAGCCAGATGAGCGGCGCCCGACGATCGCGATCTGCGTAGAAGTAAAAATCGGTCGACTGTTCGTAGCCGAGCACGATGCTGTCCCCTGCGGAGAGACGGGGAACCGACGGCTCGAACCGCAGATTGACCTCGGGTAGCTCGACAAGCCCCCCGGCGTCAGGCCCTTCATGTACCTCGAGAACGAGGACCATACATTCCTGCTGGTTGTCGCTCGTTGAGTAGCTGCAGGTGCGATTGCGTACTTCGTCGACTGTTGCACTGAATCGATCGGTGACAAGTCCCATTTCGTCGGCGTTTGCCACGGCCTCTTGTTGTCCGTCGCCGCCTGGCCACAACGAAACAATGCCGATGATCGTGGCCACCGCCGCTACGACAACGGCCGCGAGCACGAGCCGTAAAACGCGATCCTGTGCCCAGCCGCTCCATCCACCTCCCAAACCGTGGGCATCGCTATGACTATGGCTGTGTCCCGCGCCCATCAGCGGTGCCGCCGGCAAAAGTCGGGAATCTGAGCAGCCCCGCGACGCACGTTGCGTATTGATTTGTGCATCCTCAACGACCTTCCGGGTCTGCCACACCCACATCGGAATGTAGGCCAAACCCGGCTCCGACTCGGGGCACCCCTCTTGGTGTTAGTGACGAGTTGTTCGCCACGCAGTGCCAAGATGATGACATGGCACGTGTGGAATACGACATCGTTGAGATGCCGCTCGACGAGGCAGCCGGGGCGATGCCGCCCTATCGCCGGCTAATCGAATGGATCTCGATTGAGGTCGAGGGCCTCAGCAACGACCAGCTTGACTTTGACGACCTGCATCCTGACAACGAGTGGATGTGGTGGTCAATTCGCCGACAGGTGTCGCACATTGCGTGGGACGCTCTGGTCTTTACCAGTCGGCGCTGCAGCGCGCTGCTCTGGCCCAACGCTGAGGTGCCAAACCCGATCGTGTGGCACGACCATCTCATGGGGCCGAACGGAGCGAAATGGGATCGTGTACTCGATGAGGACCTGTACTGGCAGGTACCTGATCTGCTTGCCAAAGTTGAGGTCGGCATTGGCTGGCTCGAACGGTTAGTCGCTGCACAGCCGATCGAGGCGCTGCGGACCGACGTTACAAGTGTTCGTGGGACACCGTTCTGGGAGTATGCGATCACCACGCTGCCAAGGGGCGCAGGTGCCGATCCGGAGCGACGAGGGTTCTTGCGCTACTCGCTCGAGGCGTCGCTATGGATGGTGTTTTATGAAATGCTCACCCACGTCCGCACGATGCAACGACTCAAGATGCACCAGGGTCTTGTCGTCGCTCAAGAACTGCCTCGTGTGGGCTACCTGCGGCTGCCCGAGTACTGGGGCGAAACGAATCGCAACGGCCCCGGCATGGAACGCTTCAAGATCGACCCCTGACAGCATCGACCCCCGACATCGACAAGTGACATTGTCCACCACAGACGAGCGCTTTAGTTATGAAGAACGCGGCGGCGCGCGGCAGCTGGGGTCTCGGCGTTCTCACCGCGCCGGATTGCTTCTTTGCGTTCGAGTTTGACCGGCACACCCTGGTTGTCACCAGCGGGCAACATGTCTGGTTCGTAGAGCGCTATTCGTTGCTTGCTTGCGATACGACCCCCGGACATGTCAAGGCCGCGAGCGTTCGTTCCCTTCTCCGGAAGGATCGTGCGGCCATCCTTCCACTCAAGATCCCACCACCACTTCTTGATCGGGTTAATCGAACCGTTGCCGACTCGGTCATCAAGTTGAGCAATCCACTTCCTGGTGAACGGCAACCTGATTGCCGCCCACAAAAACGCTCGTTCGCTAAGCACGCCCTCGATATTGAACGGGCAGGTCTTCATGCACCGACCACACGCTGAACCTTTGAGGTTGCCAAGTCGGTACTTGGTGCACTTCTCTACGTCGGGCTTCCAGCTTTCGTAGCCATTGAACATGACCTTGTCACCAAACGGGATCGCGCCACACGGGCACTCACGAGCACACTTGGTGCACTTCTGGCAAAAGTCCTGGAGACCAAAGTCGATCTTCTTGTCGGCTGTCAGCGGCATGTCAGTAGTGAGCACCACGGACTTGAATCGGGGCCCTACGAACGGGTTCAGCACGAGCTCACCAATACGACTCATCTCGCCGAGACCGGCTTCGAGCACAAGGGGAATGTGCAGAACTTCAGAGTCGCGATTGGTATGGCTGCGAGCGCTGTACCCGAGCGAGCGAATGTGATCGGACACAATCCCGGCAATCTGCGCACCTCGCATGTAGGCGCGCATCGATTGGGCGCCGGACACCCAGTCGTCACCGCTGGCCCCTTCCATGGTCTCGTACCCCTGATCAAGCAAGATGACCACGCCGTATTTGTGCCGGGGTTCGATGACCTCGCCCTTACCGTTGTGCGAGTACCACGCATACTCGGGGACTTCGCAGACGCCGACCATGTCACCGCCCAGGTGATACGACAGCGCCTTAACGGCGTCGGCGTTGTAGTCGGGGTCCTGTGTGCCGGGCGCAGGCTCGGCGGTCACTGGGCCATCTTGATGCGGCACCATTGCGCCGATCTGCTGAATGTACGCCTGCGACTGCGGAGTCTTGTACGCAAAGACCTTGACGTCCTTTTGAAACTTGGGCCCCATGTCGCCATGGGCGGCTCGTGGAAAACCCCCGGCCCGCACGGGCACTCGCTTCACTTCGTCGGCAATGATCAACGTGGTTGCGTCGTCGACACGTTTGATGCGCTCCATGGGATATCGCCCCATATGCAGGGGTCGATGATCGCCGTTGAGTCGGCCAACACCAGCTCGGGTTCCACCTCTGCCGAGCATCCAGCCAGGAGAACGAGTTGAGCAAAGCGAGTCCACAAAGCTCCGCTGCTTGAGCGGACGATCTGCCGCCATCGCCATCTCGGTCGACACCACCGAGAGCGCAAATCCACCGTCGAGATACGGGGCACGAAGCCGACCGCGAACCGACTCGATGAGCCCGCACTTAAGCGCTACGAGCTCAAGATCGACATCACTTGCCGTAGGCGTATGTGCGGTCGCCGCGAAACCAAGCCTGCGGATATACGCTGCGGTCAGAACAGCAAGTTCAGCGGCTCGCAAGTCAGCGTTGAGCTGACGGGTGCCGTCGATCCACTCATCACCCGGCTGATCACTTCCAACGATTCGCGAGAACCCGACTAACGCCACCACGGCGAAGTCATGTCCCGGGCTCGGCTCACCTGTCCACGCTGCGTTCGTGATTCGGCCACAGCCGACCATGTCAGCATCGAGAAAGTACAACCCGCCCTTGACGTTGTGGGCTCGCTGGTCCGGGTCGTCGGGAATCGGAGCGGGGTCGCTGGCTTCACCGGTTCGCTGTGCGTCAAACAGGTCAAGGTACACCGGGTACGCGTGGGCGGCGCTGCGAGGTCCTGCGGTGCGTTTTTCACTGGGCCGCGCACCGTGCACAATGGGCGCAGTTGCTGCGCCAGTCATCCTCGGCAACCGTTCGAGCGGATATGGCCCGAGATGCACGGGCCGCTTTCGATGTGAGAACAGTTTCATGCTTCCCCC
>Ga0079202_10000928_pt1 | contig 10688 bp, 8 predicted proteins | sample PorBlaBluebeHill_FD_68601 | JGI IMG/M metagenome (GOLD analysis project Ga0079202, IMG submission 68601) | Marine algae microbial communities from Blueberry Hill - Blueberry Hill, Maine | ecosystem: Host-associated > Algae > Red algae > Blade | place: USA: Blueberry Hill, Maine
CAAAAAGACGGCCAGCAAGGTTGCAGCCAAGAAAACTGCCAAGAAGGCTGTAAGTAAGAAGGCGGCAGCTCCCAAGATCGAGAAGTTGCCGGTCGCCCCGGCCGTGGTTGATTCAGACTACGACGACAACGATCCGGACATGGATTTGCCCCAGTCCAGCCAGTCAACTGTGGTGCCTTATGAGCGCGGTAGCAGCGGTCATTACATGGACAGCGACCAGCTTGATCACTTCAGCAAGAAACTGGCGGAGTGGAAGCAGCAACTCATGGAAGAGGTGGATCGCACCGTCGGCCACATGAAAGACGATGCGACCAATTTTCCCGACCCCAACGATCGTGCCACTCAGGAAGAAGAGTTCAGCCTGGAACTGCGCACTCGAGACCGTGAGCGCAAGCTGATCAAGAAGATCAACGAGGCCCAGAAACGTATTGATGACGATGAGTATGGCTACTGCGAAACGTGTGGCATCGAAATCGGTGTAAACCGACTGGAAGCCCGACCCACTGCAGAGCTTTGTATCGATTGCAAGACACTGGAAGAAATCCGCGAACGCCAGACAGCTTGAGCGCTGATCCTGCGGGCTCAGGGTGTACAGCGACCTGACAGGGCGCTTTGCACCCTCGCCCACCGGAGATCTACATGCCGGGTCTCTGGTCGCAGCAGTAGCCAGCTACTGCGATATAAAACACCGCGGCGGATCCTGGCGAGTCCGAATCGACGACATCGACAAACCACGATCAGTCGCAGGCTCAAGCACCGCCATCCTGAAATCGCTGGAAACCTACGGATTTGAGTGGGACGGCGACATCCTCTGGCAAGGCCAGCGGCTGGAACACTATTCAGAGCAACTGGCAGAACTGGTTCGCAGAGGTCTGATATTTTCCTGCAACTGTAGCCGCCAAAGCTTGCCTGCCGGCGAAATCTATCCCGGCAACTGCGCCGATCGCATTATCAGTTATGGGGGTGCTCATGCAGATCACCAGGTTTCTGATCATGCCCTGAGATGCCGGATGCTAGGCACAGTCACACTTAACGACGGCATACAGGGAGCTCATACGCTCGCGTTGCAGAAATACACAGGTGACATTATTGTATGGCGGCGCGACGGTCTTGTCTCGTATTCTCTGGCCTGCGCCATTGATGACGCAGAGACAGCCAGCCATGTTGTACGCGGGGCTGACTTGCTCGATAGCACAGCAGCTCAGGCAGGCATCATGCAAGCACTGGATTTGGTCCCACCCTACTACGCGCACATTCCCGTGGCGGTAGATGCCAATGGCGATAAGTTGAGCAAACACTCCAAGGCTCAGGCGATTATTGACCTGGATCCGCTCCCCACTTTGCTGCAAGCCTGGCACTTTCTGGGACAGTGTGCTTTCGATGCAAGTTCATTATCAGAATTCTGGCGACATGCTCCGACACTCTGGAACATGCAAAGTGTACCTGCAAGGACCCGACTCCCCTTATGAACCTGCGGCCGCCATCTGACCATAGTCTACTGATATTCCTGTTCGGTCTGTTTCTGTTCAATTCCCCATTGCGGCAATGGTGGTCCGGACTTGCCCTTCCATGGTATGCCATGTACCTGCCTTGGCTTTTGATCATTGTGCTTGTGGCCATCAACCAGAAGAGGCAACAACGTGGGGATTGACCTGACGTTATTGTTTGTTATTGCCATTGGCTATCTTGGTTTGCTGTTTGTCATCGCCTGGTGTGCAGATACTGGCTGGTTGCCCGATCGAATCGTGAACTCACCCTGGGTGTATTCGTTGTCGCTTGGTGTCTACGCAACCTCATGGACTTACTATGGCAGTGTGGGCCTCGCAGACCGCAGCGGCTTTGCGTTTCTCAATATCTATCTGGGACTTACTGGTGCCTTCATCCTAGGCCCCTATCTCCTCAGGCCTGTTCTGCGCTTGTGCCGAGACCATCAGCTCACCTCTATTGCTGATCTGATGGCCTTTCGCTATGGCGGAAGGGCCACAGGATTAGCCGTCACACTGTTCATGCTAGTAGGTATCCTGCCCTATATTTCGCTGCAGATAAGAGCGGTAACGGAATCCATCCAAATCCTCAGCAAGCAGGTACCCCCCAACGTTCTGGCGCTATTGTTCTGTCTGGCAATTACGGTGTTTGCCATACTGTTTGGCGCGCGTCACCTGACACCCCGTGAAAAGCATCATGGCCTGGTGGTTGCCATTGCGTTTGAATCTGCGGTCAAGCTGGTTGCCATGGTTGTTGCGGGTCTATTTGTTGTCACTCAGGTTTTCGACTCTCCCATGGCCATGACTGAGTGGGCAACACGACAGCCCGACTTACTGGAAAATCTGTATGCCCCTGGAAACACCGGACTCTGGCCAACGTTAATGCTGCTCGCGTTTTGCGCAGCGTTCATGCTGCCACGCCAGTACCACATGACGTTTGCCGAAAACCAGAATCCACGACACTTGAATACCGCCTACTGGTTATTTCCTCTCTACTTACTGATACTGAACCTGCCGATCATTCCTATTCTTTTCGCGGGGAAATACCTGTCTCTGTCGATATCACCTGACTTCTATGTGCTTGGCATGACCCTGACACTGGGGCGTGAATGGCTGGCTATTCTCGTTTTCCTTGGCGGTCTGTCTGCAGCCAGCGCCATGATGATTGTCACCACACTTGCACTGTCATCCATGTGCGTAAATCATTTACTGTTACCAGCGACATTGCCGCACAGTCAGCCCAAGGATTTTTACCGGCGTCTTCTCTGGGGTCGCCGCCTGGTCATAAGCACTATTATCGCCGCAGGTTACGGGTTCTATATTGTTATAGAACTCAACGAAGGACTTGCCAGCCTGGGGCTGATTTCATTTGTTGCCGCCGCGCAATTACTACCGGGCATGTTCGGTCTCTTGTTCTGGTCTCGCGCCACTCAGGCAGGATTTATCGCAGGTTTGGCTGGCGGCGCTCTGGTCTGGCTCGTACTCCTGATACTGCCGCTGGTCAACCCGGCTGCGTTAGCCACAGACTGGATACCGGTAGAAACCGATATCTGGACCTTGTCCACATTCTGCACACTGAGCACCAACAGCTTGCTCTTTGTCGCGTTCAGCCTGTTCACTCGCCCCTCTCGAGAAGAAATCAGCGCCGCTCAGATGGCTAACGAACAAGCCGCATTACCGTTTCAAAGTACGGCTGTTGCACGCTCTGTAAACCATTACCGGTATGCGTTACAACAAGCGCTGGGTAACAAGGTAGCCAACGAAGAGTTGCAACGAGCATTGGCCGAAACTCATATCGCCGCTGATGAGACACGCCACTCCGAATTGCTTGTGTTACACGATCAGCTCGAACGGAACCTGACCGGACTGGCAGGTCCCACCATGGCTCGAGAAATATTACGCCGAACGCCTAATAGCGCAGACGCATCGCGCGCTAACGCTACCGATGCCCGACTACTGGAACGCAGACTCGAAGCCTCGCGCGAGCAGATGCGCGGACTGACCAAGCAACTGGATGACCTGCGCCAATATCTGCAGGATGTTCTGCGCCAACTACCGTTAGGGGTCTGTTCGATTTCTGCCAATGGTCGTATCTATATCTGGAATTCAGCCATGCAGGCAATGACCGGTGTGGCGGAGCGTGATGCCTATGACAAGTCGCTTGAGCAACTGACAGAACCGTGGGGCACATTACTGGCAGGGTTTGCCTTGTCGCATGACAACCATCAGTTTCGCTGCCGAACCCATCTGGAGGAACAGATTGCTTCGGTTAATCTGCATAAGGCGGATATCGGCGTGCTGGCAGGCCGCAACGATGCGCTGGCAGGCCAAGTAATTCTTATGGAAGACACAACCGAGCTGGATACACTCGAAAGCGAGCTTGCTCACAGTGAAAGACTCGCCTCCGTAGGCAGGTTAGCCGCAGGGGTGGCACATGAAATTGGTAATCCGCTGACCGGCATTGCAAGCATTGCACAGAACCTTCATCACGATATTGACAATGCAGCTGATGAGGTCGTGGTACGTGAGCAAACCGACGACATACTCACTCAAGTGGGTAGGATAAACAGCATCGTAAGATCACTATTGACGTTCTCTCACGCTGATACCGTATCTGACACACAACAAGAGATTGTCGACGTGGCAGAGCGGGTTAATGAAGCCGTCAGACTGGTTCGATTGTCACCAGATACTCGTCACCTGTCCTTCGAAATTGCGATAGCACCACAGCTGCTTGTAAAAGGCGATGCCAATCTGCTCATGCAGGTATTTGTCAACCTGATTAACAACGCCTGTGATGCTTCTCCGGATGGCGCTACAGTGAGTGTCACGGGTCGGTGTGTTGAGGAGCACTTAGTCATTGAGACTATCGACGAAGGCCCGGGTATCGATATGGCAACACGCGAGCAGATTTTTGAACCCTTTTTCACGACCAAGCCTGTAGGACAAGGGACCGGGCTTGGCTTGTCACTCGCCTATAGCATTATCAGTAAACACAACGGCAACCTGCGTATCGGCGATAGTCCAACGGGCACTCGTATGATCGTATCCTTACCCTTGTACAAGGCAGAGACAGCATGAAAAGATTGCTGCTTGTGGAAGATGAGGAAATTATTCTCAAGGCACTGCGAAAACTGCTTGAACGCAATCACTACGAAGTACATAGCGCAACAACCGTTGAGCAGGCTTTAGCAGCACAACCACAGACGTTTGATCTTGTTCTGGCGGATTTGCGCCTGCCCGGCGATGAAGGTACCTCCATCATCCCGCACGCTGAAGCAGTTCCCGTGGTCATAATGACCAGCCATGCCAGCGTTCGTTCAGCAGTAGACGCCATGCGTCATGGCGCTATCGATTATATTGCCAAGCCTTTTGACCACGACGAATTGCTCATGGTCATTGAACGAGCGCTTATGCAGAATCTGCTCAAGGCTCAGAATCTTGCACTCAAACTGGATGTTCAGCGTAACCAGCCTGATCTGCAATCCACTCATGAGCCTGCGCTAGAGCAACTGCTGATCAGCATGCAGAACCTTGCCGATAATCGACGGTTTCTGCACTTGCACGGTGAACGCGGAACAGAAAGGGAAGCGTTGGCGCGCACTATTCATGCACATAGTGATCGGAGCCAGGCGCCATTCGTGGTAGCTGACGTAGGCGCTGATACCGGCCAACTGAACGCACGACTGTTACTGGGAAACAACTTAGGTACTCCTATGGAGAACCTGCCACCTGGCGGGCTATTGCAGGCAGCCCAGAACGGCACGCTGGTTCTTCGCAACCCTGAGCTGTTGAGCGCTGAACTCCAGCTACAGCTTAGCAACGCGATAAGCCAGGGCACATTGTTGCACCCCGACAATGGTCATCAAAGAACCATCAATGTGCGCGTGATCACCGTAAGCCATGACAATATCGCCAAACTTGAACAGCGTGAGTTACTGACATCAGAGCTTGCAAATCTGCTCAGTCCCTGCCAGTTCGAGGTACCACCCTTGCGCCACCGTGCGACAGATATCGTACCCATCGCAAAGGCTCATCTAAACACCCTGGCCCACCGCCATGGCCTGACCAGGCTCAAGTTTTCGGCAGAGGCTGAGAGTGCGCTGCAAGCTAACCATTGGCCGGGCAACGTCGCCGAGCTCAGACATGTCATCTCGCGTGCGTTATACATCGCCCGGAGTAGCACCCTCTCTGCAGTGGATCTCGGGTTCGCACTCACCGCAGACACAACGCGAGATCTGAATCTTGATGAGTACTTTCGCTACTTCGTTTTGCGTAACCAAAGTGCACTATCTGAAACAGATCTGGCAGCAAGACTCGGTATCAGTCGCAAAGCATTATGGGAACGACGTCAGAAAATGAAGTTACCAAAAGAGCTGATTGAAGATCTGTCAAGCTCTAAAAATGATGATAATTAAATTTTTGGATTAGTTTTATTGTTTAAATTTCAATCGGTTAAAATCTTTTTGCCGTGCGAATTGACTGAAACTTTCGGGAAGGTAAACTGCTCGCATTAAAGTTACCCTTTGTGAGCGTATGTCGACAGACCGGACTTATCCAGTACCCACCGATCGTGCGGAATCCGCGCACATCAATGAAGAGCGTTACAACCAGATGTATGTGCGCTCCATTGAGGATTCCGATGCCTTCTGGGCCGAACAAGCCGGAGAATTCATCGACTGGTTCAAGCCTTGGGAGACCGTCCAGGAATGGGATTTCCACAGTGGCGATATCAACTGGTTCAAGGGCGCTAAAGTCAACGTGGCCTATAACTGCCTCGACAGACACCTGGAAACACGCCCCGACCAGACAGCCATCATCTGGGAAGGCGACGATCCCGAAGAATCCCGTCGAATCACCTACCGCGAGCTGCACGACGAAGTCTGCCGCTTTTCCAACGCGCTGAAAGGCCTTGGAGTCAAGAAAGGCGACCGCGTCTGCATCTACATGCCAATGATCCCAGAGGCCGCCGTGGCAATGCTGTCCTGCGCCAGAATCGGTGCGGTGCATTCCATTGTTTTCGGTGGTTTTTCGCCCGATGCTCTGAAAGACAGGATCAACAATTCAGCCTGCTCAATCGTCATCACAGCTGATCAAGGGCTGCGCGGTGGGCGTAAGGTGCCGCTCAAGGCCAACGCCGACATTGCCTGTGCCAAAACAGACTGCGTCAAACGCATGGTGGTGGTCAAGCGCGGTGGCGAAGACGTTGAGTGGAAAGATGGTCGCGATCTGTGGTACCACGAACTGGTGTCAGGCGCCTCCAATGACTGCCCGGCAGTTGAGATGGACGCCGAGGACCCACTGTTCATTCTCTACACCTCAGGCTCTACCGGTACTCCCAAAGGCGTTCTGCACACCAGTGGCGGTTATATCCTGTACGCGGCTATGACGCACAAATACGTGTTTGATTACAAGGACGGTGACGTGTACTGGTGTACCGCCGACGTAGGCTGGGTCACCGGCCATTCGTACATCGTCTATGGCCCACTGGCCAATGGCGCTACGACGCTGATGTTCGAAGGTATCCCTACTTACCCTACGGTAAGCCGCTTCTGGGAAGTCATCGCCAAGCACAAGGTCAATACGTTCTACACAGCGCCTACCGCCATTCGTGCCCTCATGGCTCAGGGCGACGAACCTGTCACCTCCGTAGACAGAAGCTCACTGCGCCTGCTCGGCAGCGTGGGTGAACCCATCAACCCCGAGGCCTGGGAGTGGTATTCGCAGGTTGTAGGCGAGTCGCGCTGCCCGGTTATAGATACGTGGTGGCAAACAGAAACTGGTGGTATTCTGATTTCTCCCCTACCGGGCGCCACGGCTCTGAAGCCCGGCTCGGCAACTAAACCGTTCTTCGGTGTGGTACCCGAGCTGGTTGACGAACAAGGCAACATTCTGGAAGGTCCTGCATCGGGCAATCTGGTCATCACGCGCCCTTGGCCAGGCATGATGCGCTCAGTATATGGTAACCACGAACGCTTCAAGGAAACCTACTTCGCCCTGTATCCCGGCTATTACTTCACGGGCGATGGAGCACGGCGGGATGAAGACGGGTACTTCTGGATCACCGGCCGCGTTGACGATGTGCTTAACGTGTCAGGTCACCGTCTTGGAACAGCTGAAATAGAAAGTGCTTTGGTACTGCATGCAGCAGTGGCAGAAGCTGCTGTGGTCGGATACCCTCACGATATCAAGGGCCAGGGCATCTATGCCTATGTCACATTGATGAACAATGTGGAGCCCACCGATGAGCTCATGGCGGAACTGGTCAAGCACGTAAGAACAGAAATCGGCCCAATCGCCACACCGGATCTCGTTCAATGGGCCCCTGGCCTTCCCAAGACCCGCTCGGGCAAGATTATGCGCCGTATATTGCGCAAGATTGCCGAGAACGATGTGTCGAGTCTGGGCGACACCTCCACGCTGGCCGATCCGGGTGTGGTTGATGGACTAGTGGAAAATCGCGCCAATAACAGCTGATGGGCGAGGCTATCCCCTTCAGATTGCTCATCGAAGGGGATGATTGCGTGAATAGCAGACCTTGTGAGAGAAGACAGCGTTTACAACAGGTCAATCACTTTTTGTAACAAAACCTCGTCGTCCCACTCACGTGGCCCTTGTGCTTCGTAAACCACCTTTCCGTCGGCATCAATCACGACGGTTGTTGGCAAACCGATGACAGACCAGTTGGACAACGAGTCGGTATCACCAAGCAACGTGGGGAAGTCTATCGCGATCTTGCCAAGGAATTCCCGCACGGCCTCTTCACCCTCGCCTGCGTTAATCGCCAGCATGCCGACACCCTGCTCTGACAACACCGCCCAGCCCGCATTCATCGACGGAATTTCTTCGATACACGGTGGGCACCACGTAGCCCAGAAATTGACCACCCAAGGCTTGCCGGCCAGCGACTCTGTGTTCCATTGACCCTCGTCTATGGAGGGCAAAGAAAACACCGGGGTTTCACGATCAACCTCTTTCAGCTTCTCCTCAGCACTTGCACTAGCCGAGAACGCAGCAGCGCCGAGGGTTAGCACAACTGAGCCAGCGAGCGCACACAACGGGCCTGATAACAAGCACCTCATGCGTCCAACTCGTCCTTTGCAGAGGGAACGCTTGCCTCTGCGCGCTCCTTGAATTGCAGTGAAGCAGAATTGATGCAGTAGCGCAGACCTGTAGGCTTGGGCCCATCGGGGAAGACATGGCCCAGATGCGCACCACAACTGTCGCACATCACCTCAGTGCGGCTCATGCCGAAGGTACTATCCACTTCTTCATCTACGACCTGTGAATCCACCGGTTGGTAGAAGCTTGGCCAGCCACTGCCTGAGTCAAATTTGCTGGAGGAATCGAACAGCGATTCTCCGCAACAGACACAGGCGTATAGCCCGTCACCCTTGTGACCATCGTATTCACCTGTAAAGGCCCGCTCTGTGCCTTTCTGCCGCGCTACCTGGAGTTGTGTAGGGGTTAGTGTCTTTGCCCATTCTTCGAGGGTTTTCTCAACCTTGCGTGCCATGAAGGCTTCTCCTGTTCATTGATATGTTCAGATTTACCACATCCCGGCGATCAGCTCCATCAGCGGTAACTCATTGCCGCTGATAATACTGATTGGAGGACTGCGTACTGTGACCGTATAATGGGGCGTGAGTGCAAAAAAAACAGTTAGCGACGACGACATGGCTCTCTTCAGGGAAGCCGTTGGTGAAGTGCGCTCGGTAAACAACGACCGCATCGAATCAGAGTCACGCCCCGCCACCCCTCTTTTACGTAACGCAGAGCAAGATGAGAAGTCTGTCATGGACTCCCTGCTCTCCGAGCTCAGTGAAACCGATTTCCTGGAAACTGGAGAGCATCTGTCGTACACGCAAGCGGGTGTGCAACGTTCTGTTCTCAGAAAACTCAAAAGTGGACGTTATTCATTACAATCAGAGATCGACCTTCACGGACTAACGGTCAATGAAGCTCGTCAGGAACTCTCCGATTTCCTGCGTGCAGCGCAAGAACGGCGTCACCTGTGCGTTCGAGTCATACATGGCAAAGGGCGCAAGCAGGCCGAGCGCTCACCGCGCCTGAAACCCGCCGTGAATCAATGGTTACAGCGCAACAAGCAGGTTCTGGCTTTCTGCTCGGCACGCATCAATGACGGCGGCACCGGTGCTGTGTATGTATTGCTCAGGCGACCCGCCTGATGTTGTCTCTTCATCTTGCACAGGCGCTTGCAAGGCTCAGACTACTGGGGTCTAAGCACGACCTTATGGACAACGATCCTCACAAACTGCATGAGCACCCACAACCCGTGAAATCACAGACTTGATCATTATCGATTCTGCATTAAGAAGGTGTGCAGCAGAAGATAAGCCCATTCGTGTCGGCATGGTGGGCGCAGGCGCCATGGCCCGCGGTGTCGCGCTGCAGCTGGTTAAGTATTGCGAAGGCTTTCATCTTGCTGCGATCAGCAACCGGCATATTGAAGCGGCCGAACGAGCCTACCTCGAAACCGGTCTCACGGCACTGACACGCCCGGAGAGTCAGGCTCAATTCGACAGCGCCGTTGCAACACGCGGCCACTGTATTGTCGAGAACCCGGCACTGATCTGTCATTCACCCCACATTGATGTCGTGCTAGAGATTACAGGCGCAGTAGAGTTTGGTGCCGGTGTCGTCAGCGATGCCATAGCGCATGGCAAGCATGTGGTCATGATGAACGCAGAGCTGGATAGCACTGTGGGCCCTATACTCAAATGCCATGCCGACAAAGCGGGAGTCATCCTGACCAATGTAGACGGTGATCAACCGGGTGTCTTGATGAACCTCTACCGTTTTGTAAAGGGTATTGGTGTGAAACCGGTTCTATGCGGCAACATCAAAGGCTTGCAGGATCCCTACAGGACACCGACCACGCAGCAGAGTTTTGCCGAGCGATGGAAACAAAGCGCCCCTATGGTGACCTCGTTTGCTGACGGCACCAAAATATCTTTCGAACAGGCCCTGGTGGCCAACGCTACGGGTATGCGTGTAGCCAAGCGCGGCATGTTTGGTCCAGCGGTTGAAAATTTTGAACATATCGACAATGCCGGGGACTGGTACCCCATTGATCTGACCACTCACGAAACCGGCATTGTGGACTATGTGGTGGGTGCAAGTCCGGGCCCCGGCGTGTTTGTGCTGGGTACCCACGATGATCCGGCACAACAGCATTTTCTT
>Ga0079202_10000929_pt1 | contig 10686 bp, 10 predicted proteins | sample PorBlaBluebeHill_FD_68601 | JGI IMG/M metagenome (GOLD analysis project Ga0079202, IMG submission 68601) | Marine algae microbial communities from Blueberry Hill - Blueberry Hill, Maine | ecosystem: Host-associated > Algae > Red algae > Blade | place: USA: Blueberry Hill, Maine
ACTAGACTTGGGTGACTTCGACCTGCTCACGCAATCTGCGTCGATCCAGCAATTCGATCTCATCATCATGAACCGCGAGCAGGCCCTCGCGACCCAGCTTGGCCAATGTGCGTGAGAACGTCGCAGGTACGATAGACAAGCGCGAAGCAATCACGTTCTTTGGCGCACCCAGCTTGATGGTTACGCGGTTATCCTCCTGTGAAACGCTGGTTAGCGCGTCGGCTCGTGCCAGCAAGTACGCGATCAGTCTTGACGACGCGGTATGCAAGGTGAGCCTTTCGATCTCCCCCACTTGCTGATGCAGTCGCGCTGTCAAGCGCCGCATGATGGCAAAGCAGGCATCGGTTGACTGGCGCAGTATGCCGAGATAGTGCTGTCCATCGATTTCCCAGACGTTACTGTCGCCGACAGCCAGGGCACTCACCGGATAGCCAGCACTTCGTCCGAATATGACGGCCTCGGCGAAGGTACTTCCGGGAGTGATCAGGCTGATGATTCGTTCACCTCCATTGGCGGCCTGGCGCACGAGCTTGATCTGCCCTGTCGAAAGCAGGTAGACATGCTCGGCCGCCTGCTGTTGGAGGAACAAGGTCTCGCCATCGTGCAGGTTGATTAGCTTCATGCGCCAGACGATCGCGTCGAGGTCTACCGCATTCAATTCACCGAACAGCGCCGACGCCTGAAGTTGAGAACAGGCCCGCTCCTGCTGAATGACTGAAAAGCGGGAAATCACAGTAGCCACGATTCTGTTCTCCTTCGGGCATGTTGAACATCGGATGAACCAGATCGAGAATTGGCGGCGAGACAGAGGCGACGCGACGGACCGTGAGTCATGGTACCGGCCCAGGGCATTGCACAGTTTGGGAAATGCTGCCTGTTGGCGGCGCTCAGCCTGCAAGCCTGGAAATGTGATCCACGACATGCGCGGCCCGAGACCCATACGCCTCCTGCGCTGATCGCAAACAGTCACGATGTGAGAGTTGCCCGATTCCCGTACCAGGATGCGTCAGACGGCTACTTCGGCAGTCGATACGCCTCTCATGCACAAGCACGACAACTTCTACAGGCTGCTTCACGTCCAGCACGACGCGCCCACTGTAGTGATCAAGGCGAGTTACCGAGCCATGATGCAGAAGCTGCGCTACCACCCGGATCTGGGCGGCGACGAAGGCAATGCGATGCTCCTGAACGAGGCCATGGCGACGCTCGAGAATCCGACCACCCGCGCTGCCTACGACGACAAGCTGTTTGCTGGAGAATCGTCCGGAATTCGCGAGTCGAACACGCCTGCTTCGGTTGACGCACGACGCACCGACGCACCCGATTTCGGTACCGCGCATTGTCGATTCTGTCGTGCATCACGCCTGAATGCCTGGACTCCGGCGGCCGGCTACGCCATATCCCCCGAGTGTAGCCGTTGCGGCGGACCAACCCGTCCGGTCGAGCGCATCGTCGCTGGCGTCGCAAGCGACAAGCGCCAGCTCGATCGCCTCGCCCACGCGCGAACGGCAACCATCTGGCGCGAGTGGCCACTCGCTGAACCCATCGGCGTAACGCTTTCCGATGTCACCGTTACCGGGTGCGGGCTCGAAGCCGACTTCGAACCACGGGCGGGTCAGGTGCTCCTGATCAATGCGGCGACACTGAATGCCATCGCCGAAGTGCGCACGTGTCGACCGACAGCTGATACGAAGCGGTATCGAATCGGTCTCGCCTTCGTGACCCTGCAGCCGCTTGCCTCTCCGGGAGATCTGTTCTCCGCTGTCGCCTGAGCGCTTCGCAGATGCAACGAGCCAGGTCCATCATCCGACGCGGCGCGTATCGGTGAGCGGTCAAGCGATCGGGTCACCCCGCAAATGGCCACAAGCGAGTGACCGATTTGCAGGCCGCAATTACGTTCAGCGTGCGGGCAAAGGCATCCAGGCAGGTACGGCCACATCGGCATGAGCGAACTGGGGTAGTTTGGCCGACAACTCCTCCATGCTCTTGATGTCATTGTCGACAAGCATCGACTGGGTGATCAAGGTCGGGGGCACGATGACGCTTGCACCGGGATTCTCACCTGCCAGCAACATCGCGAGCGAGCGTACCGAGACTTCGCCAACCACTGCGGGGTTCGTGGCAGCCGTTGCCACCCAGGCACTGTCCGGCTCGCGCATCGCGGCAATGTCTGCGGTCGAGATATCCGCTGAGTAGATGTCGACGTCCTGGCTCATGCCGGCCTCGTCGACGGCAATCTTGACGCCCTTGGCGAACTCATCATAGGGCGCGAACATCACTGTGATACCCGGATTGGCAGTCAGTACGGAGCGTGCCTGATTGGCATTCGAGTTGGCGATGGGATTGTCCAGTGTGCCGAATTGCGCCAGCTCCTCGATGCCTGGATAAGTGTCCTTGAATTCACGCCAGGTTTCATCACGCCGATCGAGCGGTGCAATACCGGGTACATAGACGTAACCTGCCTTGAAGCTCTCGCCGTGATCGGCAATCGCCTGTTCGAGGGCTAGCCTTGCAAGATCTCGATCCGACTGCTCGACCTGGGGCACCGCTTCGTTCTCGACATTGACGTCGAAAGCGACCACCTGGATGCCCGCTTCGACGGCACGCTGGACAGCCTCCTGCATCGATTCGGTCAGCCCGTGCTGCACGATGATGCCATCGACGTCCAGCGCAATCGCCTGATCGACCATATCTGCCTGCAAGGCGGCATCTTGCCGACTGTCGAGGACCCGCAGATCGACACCGAGCGCTTCTGCCTGCTTTTCCACACCCGAAAGGTAGGCCTGAAAGAAGTCCCCGGTCGAAAGGTAGCGAACCAGCGCTATCTTGACCTCACCGGCGTTGTCGAAGGGAGCAGGCATGTCCTCTGCAAACCCGGTCGTGGCGAATCCGGCCATGCTCAGTGCGGCGATGCCTGCGATCGAGCGCAGGCTGGTCTTTCGATGGTTCATTGGTCGACTCCTTGGGTTAACGTCCTTGGTTCATGCGCAGACCGCTCAGCCTTTTTTCGCGGTCGGCATACGCGGGTACGAGATAGGTGCCACGAGTATGAATCCCGTAGCAATCGAGACGGGCCGACAGACAAGCGAGTGCCATGGCGACAAGACGAGAGTGTTTCATCACACACCAGCGTCACGACGCGCCGACAGCGAGAACGTGAACATCAGCGCAATGACAAGTACGGCCCCTTTCACGAAATCCTGCGTGTAGTAGGGTGCGTTCATCATGGTCAAGCCCTGCAAGAGAATACCGACGAAGAGCGCTCCCAACGCCGTGCCGAAGGCATTTGGCCTGGCTGCACCGAGCACCGCGTAGCCGATCAGTGATGCGGCGACCGCATCGAGCAACAGGTTGTTTCCCGACGCGATGTCACCTCGTCCCAGTCGCGCAGCCATCAGGATTCCGCCAGTCGACGCAAGGACGCCGGAAATGACGTAGGCGGTGATCTTGTACCGATCCACCGCGACGCCTGCGAGTCGAGACGCGCGTTCGTTCGAGCCGATCGCATACATGAGCCTGCCATGACGCGTGTATTCGAGAAAGAGCCACACCAGCACGGCGATGACGACAAGAATAACGACCGAGACCGGTAACAGGCGCTCGATCACCACGTCGAATCGGTGACGTCCCAGGGCAAGAAATGCAGGAGAGAAAACGCCACTCGCCACCGATCCATCCGGCAGCGTCATGCCGGTCGCGATGGAACGGCCTTCGGTGGGAATACGCTGCAGGCCGATGAGCAGGAACATCATGCCGAGTGTGGCCAGCAGGTCGGGCACCTTCATGCGCACGATCAACCAGCCGTTGATTGCGCCAACCAGTGCACCCATCGCGATGCAGGCGAGAATAGCGACCATCGCCCCCTGCTCCCAGATAACCATGACGTAGGAGGAGAGCATCAATGCCGACGTCGCGACCGAACCGATCGACAGATCGAATCCACCCACGACCAGCGTGCAGGTGACACCCAGTGCGAGTATGCCGGTGATCGCGACCGACTGAAAGATGAAGACCGCGCTTTGCGGACTGGCGAAGCCACCGGCCGCGACGCTGAAAAAGATGACGAGTCCGAGCAACAGGACGATGAAACCGAAGCGGATGGCGAGATGAATCATGCGGCCTGGCGTGAATCCTGATCCGACGTGGCGACATCTGCAAGAACCCGGGCGACGTCGATACCGTGGTTGAGGTGATCGCCGACAACGGTAGATCCTGCCATGACGATGATGCGATCCGCGACTTCCAGGGCCTCATCGAGTTCGGATACCAGCACCAGGGTTACCCGCGCACAAGCACCGTCACGCAGTCGTTGACCGATATCGCGTCGTGCCTGGATGTCCACACCCTGAAACGGTTCATCGAGCACCAGTACGCGAGACGGCACTGACAGCCAGCGCCCGACCATGATCTTCTGCTGGTTACCACCCGATAGCGTCGTGATGAGGTCAGCTGTGGAGCGACAGACGACGGCCAGTGTATCGATCAGTGTGCGAGCGTCACGACGCTCGCGAGCACGATTGACGAAGCCGAGCATGGATATGCGCTCGACGAAAGGCAGTGACAGGTTTGCAGTGATATCGAAATCCGGAATGACCGCATTTCTCGCCCGTTCCTTCGGAGCGAGAAAGACACCTGAGGCAATCGCTACCGCAGGGGCTTGTGGAGCATGGTCTTTGCCGTCGACATGCATGCTCCCGGACAGGGGCTTGCGCAGTCCGAACAGCGTTTCACCGAGCGCCGTCTTGCCACTACCGACGAGACCGGTCACCGCAACGATCTCTCCCGGCGCGAAGACAAGCGAGACGGGTGGCGCGTCGGCATGCAGCTGCAGCGTATCGAGCTCGAGCAGAACACCCTTGCTCTGCCGAGCCTCGACATCCGCAGGCGCCACCACACGGCCAAGCATCGCCTCGAGAGCAGCGTCGGTATCGAGCGTGTCGTCGTCGCGTCTCTCGAATTCCCCGGCGATTCGCCCATCGCGCATGGCCACGATGCGATCCGCCACGCGCTGAATGTCGGACGTGCGATGCGAGATATACAGGATGGCGACACCCTGCTCGCGCAGACGGTCGATGAGGCCGAACAGGCGCTCGGCCTCGCGTGACGATAGCGAGGACGTCGGTTCGTCGAGTACGAGGACTCTCGGGTCAGCTGCCAGGGCACGCGCAATCGCCACCATCTGTCGATCGGCAAGTCCAAGTTCGCGCACGGGACGATCCAGATCCAGGTCGAGTCCCATGCGTTCGGCAACCGGCGCCGCACGCGCCCGGATTTGCGAGCGTCGATACCACAGCCCCGTACGACCAATGGCAAGTTCCTCGAGCATCAGGTTGGCGGCAACATCCAGATCGGGCACCACGCCGTCGTCGATGCCCTGGTGCACGGTGACGACGCCCGCGGCACGCGCCATCAAGGGCGAAGCCGGATCGTACCGCTTGCCGCCGAGTCGGATCTCGCCGGCGTCACGCGCGTACACGCCAGAGAGAATCTTGACGAGCGTGGACTTGCCTGCGCCATTGGCACCCATGAGCACAGTCACCTGACCCGCTGCGAGCGACAGACTCACATCGTGCAGCACATGGTTTCGACCGAAAGACTTTTCGATTCCGTGCAGCTCGAGAACGTCGATCATGGTGATGGAAGGCACGACACCGGATTACTCTAGGGGTGCGACACCGGACATGTCAATTGCTTTTACCGGGCACCAAAGTCATCATGAAGTTCGATCAAAGGAAACCGTCACGGAGCGCTTGCCATGTCCGGGAAGGCCGACACTTCCAACCGAAGTGCGCATGTCGGAAGCCGCACCGAGAAGCCGGCTTCGAACGTCTACGAAGCGCTGAACGTCAACACCATCGGTTCGCGACTCGGCGAGCTCGAAGCCATGGTGACTCACCTCGGCAGCGACACTCGCACGTGGCAGGCAAGCGAAGTCGGCGATGGCAACCTGAACCTGGTATTCATCGTCAAGAGCGCTCATGGCGCGGTCGTCGTCAAGCAGGCGTTGCCGTATGTTCGTCTGGTTGGCGACAGCTGGCCCTTGCCATTGTCACGCAGCTTCTTCGAATACCACGCGTTGACAAGACAAGCGGCGCGAAGTCCGGGGGACGTGCCGCTGATTTTCCACTTCGACGAACAGCAGGCGCTCATCATCATGGAGTACCTGTCGCCGCATCGTATCCTTCGCCACAGCCTCATGGAGGGAATCGAGCACCAGAGGCTCGGTGAGACGCTCGGTGTCTACTGTGCAAACACGCTGTTCCGAGGTTCCGATCTGAGCCTGCCGACCGCCGAGAGGAAAGCGGATGTCGGCTTGTTCGCCGACAACGTCGCGCTTTGCGACATCACCGAGAATCTGGTCTTCGACGATCCCTATCGCGATGCGCCGATGAACGGAGAAATACCCGGCTCGCTGCAAGCATCGGTCGACGAGATGCGCGCCGACACGAACCTCAAAGTCGAAGTTCAACACCTCAAGCGGGCCTTCTGCAACCATGCCGAGACGATGTTGCATGGTGACCTGCACACCGGCTCCGTCATGGTCCACGAAGACGACGCCCGGGTAATCGATCCGGAATTCGCCTTGTACGGACCGATGGGTCTCGATCTCGGCATGCTCCTGGCGAATTTCTTCATGGCCTGGTTTGCACAACCCGGGCACGCTACAAGCAGCGACGATCGCACCGCCTACCGCGACTGGATAATGAGCACCATCGAGGCCACCTGGTCGAGCTTCGCACAGCGCTTTCGCGAGCTATGGCAGGTGGAGAGGAATGGCATTCTCTACCCGGCATCGTTGTACGAATCCGGTGGAGACAGCAAGGCATCGAACCTTGCCTGTGACGATTTCATCAGACACGTGTGGCAGGACACGCTGGGGTTTGCCGGTGTCGAGATTCACCGCCGCACCATCGGTCTGGCGCGCATCGTCGAATACGAATCGATCGAAGATGTCGAACTTCGCTCGCGGCTTCAAGCAAAGGGCTTGCAGTTTGGCAGAGCACTCATCTTGCAGCGAACAACACTGGACGACATGAACGCCGTGCTCAACGAGCTCCGGCGGCACGCTTCCGGAAAATCAACATGAAAGTCGACGGCACGCACTATCGCTCGGTCTGGCACGACCGCAGCAGCGATGAAGTCCGCATCATCGATCAGCGCTGGTTGCCACACGACTTTCGGATCGTGACGTTGGCCTCCCGTGCAGCAGTCGCTACCGCGATAAGAGAAATGTGGGTACGCGGTGCTCCACTGATCGGCGCGACGGCGGCCTACGGCATCGCGTTGCAGATGCGCGATGATCCGTCAGACCGTGCGCTCGAGGAGAGCTATGCGATCTTGCACGAAACTCGACCGACGGCCATCAACCTGCGCTGGGCACTCGATCGTGCCAGCGCCGTCCTCCGCGATCTGCCCCCGTCCGAGCGCGCCGTCAAGGCATTCGAACTGGCGGCCACGATCTGCGACGAAGACGTCGAGATCTGTCGACGCATCGGTGAATACGGGCTCGGCATCATTCGTGAGTTTGCCGACGCGAAGCCCGCAGGTGAACCAGTCAGGGTGCTGACGCACTGCAATGCCGGTTGGCTTGCCACAGTAGACTGGGGTACCGCTACCGCACCAATCTTTCACGCCTTCGATGCAGGGATTCCGCTGCATGTCTGGGTCGGCGAGACGCGACCCAGGAATCAGGGAGCGTTGACGGCCTGGGAAATGGTGGAACACGGGGTCAATCACGCTTATATCGTCGACAATGCCGGAGGCCACTTGATGCAGTGTGGCGACGTCGATCTCGTCATCGTCGGCAGCGATCGCACGACCGCAAGCGGCGATGTCTGTAACAAGATCGGCACCTACCTGAAAGCGCTCGCAGCATATGACAACAAAGTGCCCTTCTATGTCGCACTCCCGTCCCCGACGATCGATTGGCGGGTGCACGACGGGCTTGTCGACATACCGATCGAGGAGCGACCCGCCAGGGAGATCTCACATCAGTGGGGTCGAGACGCGTCCGGGGCTCTAGCCGAGGTCGCTGTACCGCCGGACGCATCCCCGCTCGGAAATCCCGCCTTCGACGTGACCCCCGCGCGTCTGGTGAGCGGCCTGATCACTGAAAGAGGGGTCTGTCAGCCGACAGCGGCCGCGTTGGCCGCGATGTTCCCGGACCTTGTTCAACCTGACATCAGCGACCCATGAAGAGCTGGCCCATCACCGGCTGGACAAGGCCTCGCGAAGTCTGATGGCAAGTCGGGGACGATCCGTTGTCAGTACGGCAACCGGCTTTTCAAGCATCCGGACCATATCAGCCTCCTCTTGCAAGCCGAATGCGCCAAGCCGGATTCCACTTTCATCGAGCACTTGCAGCATCTCGTCATCCACCTGGCTGTGATGCATCGACAAGGACTCGATGCCAGCCCTGACTGTCAACAGGGCGATTCCCTCAGCGCCAATCAACGCCACCGGTTGTCGTGCGACAAGCCATGCGATACCACACACGGCGGGTAACTGCTGTCGCAACAAGGTGACGGTCGGCAGGTGAAATCCTGTGAACACCGAGCGCTCGAGTAACCCTGCTGCACTCAGCAAGGCGAGACTCTTCTCGATCAGATCGGCAGGTGGAGAGACAAGCACGCCCGATTTGAATTCGCACCGCAGCGTGATGTCACTGTCGACAAGCAGTTCGATCAATTCTTGCAGCATCAGGATGGAGCCCCCGCCCCCGTTGATCGACAAGCCCTTGAGCGACGACAGCGACTTGTCGGCGACCGGCCCGGTACCGTTTGTCACGCGTTCAAGTGTTGCGTCATGAAAGACGACAGGCACGCCATCCGATGTGAGCTGCACATCGAACTCGACCTGGTCCACGGCGAGCGTCAGCGTATCGCGGAACGCAAGCCCAGAGTTTTCCGGCCACCGTGAAGAGCCGCCCCGGTGCGCAACGATCTCGGTAGAGAACTGCCCCCGGCAGGCCCCGTCATCATCCAGCTCGCGCATGAGAATCGACCACGACTGCCAGGTTCGAGACCGTGGAGCTTAGCGTGTCGTCGTTCGGACGCGTGAGCTTCGTATAGGGGAGATACAGGCTTTCCCGGTAATAGCTCGGATTGCTCTTTGCCAGTTCCGAGCAAATGGACGGATCGGAATAGGCATGACTCGCGACTCGGAGAGGCCCAAGCTCCGTCGGCTTCCACTCATGTGAAATACCCGTATCGTTGTCGATCACAAACCGGATCGCGCGAAGGATCGCCGTGATCTGATACCCGTATGCGCCATCCTTCCTGTCGATATGGCTGCCATAGCATCCTGTCGATCCCCGCCGAAGCTCATCCGGAATTCCGCCATGCGGCTGGATGCCAAAGACATCACATCGAGTATCACCCTCCAGGTCGTGCTCATCTCGTCGATCTGCGTCTGCAGATGCGCGTCTCTTGCCTCGCTCGCATTCAGAATGCGACGCTCAGGATAGACTTCTTCGAGCTCGATGCCCGATCCGATCAGATAATGGGCGATCGACCAACTGGCAAACGCCGCCGCCGTTCCTGGTCACCGTGGCTGCGGCTTCCGGTGAAGTTGAAGGTCATTGCCTTGGCGTGAATCTGGAAAGCGCTTTCCCTGAGGAGCCCTTCCGTTTTCGGCTCGTTCAACTTCACGCACTGCTTGGCAGTGTCTCGTGAACGGACCGTACCAAAACGGGTTCCTACCCAACCGTAGGGCCAACGCAACCGCGCATCAGCGACAGATCGCATTGCACGCAACACCGGAATTGGTAAAGCAAACAAGGATCACGAACGTGATCTGGTCGACAAATTGGCAAACAAGATTCGTGCCGTTGTCATCCCCGTCAACAAACGGCTCGCCGAATGGCAATGCAAGGTTTACAAAAACAGACGATCAACTTCACCGTGGTCGGCGGCAACGACTACTTCCTGCGAGACACAACGCAAAAGACCCGAGCGCAGCATTCGCTGCGAACGGGTCTCGCAAGTAAACGACAATACTGCCCGCGAACGCTGTGTCCACCGGGATTTGTCTAACTCGGTGGGCTGGCTTGTCGGGGGCTGCCGGGAAGGTTTCGAACGAGATCGCTCACGAGTTCGAACAGGAACACCACTGTGCGCCTTCCCCGGCCAACAGGGCCGAACTTGTTACAGAGCAACCTTGTCGAGATTACCGTGCTTGGCCATATGTGCTTCGATCCACTTCGGCTTGCGCCCGCGACCACTCCAGGTAACTCCGTCTTCAGGATTCTTGTACTTCGGCGCAACCTTGCCAGACTTCTTGCCGGCCGATGCACGCTTCTTGCCCCTGGCGGCCCCGCCCGTACCCATGTCGGGGAGAAGATCGCTGATATCAAAACCGTTACGACGGGCGATCGCCTTCATTTCGGCGATGGCCCTCTTGCGCTCCTTCCCGTCTTTCGCAGCGATTGCCTTCTCGATCTTGTCTTTTTCCTTTTCGAGCTTAGCAACGCTCCACGTGGAATAACTTGCCATATTTTCCTCAAACTCTACGAATCGAATGCGATACCGGAGTATCCGGTCTCATCTGCCGATAGAAGAACTATACTGCATGAATGTTCTTCCTTTCTCGTCAGCGTTAAACCGACGCAACGCAAAGTAGGGTATTCGGGACAAAAAAACAAGGTAAAAACATATCGAATAACTGAAATTACCGCTATTTTACCTG
>Ga0079202_10000940_pt1 | contig 10647 bp, 8 predicted proteins | sample PorBlaBluebeHill_FD_68601 | JGI IMG/M metagenome (GOLD analysis project Ga0079202, IMG submission 68601) | Marine algae microbial communities from Blueberry Hill - Blueberry Hill, Maine | ecosystem: Host-associated > Algae > Red algae > Blade | place: USA: Blueberry Hill, Maine
TACCCGTGCCGGCCATTCGCATGCCAACAACAACGCGGCGGCAAGATTCTCCTTGATCGGCGCCGGACCGCCGCTATCGCGATATCCGCGCCGGTGCAGACTCGTTCCCGACAGGTCGATCGCAAGACGCACGCGATCGCGAAACAGATAGCCGTTGACCCGGACATCGGGGCTTTCGCGCTCGACATCCGGTCGCCGACCGTACCGTTCACGAAACTGATCGACGATCGCGTCCTTGATCTTGAGGGCGCCATAGTGTGAGTGCGTGATGGCGGAACTGGCGGTATAGAAATCGACCGCCAGCGTCCCTTCGACGTCGAGATGTCTCGACCAGTCTATCTCCTGCGTGCGCTCGTACAGCGATTCGGGCGTCGCCGCCGCGCCCGCGTGCAGCGGCATCAGTACCCGATTGGCCACACGCGAATGCAGACATGCCCGATAACCGGCCGCCAGCCCTCCCGTGAAACTCGCACCGGCACCCGCTTCGCGGACCGTATCGAGTCCGAGCAAGCGGAGCTCGTCCACCAAAAGCTTCGCAAGCCCCGCGGCACAGGACGCGAAGAACTCCGTCGCAGGTCCTGCCGAGGCGTCGGATGGTCGTACCGTGGTCGCCGTCGACGGGCCAGGGGAGACGGCATCGTCCGTTGTAGACGGAGACGACGGAGCAGTCGAGGGCATGGAACGGGCGTGGCTTCGCTACAATTCCGGCATTGTACCGGGCCGGATGACCGATCGACCCGCTATCGCCACAGACGGCCCCACCGAGGACGCACGCCATGAGTGAAGACCCAACCCTGGAAGAACGCGAAGCGATGCCCTTCGATGTCGTGATCGTCGGCGGTGGCCCGGCGGGCCTGTCGACGGCCTGCCGCCTGATGCAGCTGGCCCGTGAGCGGGCACAGGAAATCAGCGTCGTCGTGCTGGAGAAGGGCTCGGAGATCGGTGCTCACATTCTCTCGGGTGCAGTGGTCGAACCGCGCGCACTCGATGAACTCTTCCCGGACTGGAAGGACGATGCCGGCCGACCGTTGAAGACCGACGTGACCCGTGACGACATTCTCTTCTTCACCAGCGCGACCAAGCACGTGAAGGTGCCGAACGCTCTATCACCCAAGACCATGCACAACCAGGGAAATCATGTGGCGAGCGTCGGCAACCTCACGCGCTGGCTCGCCGAGCGTGCCGAGTCGCTGGGCGTGGAGATCTTTCCCGGGTTCGCGGCGGCCGAAGTACTCTTCCACGACGATGGTCGCGTCAAGGGGGTCGCCACCGGAGACATGGGCGTGGACGTCGACGGAAAGCCCAAAACGGGCTTCGAACGTGGCATGGAGTTGCATGCGAAGGTCACGGTATTCGCCGAGGGTTGCCGCGGGCACCTCGGCAAACAGATGATCGAGAAGTTCGGTCTCGACAAAGGTCGTTCTCCGCAGCACTACGGTATCGGGCTCAAGGAGCTCTGGGAAGTCGATCCCGCGAAGCATGAACCGGGCGTGGTCGTGCACGGTGCCGGCTGGCCCTTGTCTGAAACGAAGACTACCGGCGGTGGGTTTCTCTATCACCTCGAGGGCAACCAGGTGGTCGTCGGCCTCATCATCGACCTGAACTATTCGAACCCCTACCTCTCGACCTTCGAGGAATTCCAGCGCTTCAAGACCCACCCGGTCATTGCCGATGTGCTCGAAGGCGGCAAGCGCATCTGCTACGGCGCGCGAGCCATCACCAAGGGCGGCTTGAATTCATTGCCGAAGATGACCATGCCGGGCGCGCTGCTCGTCGGCTGCGACGCGGGTACGCTGAACTTCGCCAAGATCAAGGGCACCCACACGGCGATGAAGTCCGGCATGGTCGCGGCCGAGACCATCGTCGATGCGCTACGCGAGGCCGCCGACGGGGATGCAGGTGACACGGAGTCCGGGCCTGAAATCACGCGCGAACTGACCGAGTTCGAAGAGCGTTTCATGGCGAGCTGGGCCGGCGACGAACTGCAGCGCTCACGCAATTGGGGGCCAGCCATGCACAAGTTCGGCATGTATCTCGGCGGCGCCTACAACTACATCGACCAGAATCTCTTCGGCGGCAAGCTGCCGTTCGGCCTCAAGGATGACGTACCCGACCATGCCTGTCTGAAAGTGGCAGACGAGTGCACGGCACCGGTCTATCCGAAGCCCGACGGCAGCCTGACCTTCGACAAGCCTTCATCGGTTTACCTCTCGAGCACCAATCACGAGGATAACCAGCCGGTTCACCTGCAGCTCAAGGACCGCTCCATTCCCATTGATGTGAATCTGCCCAAGTGGGCGGAACCAGCAACGCGCTACTGCCCGGTGGGGGTCTACGAGATCGTCGTCGAGAACGAGATCTCACGATTCCAGATCAATGCGCAGAACTGCATCCACTGCAAGACCTGCGACATCAAGGACCCGAGTCAGAACATCACCTGGGTGGTGCCAGAGGGTGGCGGCGGACCGAATTACCCGAACATGTGAGCGGCCCCTTTTTGTCGTAGCGTCATGTTCTGCCTGGCGCAGAACCTGCGAGCTATGCATCGCATGGACGTATTTGCAGCGTCGGTCTTCGATCAACACGGTCCTGCCGAACTGTCGCAAGGCAACTGGCAGGACGACAAGCCTTTTGTCGCCGCTCTCTACACGTCGTGGGAGCAGCAGTACGCGGACTACCTCGGCCCGGACACGGCAAGCCGTCTGATCGCGAGGCTCGCGCGAAGCGGCGCGCTCTTCCAACACCACACACCTGCGACACTGCTTGCGTCGATCGACGGATGCACGGTCGGGATCGCGGCAATGCGGCCGCTGGGCGAACTCTCGCTGATTACCCTGCTCGAGGTTGTTCCCGCGTATCGAGGGAAAGGCATCGGGTCACAGCTGCTGCGTGCAATATGCTCGGGCAGCCGTGGTTTGATGGCGCACGTGTCGATCCATCGACCACGGCTTCTCGATCTGTATGTGCAGACGGGGTTCGCCGTGTTGCAGCGATCGGTGGTCGACCACCACGGCCACTCGCTGATGTTCGATGTGGTGGCCAGGCTTGATCGGTCAGACCGCTACTGACCCGCATCATCGCGGCTCTTGCCGCCGCTTCGCTCTGCATCACGTCCAGTCGTATTTTCACGGGGCCTCTGTTCGCCCCGCGTCGCTCCTTTGGCAGAGGAGCTCCCGGCCTCATTGCCTTCAGCAGGACGGCCGCTGCCGTTCTCCGCGCCACGATTGCCGCCACCTTGACGGCGACGGCCACGACCGCGGCTACGGCCCTTGCGTTCGGCACCACCTTCGCCGCTCCGCGCTGTGGCCGTGTCCGGCGGCGCGGCTTGCCCACCCGCGCCCTTGCCAACGTCAGTGCCGCCATTGTGCTCACCACCGGCGCCACCCGCATTCGGCTCGGCGGCCTGAGCGCGTCGCTGCCCCCCGCGTCGCCGACGACCGCGTCCGCGACCCGAACGCCCCTTTGACTGGCCAGGGGACTGACCTGGAGACTGACCTGGCGGCTGACCTGATGGCTGTGCCTGCCCTTGCACCGCCGTGTCTGCGCCGGACCGTGCCTCTGCGGCAACCGAGGTCGAGCCATTTTCCGCCGCTGATGCATTGCCAGCGTCCGGGCGACGGGAACGTCGACCCTGGTTCCGCCCCTCGCCACGCGCCGCGTTCTTGACACGATTACCCTGTTGCGATTGATTTCGCTTGCCCGGCGCTCGACCCGCCTGATTGCGTCGACCCTTGCCGCGCGAGTTGTTACCCCTCGCCCCGTCACCAGCCGCTCCTTGTCGACGTCCCGTCGGACTTCGATTCCAGCAGTTGCCATTGACCTCGACTTCTTCCACCGTGTTCGCGCGCTGTGCGACGTTGCCGTTCGCCTCCTTGCCGCGTCGAGTGGGCATCAGACCCGGTTCGATCGTGCCTCCGATCCAGACGCCGATCTTGCCCTGGCCGTGATTGAGACCGCCTCTGATGACCGAGTTGCGTCCACGTCCGCGCCCGCGTCCACCGATCGTCGATGCATCGGGGCCTGCCAGAACGTTGCTGTCGGACGGAAACCGGTTATTGACGTTGCAATTGTTCCGGTTGCCGACTTCGTCATCGACGACCTGCTGACCTGTCGATGGGGGTGCCCGATTGCCGATGTTGTCGAGCGCTTCATCGTCAAGGTTCATTCGCCGGCGCAACGCCGGGGGCAAGCGGTTGCCGATATCGTCGGGAAGCTCACGCACCTGCATCGACTTGGGCAGGCGATTGCCCGGCTGTGGTCCCTCGTCTCCATTGTGCCGCTTGCCACGCTTGTTGCGCTTGTTGCCCTGCTTTCGCGCGTTCTGATTCCGGCCGTCGTTCGGGCCGTTCTTCGGGCCGTTTCTCGATCCGTTTTTCGGACCGTCACCCTCACTTCTGCCTCGACGCCGACTGCGACCACCACCGTCCGGGCGACTCTCGTTGTTGCGGCCCTGTCCGCGACCGTCTTTCGCATTCTTGCCGCTGCCGCGCCCGGCCGGGGCGGTCGCGTCTTCACTGTGCGTGGGTTGTCCGGAACGTGCCGAGACGCCGGCCTTGCCGTTCGTTGCAACGTGATCCGATGGTGCGTCACTGTTCGCGTCAGCTGTCTGGCGACGCCCTTCCTCATTCGGCTCGGGCGCAGCCTTCTTGTTGTTACCGCCTGTCGCGGGCGCTCGCGTCCGGGGTGTCCTTTTTTCGGCTGCGATTGTTGCAGGCTTGGCCATGACCTCGGCAGACGGCGCCGCATCCGCCTGCTTGACTGCACTTTTCCGAGGCGCTTTAACACTCGTGCGGGTCGGCCCATTCGCAGCCGTGCCCTTCGCCTCGATCGCTTTCGACTCAGCCGGCGCGGCCGTGGCTGCGACCTTGGCCGGTCTCTTCTTCGCGACCTTCTTCGTCGTGGCAGACTTTTTCGCGGCAGACTTTTTCGCGGCAGAACTGGCCTTTATCGTGGCAGTCGACTCTGCCGTCGCACTCGACGCTACCTTTGCAGCCGCTTTCTTGCGCGGTGCGCGGGCCTTGGGCGCAGGCTTTGCTGCCGGTGCCGCCCCGTCGGCGATCTGCGTGTCGCCGTCACTGGATGATGCCCGGCGCTTCCGTGGCGCCACTTTCGACGCCGCGCCTGACGCCACACCTGACGCCACACCTGACGCCGCTTCATCCGCGCTTGCAGACGTTTTTACCGAGGATCGTCGTTGGCGGACAGGCTTGTCGGCCGACCCTGCCGTCGTTTCCTTTTCGCTCATCGCATTCGGTTGTTAGTGTCCGATTTCGAAATCCCGGAAAGTGCGTTGTCAGGGACGACGCGCACGCCCCGAGTGGCGCGCGTTGCCAGCGGCACGTGGCCTTGAACCCGCCAGTCCACCCGGCGAACTACCCGGACCGCCACCCGATGGGCCACCCCGACCACGACCTTGACCACGACCTCGTCCACCGTCGGGACCTTTACGCTGTCCACCGCCCTGACCGCGCCCGTTGACGATCGGCTCGGCGGCGATGCTCGGATCAACCGTGAATCCCTCGACGACTATTTTCGGCAGTTCCCGGCGAATCAGACGTTCGATGTCGCGCAGCAACTTGAGCTCATCCACACAGACGAGTGAAACGGCCTGCCCCGAAAGGCCGGCACGTGCGGTTCGCCCGATTCGGTGTACGTAGTCCTCGGGTACGTTCGGCAATTCGAAGTTGACGACATAGGGCAACTGGTCGATGTCGAGACCGCGTGCGGCAAGGTCAGTGGCGACCAGAATACGCACATCGCCTGCCTTGAAACCAGCCAGCGCACGGGTCCGTGCACCCTGGCTCTTGTTGCCATGAATGGCAGCCGCCGTCAGTCCGTCCTTGCCCAGTTGTTCAGCCAGACGATTGGCGCCGTGTTTCGTACGAGTGAAAACCAGTACCTGCCGCCAGTTGCCGACAGAGATCAACTGGCTCAACAATTCACGCTTGCGAATCTTGTCGACCGGATGAATGACCTGCTCGATGCGATCAGCCGTGGCGTTCTGCGGGGCCACTTCGACAAGTTCCGGGTCGTTCAGGAGCCGCCCGGCCAGACGCTTGATATCGTCAGAGAATGTGGCGGAGAAAAGGAGGTTCTGTCGGTCCACGTTCGCGGGTAGCAGGGCTAGAACCCGCTTGATATCGTGAATGAAGCCCATGTCGAGCATGCGATCCGCTTCGTCGAGCACCAGGATTTCCACCTTCGAGAGATCGACGGTCTTCTGGCTGGCGTGGTCCAGCAAGCGACCCGGTGTTGCGACCAGGATGTCGACGCCGCGACGCAACTGCTCGATTTGCGGATTGATCTTCACACCGCCGAAAACGACTGCAGCCTTCAAAGGCAGAAATTTTCCGTAGGTACGAACGCTTTCGTCAATCTGTGCTGCGAGTTCCCGCGTGGGGGTCAACACCAGCGCACGCACCGGCCGTGATCCCTTGGCGGAAGGGTTGGCGCTCAGCCTCTGCAACAGCGGCAGTGTAAAGCCCGCGGTCTTGCCGGTGCCTGTCTGGGCAGCTGCCATGACATCCCGGCCACTGAGGACAAGCGGAATAGCTCGCTGCTGGATGGGCGTGGGTTCGTCGTATCCCTGCTCGCCGATTGCGCGCAGGAGTTCGGCCGACAGGCCGAGGTCTTCGAATACCATGAAAGGTTGGGGCTCAGGTAGCTCTGGTTCAATGTCCCGCGGCACGGACTTTATCTGTCGACGCGAGGCCGTGCTCGTTGTGGTAGCGCATTGTCAACTTGTCAACGCCGAGCGGTTCGATCATGTCAGCGTCACGGAATCACGCGTTGACGCAGACTTCAAGAGGATCGCCAGCACAATGGCGTTTGTAGTACAGGGTGAATCGGGTTCACTTCCCGACATTTCAACCCCGCATCGTCACACTGCGACGCAGTTTTATCAGTCCACCCGAGGCGATCATGACTCGTTCGCCTTGCGTGCCGACCGCCTGACAGGCGTACCTTCGATCGCGGATTTCTCTTTCGGGTCCACGACATTGCCCGCATTATACGGGTATCTGGCCTGTCTGATGCAGAAAGTCGGGCAAAAACGAGATTCGAGCGAGAATCGTGCCCGACACGCATTCCGCGCTACCCTCGCCCGCCCGCCTTACCCACCGGACACCGCGCACGTGAACAGCGACCTGCTACACAAACTGCAGCACGAATGGTTCGGCAACGCCCGCGCAGACCTCCTCGCCGGCCTTGTCGTGGCGCTGGCGCTCATACCGGAGGCCATCGCGTTCTCGATCATCGCAGGCGTCGATCCGAAGGTGGGGCTCTACGCCTCCTTCTCGATTGCCGTCATCACGGCGATAGCGGGTGGACGGCCCGGCATGATCTCGGCGGCCACAGCCGCTACAGCTGTCCTGATGGTCACACTCGTCAAAGAACACGGCTTGCAGTACCTGCTGGCGGCGACCGTGCTTGCTGGTCTCTTGCAGATTCTTGCAGGCGTGCTGGGCCTGGGGTCGGTCATGCGCTTCGTGTCTCGGTCGGTCATGACCGGGTTCGTCAATGCCCTCGCGATCCTGATATTTCTCGCGCAACTGCCTGAACTGATCGGCGTACCGGCCTTCACGTACGTCATGGTCGCCGCCGGCCTGGCCATCATCTACCTGTTTCCGCGAATAACCAGCGCCGTACCCTCCCCGCTCGTCTGTATCATCGCGCTGACCGCCGCTTCACTGATCTTCGGACTGGACCTGCGCACCGTATCCGACATGGGCGAGCTTCCCGACTCACTGCCGATCTTCCTGCTGCCCGACGTCCCGTTCACTTTCGAGACACTGATGATCATCCTCCCCTACTCGGCCGGTGTTGCGGCGGTCGGCCTGCTGGAGTCTCTGATGACGGCGTCGATCGTCGACGAGCTGACCGACACGACCAGCAGCCGGCGGCGTGAGTGCATCGGCCAGGGCCTGGCCAACACGGCGACGGGCTTCATCGGTGGGATGGCGGGATGCGCGATGATCGGTCAGTCGATCATCAACGTGAAATCAGGGGGTCGCGGGCGGCTGTCATGCTTCATTGCCGGCGTGTTTCTCTTGCTGATGATCGTCTTTCTTGGCGACTGGGTCGGGCAGATACCCATGGCCGCGCTCGTCGCCATCATGATCATGGTCTCCGTCGGCACCTTCAGCTGGTCGTCGATAGCCAATCTGCGCGAGCATCCACGAAGCTCTTCCGTGGTCATGCTGTCCACTGTCATCGTGGTTGTTGCGACGCACAACCTGGCCATCGGCGTGTTTGTGGGGGTGCTGCTGTCCGGTATCTTCTTCGCCTACAAGATCGCGCAGATCTTCCGCGTCACCTCATCGCTCGATGAACGGGGCCTGGAACGCACCTACCGGATCGAAGGTCAGCTCTTCTTCGCATCGAGCGATGCATTCACTTCCGCATTCGACTTTCGCGAGGCACTCGATCGCGTCATCATCGACGTCAGCCAGGCGCACATCTGGGATATCTCGAGTGTGCAGGCTCTCGACATGGTCGTGCTGAAATTTCGCCGCGAAGGCGCTGAGGTCGACATCATCGGTCTGAATGAAGCCAGTGAGACCATCGTCGACAGTCTGGCCGTCCACGACAAGCCTGGCGCACTTGATGATCTCCTGGAGCATTGATCGATGAGCGAGCAGAACCCGCAGGATGCAGGCGACGAGACGGTCGACTTGAAAGGCGACTTGCCCGCCAACGGCACACCCGGCGACCCGACAAGACTGCAGATGATGGTCGTCGTCGACGGCTCGGGCTATTCGGAAAGCGTCTGTGACCATGCAGCCTGGATAGCGAAACGGGCCGATGCAGACGTACGAGTCGTGCATGTCCTCGGGCGCAGCGACGGCTTTGGCCACGGCAACAGTGATGGCTCTGACTTGAGTGGCAACATCGGCCTTGGCGCCCGATCGTCCTTGCTTGGCGAACTCGCGGAACTCGATGTACAGCGTGCCAGACTTGCACAAAAGCGTGGGCGCGCCATCCTGCAGGACGCCGAAGCGCGCATCATTGCAGCGGGTGTCCCTGCAGTCCAGACACGCCTCCGGCACGGCGAGATCGTCGAGACGGTCAAGGAACTGGAAAGCGATGTGGGCGTCATCGTGATGGGCAAGCGCGGTGAGGATTCCAACATGGAAAGCGTGCACATCGGTTCGAATCTCGAGCGCGTCGCCCGCTCCACGCGAAAGCCCCTGCTGATTGCCTCCCGAGCCTTTCGGCCCATCAAGCGGATGCTGCTGGCCTTCGATGGCGGCAAGAGCGCCATGCAAGCGATCGACTTCATCGCAGCTCGTCCTCACTACAACGATCTGCTCTGTCACCTGGTGACCGTCGGCACGGATAACGCCGCCACGCGGCGCGTCCTCGAAGGCGCGGCGGCCGTGCTTCGGAACGCAGGCTTCGAGGTCGAGATAGAGATAATCGCGGGAGAGCCGGAAAAGATGATTGCCGAGGTCGTCGAGACCCGGCACATCGACCTGCTCATCATCGGTGCCTATGGACACTCACGTATCCGAAACCTCATCATCGGCTCGACCACCACGGCTCTGCTGGCAAGCTGCAGGGTACCGGTTCTTCTTTTCCGCTAGTGGTCTTCAACCAGTCTTCCAAAGCCGGACGAGAGTCGGGCAGACAGCGAGCGCAACCGCACGGCATGCTGCATGCCACTGAGTCAAGATGCCGGCGCGCACCGCACCCCGGCGCTTGATTCTCGGACGTGAAGACCTCACCTTCTTTTTCTGAAAGTACTGGAGAGTCCCCATGAAAGACCTGCGCGCACAATTGTCTCCCGGCTGGAGCCCTGTCAATATCGGCTTGACGGTGCTTCTGTTCTTCGTCGCCTGGCCGTTGGGCCTCTTGATGATTGCCTACGTCGTCTGGGGCAAAGGCCTGGGTCTGGACTTCGCAAGGCCAGAGACCTTGTCCGCCTTCTGGGGGCGTTTTCGACGGGCCTGGCAGGCCGCCAAGGCGTCCTTCGGCAGCACCAGCGCCGACACGTCAGCGACGCTGGCTGGTGGCACACCTCGCGTTGACGGTACATCCGCCAACGGATTCACACCGGCATCGGATCAAGGTGCCGAGCGCGAGGCACTGCAACGCGAAAACGCAGCTTCCGATGCAGAGAAGCGTGATGGGGCGCGTCGTCGAACCGACGAGCAGGACACGATCGATTCGTGACAGGCCGCCTGCGTTCAGGCCGTCCTGGCGTCGCTGACACCCGGTCGCCACTGACGAACTGATGAAGGAGATCCTGCACATCGCAACCGCGCACGACCTGGCGATTGCCAGGCAAAGCGGAAAGTACCGGTGTGCATCGCTTCAGTCCGAGGGCTTCATCCACTGCTGCACCGCCGAGCAGCTATCGGGGGTCATCTCGCGGTACTACGACGGCGTCGATGACATTGCGCTGCTGAAGATCGACGTCGCGGCGCTCGACAGTGAGCTACGCTATGAAAATACGGTGGGAGGAGTGGAGCTCTTCCCCCATGTGTATGGCGCCATACCACTCGACGCTGTCCGCGAGACGACGCCCTTCGGACTGGACTCGAGCGCCCGGGCGTCGCTCTGACAACCTGCCTGTCCGACGCCCGGATGACGGCTTGGCTGACGTTGCTGCAAGCCACACTACAATTGCGCGACGGGCAGTGCGAC
>Ga0079202_10000944_pt1 | contig 10628 bp, 10 predicted proteins | sample PorBlaBluebeHill_FD_68601 | JGI IMG/M metagenome (GOLD analysis project Ga0079202, IMG submission 68601) | Marine algae microbial communities from Blueberry Hill - Blueberry Hill, Maine | ecosystem: Host-associated > Algae > Red algae > Blade | place: USA: Blueberry Hill, Maine
GGCATGTTCTTCTCGAACGAGCGAGCGCTCGAGGTCGATGGCGAGGTCGTACTGCCGCCGGGCCCCGGTTACTACTCGGTCGTTCGTCACGCCGAGATCGTCGAAGCCAGCCGCAAACCCGAACTCTTCTGCTCGGGCCAGGGCAGCAACATTGTCGACTTGCCCACCGAGTTCAACGATTTCTTCGGAAACATGATCAACATGGATGACCCGCGACACGCTCGCATGCGCGGCATCGTGGGTCGGGCATTCACGCCCCGCGTGATGGCCCAGATTCAAGATTCGATAGCGGCCAAGGCAACCGAAATCGTTGACCAGATCGCAGCCAAGGGGTCGTGTGACTTCGTGACCGAGGTTGCCGCTCGTTTGCCGCTCGCCATGATCTGTGACCTGATGGGAATTCCCGAGGAACAGTTCGACACCGTGTTTGAACAGTCCAACGTGATCCTGTCGAACGGGGATCCGGAATACATCCCCGAGGGCGCCAATCCGCTCGAAGCGATCCTGGGCGCCGGCGGCCTTTTGGCCGGCATCATGACTGACCTGATCACCGAACGCGAAGCCGCTCCCAAGGACGACCTCACCACCGCGCTGCTCACCGCCGAGCTCGATGGTGAACGGCTGACCGGCGAAGAGATGGCATCGTTCTTCATCCTGCTGTGTGTCGCCGGCAACGAGACCACTCGCAACAGCATCAGCCATGGCATGAAGTTGTTGACCGAGAATCCGGAACAGCGGGCCATGCTCTTGTCCGACCTCGATGGACGCATGGGCGGTGCGGTCGAAGAGATCGTGCGGGTTGCCTCGCCGGTCATGCACTTCCGCCGCACGGTCACCACCGACGGCACCATGCTCGGCGACCAGGAACTCAACGCGGGCGACAAGGTCATCCTGTGGTACGGCTCTGGCAACCGCGACGAGCGGGTCTTCGACAATCCCTATGACTTCGACATCAGCCGTGACAATTCTGCGCAGATCGGTTTTGGCGGACCGGGTCCACATTTCTGCTTGGGCGCTCACCTCGCCCGGCGCCAGATCAACGTGATGTTCCAAGAGCTGCTCAGCCGTTTGCCAGACATCGCCATGGTCGGCGAACCCGACTACCTGCGATCCAACTTCATTAACGGGATCAAACATCTCCAGGTCGAGTTCACCCCGGTTGCTGGCTAACCGCTATGGCCAATCGAGAGGGTCTGTGGGATGGTTCCAATGCTGATAGCTACGACACCAAGTGGAAGCGCATGGCCGAGGCTGGCCAGAACCCGCATGGCGAGGTCGACTTCGTTGCGCAGTTTGGCCCCGCATCGGTGCTCGATGCCGGATGTGGCACAGGCCGGGTAGCGATCGAGTTCGCCCGGCGCGGCATCGTGGCCGCCGGGACCGACATCAACGCTGAAATGCTCGCCGAAGCTCGGTCCAAAGCGCCCGAACTCGACTGGCTCGAATCCGATCTTGCGACCGCCGACATGGGCCGCACATTCGACGCCGTGGTGCTCGCTGGCAACGTGATTCTCTTTGTCGATCCTGGCACCGAAGCTGCAACGGTGGCAGGCGCAGCCCGACATGTGGCGGTCGGCGGTCACCTCGTCGCCGGATTCGGGCTCGGTCGTGGCGTGAGCGTCGACGACTGGGAACAATGGGTGCGCGACACGGGACTCACACCCATTGCTCGCTTCAGCACTTGGGGTGGCGAGCGCTTCGCCGACGACAGCAACTACCTGGTCTCGGTGGCGCAGCGCGTCTGACTATTGAGCGTCTAACGTTGGGCCATGGATCTCGATATGGCACCGTGGAAACACGATCCGCCAGACGCCTCAGATATCGCGGAGTTCGTTCCCGGACCCGGAATTGCCCGGCTGGTGTCGCCGGTATTCGACCTGGGTGAGCTGCGAGCCGCGCTGGCCGAAGTCCTGACCCGGGTGGAGTACGACGACAGCTTTGGCGAATGGGGTTTTGGCACGCTGCCGGTCACCCGCCGCCCTGGCACCCAGGGTCGCGATCCTGTCGATCTGTCCGGCCGGTTCTGGATCCGACCCGACGACACCTACACCGAAATCCAGCGAGACGACGTGGTCGACGAGGGTGCCTACTCCGAACTGTGCCCGGAGTTCGCCGGCACCTACTTCGAACACGTACTCGCCGAACTGCGCGCCGCGACCGGGATTGGTCGGGTGCGCATCAACCTCAAGCAGCCGTTCAACGCGAACTCTTGGCACCGGGATCCCGAACCGCGACTCCACATCCCTATTCACACCAATCCAGGCTGCATGTTCTTGGTCAATCACTTCTGCACGCACCTGCCCGCCGACGGAAGCACCTACTTCACCGACACCCGGGGTTATCACTCCGCCTTTAACGGCGGCGACGCACCTCGGATCCATCTCGTGGCCGCAGTTTTCGACAGCGACCCCGTACTGACCTAACGGTTAGTGGGGCCGTGCCTGGGACCGCCACACCAAACATGCATGCCAGAGTCTTGCGTGGGTAACTGGGGCATGGATCTCAACGCCGCGCTGGACAAAACTTTTGGTGCCGCTGAGGCGGGCGATTGGGACACGTTTCGGTCGATGTTCGCCGACGACGCGGTCATGAAACAGAACGTTGGTGCCGAGCAATCGATCGAAGCAGCCATGAAGACATTGCCGCTGTTCACCGCTGGCGGAACGACGCTGCGTTACGAAAACGTGCGCCGGGTCAGCGGTGACCAGAACGTGACCGAGATACACGACGCAGTTTTCACAAAACCCGACGGGCGCGTCATCAGGATCGATATCTGCGTGGTCGTTCAGTTCAACGCCGACGGCAAGATCGTGCGCACCGATGAGTATCTAGACTCAGCAGCCGCAGCAGCGCTCCTGAGGTAGCGAGGCGGTCCGGTGACCGGACATGTTGTGCCTCAGAGGGCGTACTACCCCAGTTGAGGGACGGTTGCCATTGCCGCAGCAATGGCCTCCTGGGGAAGGTCGTGGTCGACCATCTCGCCAGCCAAGTAGGTCTCGTATGCGGCCATGTCTAGGTGGCCGTGGCCGCAGAGCGCGGTCAAGATCACGGTCTCTTCGCCGGTCTCCTTGGCCCTGTTCGCCTCGCGGATAGCCGCGGCGATTGCGTGGGTTGGTTCAGGAGCAGGAACGATGCCTTCGGTGCGAGCGAACTGAAGTGCGCCGGTAAAGCACTCGGTCTGCCCGATCGACTCAGCTTCGACCAAACCAAGCTCGTAGATGTGGCTCACGAGTGGGCTCATGCCGTGATAACGCAGGCCGCCAGCGTGAATGGGGTCGGGCACGAAGCTGTGACCCAACGTGTGCATCTTCATGAGAGGAGTCATGCCCGCCGCATCGCCGAAGTCGTATCGGTACTCGCCCTGGGTCAAGCTCGGGCAAGCCGCTGGTTCAACGCACCGAATGGTCGGGCTCATGTTGCCCTTCATCTTCTCTCGAAGGAAGGGGAACGACAGGCCACCAAAGTTTGATCCGCCGCCGGTGCAGCCCACGAGTACGTCGGGCGTCTCGCCGGCCATCTCCATCTGCAGCAGCGCTTCCTCGCCGATGATGGTCTGGTGCATGAGCACGTGGTTGAGCACGCTGCCGAGCGCGTAACGAACGTCGTCGTGCGGTGCGGCCTCGGCGACTGCCTCGCTAATTGCGATGCCGAGGCTGCCGTTGTGGTCGGGATTTTCGGCAAGCAGCTGCCGACCAAATTCGGTGACATCGGACGGGCTCGGGTGCACCGTGGCGCCCCAGATCTCCATCATGGTCTTGCGGTATGGCTTGGAGCGATAGCTGGCAGCGACCTGCCAGACCTCGCACTCAAGATCGAACTGGGCGCATGCGAAAGCGAGCGATGAACCCCACTGACCGGCGCCAGTCTCAGTGGTCAGCTTGCGCACGCCAGCCTTGTGGTTGTAGTACGCCTGGGGCACCGAAGTGTTTGGCTTGTGTGACCCGGCTGGGCTCACACCCTCGTACTTGTAAAAGATCTTGGCCGGTGTGTCGAGCAGCTTCTCGAGTCGGCGCGCTCGGAACATTGGCGACGGTCGCCAGATGCGATAGATGTCGAGCACTTCGCCGGGGATGTCGATATAGCTGTCTTGGCTGACCTCTTGCATGATGAGGTCCATGGGGAACAGCGGCGCGAAGTCGTCTGGGCCGGCTGGCTCGTGGGTGCCTGGGTGCAGCGCCGGTGGGGGAGGCTCGGGCAGGTCAGGCACGATGTTGTACCACTGCGTTGGCATCTGGTCTTCGTTGAGTAGGTACTTGTGCTGTGCCATAGGAACTCCTGAGGTGCGGTGTAGCACCGAGTGTGGCGCACAACCCCACGGCGCGCCAACAGAACGCTAATTCTCGTCGCTATCGCCAAGCCCGCTGGCGACGTGGCGGAGCAGCTGGTAGAGCGCTCCTGCCGGTACCTGGGTCTCATCGCTCGACGGCACGGCGAGTCGGTACTCGACCACGGTGCGGTCGCCTTCGATGGCATGGCCGACGGCGCCCATGCCAGCGATCAGCGCGATCATGCCGCGGTTCTGGCGGAGAATCTCAAACCGCAGCACCTCGGCGCCAACATCGGCTGCCGTGGCCACCAAAAGCTCAACGAGGAATCGCCCGATCCCGCGCCGTTGGTAATCGTCGATGACGGTGAGTGCAGCTTCGGCCGATCGGGGGTCTTCGTCGAGGATGAGTCGGGCCGAGGCGACCCCGAACCCTGAGTCATCACCAACCTCTGACTCTCGGTCAGGATCGAACACGGCCCAGGCAAAATGGGTCTTGTGATCAATGTCGGTTAGCGACACCGCAAGACTATCGCTGAGCTTGGAGCGAGCAGTGAAGAACCTCATGTAGCGCGCCTCTTCGGAGAGGCGTTCGTAGCCAGCCTTGATCGCCGCTAAGTCCGTAGTGCGGGCGGGTCGAATGCGCACCCGGCCACCATTATCGAGATTGATCACGATGCCTGCCGCCTGAAGCGGCAAGTCCCACACGGGTTGCATGGGCCCAACCTACTTGCTGGGATGGCGTTGCCTCTGGGCGGCGGGCGGGCTGTGTTGGAAATCTACGGGGTGCGTGACGGCACCAGGTTCGGGTCAATAACCAGTGGGGCGATGGTTTCGAGATAACAACCATGCGAATGAAGGGAACGCGTTGCAGTGCTTGTCAGCGATTGCCGGATGGGGTGGAAACGAATAGCGACACAATCGCCATGGCGCCCGCAGCGAGAGCGCAGCCGATCACAACTGGCACATAAGAGTCCGCAACGTCGTTGCCGATCGACAAGATGAGTGGGCCCAACGCCGAGGCCCCAACGTTGGCGGTTGAGGCAATGCTCTTGATCGAACCAATGTGGTCGACGCCAAACCACTTGGGATACAGGGCGCTGCTGAGTGAGTTGATCGACCCTCCAGCCACACCAAGAGTGAGTCCGTACAGCGCCGCCATCCATCCAGGCGAGGCGATCGTGGCAAAGTAGGTGCCCAGGCCAAGCATGGCCGCTGCAAAGAAGATCAGTGGACGAGCAGACCAGCGATCTGTCAGTGAACCAACAACGAAGCTGCTCGAAACGCTGCCGACGAGCATGGGGATGAAGATGGCTGCCGCTTGCGTCTCGCTGAGCCCCTGTCCGCCGAGCAGGTCGGTGTTGTGAAAAGCCAGTGCGGTGCTGATCGCACCCGCCATGAAAGAGACACCCGTCAGGGTCCAGAATGCTGGCGTTCGTATTGCTTCGGCCACCGTGAACGACCGGCCACGGACTTTGGTGGCCGGTTGATCGATGACTTTGCCGTCGGGGACCTGGTCGATGTCTTCGGGTCGGTCGACGATGGCGTACCGGGCAATCGGTAGCAGGACGCTAAGGACGATCGCAGCGAGGAGCGCCCATGTCCAGCGCCATCCGAAGATCCCAATCAACGCAGCGAAGGTGAGCGGCGCCAGGTTCATCATGGCGACGGTGCCCATGTTCGAGATCGCCAGCGCGTAACCCCGTCGTTGTTCGAACCACATGACCACGCCCTGCGTGCCGATCAAGCTCAACGAACCTTGGCCAAGCATGCGCAATCCAACGAAAGCAATCGTCAACATCACGATGTTCTGAACGGTGGCCGTGAACGCGATCGCGCCGGCAAAGGCGACACACACAAAGGTCAGCGTTCGCTTCACTCCAACTCGGTCTATCCATCGGCCAACAAAGGGCAGCACTGCAGCGCCGGTCAAGGTTCCGATCAGGTAGGCGGTCGCGACCTTGGAGCGGGTGGTGTCGAGCGACGAGATCAGGTCATCGGTGAATGCCGACACGCCAATGGTCTGGCCGGGAGAGGTAAAGCCCCGCACGATTGTGCAAACCGCCACCATGTACCAGCCGTAGAACGAGGTCGATTGGCGGGCTTCGCGGAAGGAGAAACGTGGCGTGCGTGCACGTGGGCGTTGCAGAACCACCGGGGAACACTACTTGCCCTTCCTGGGGGTACCACCGTTGTGATCTACTGAATACATGCCAGCTGTCTTCGTTCATGGAAACCCTGAGTCACCCGCTATCTGGCGCGCGCTGTTCGATGCGCTTGATCGAGACGATCTCATCGCTCTGGCGCCCCCTGGGTTTGGTGCGCCGGTCCCCGAAGGTTTCGGTGCAACCCGAGCTGATTACGTTGAGTGGCTGAGTGGCGAACTCGCAGCGATCGAGGGGCCGATCGACTTGGTCGGCCATGACTGGGGCGGCGGTCACGTGCTCGGTTACTTGATTGAGAATCCTGGCTCGGTCCGCTCCTGGTGCGTCGATCTGCTCGGGATCTTGCACCCCGACTACGTGTGGCACGATGCCGCACAGGTGTGGCAGACCCCAGGTGCGGGGGAAGAGAACATTGCCGCCATGGTGGGTGCCCCAATGGCCGACATTGCCGTCATGTACGAAGCACTTGGCATGACCCCAGCAGTCGCAGCCGATGTCGCCGCCAGCGTGAACGAGGACATGGGTCGTTGTGTGCTTGCGCTGTATCGCGATGCAGCGCAGCCTGCGCTTGTCGAACTCGGGCGGTCAGCCGAGTCGCTGCGCGTCAAGCCAGGGCTCATGATCAATGCCGAGAACGATGGCTATGTGGGGACCGACGTGATGGCCCAAGAAGTTGCCGATCGAGCAGGGGCCCAAGTCGTGCACCTTGATGGGGTAGGCCACTGGTGGATGTGCGAGTCGCCCGAGCGAGGTGCCGCAACCCTGGAAACATTTTGGGCATCGCTCTGAGCCCATTGCATTTGGTGAAAGTCTCGGCAAGTGCTCAGCTAGCACGATGACTCGACTTACGCCCCGCACTCACGCCGAGATGGAACCAAAGCAGGCGGAGTTCTTCGCCCAGATGGCCGAGGGGCGCACGTTGACCGAAGACGGCCGGATCGGTGGCCCCTTCGACGCCTGGGGAATCAACCCCAGTATCGGCCGCAAGATCTGGGGGCTCGGCGGAGCGATCCGCAACAAGCCGTCGATCGATCGGCGCTATATCGAGCTGGCGATCCTGGTGACTGGCCAGCTCTGGCAGGCGCAGTTCGAGTGGTGGGCACACGAGACCATGGCCCGCGATGCCGGTCTGCCCGAGGCAGTGATCCAGGCGATCAAGATTGGCGCCGAGCCTGGCTTCGACGACGCGGGCGACGAGACGGCATGGCGGCTTTGCACCACGCTGCACCGCGAGAAGCAGGTCGACGATGCGACCTATGCGGCTGCAGTGGCCGAGCACGGGGAACAGGGTGTCGCCGATCTGATCCACACGCTGGGCTTCTACGTGCTGGTGTGCATGACACTCAACACGTTCGAAGTCCCGCTGCCCGACGGCGCAACCCCACCCTTCCCCGCCGCTTAACTCGCCCCGCCATCTGCCTTAGGATCTCTTCATGACTGCGAATCAGGACCTGACCAACAAGACCATCGATCTGTTGCAGCATCTCATTCGCAACGAATGTGTCAACGAGGGCACCGAAGAGTCCGGCCAAGAAGTCCGCAATGCCGATCTGCTGCAGACCTATATCGAAGGCGCTGGTATCGATGTTGAGCGCTACGAAGCAGCGCCCGGCCGGACCTCGATCGTGGCTCGCATCGAGGGCAGCGATCCCGACGCTCCGAGTCTTTGCTTGAACGGCCATACCGACGTTGTGCCGGTTAATCCCGACACCTGGGATCGTGATCCGTTCGGTGGCGAACTCATCGACGGCGAGGTCTGGGGCCGGGGCGCAATCGACATGCTCGGACTGACCGCGTCTATGGCCGTGACCTTTCGGCAGCTTGCCGACACTGGCTTTCGCCCTAAGGGCGACTTGATCTTCTTCGGCGTGGCCGACGAGGAGTCGGGCAGCAAGTACGGCGCACAGTGGATGGCCGACAATCATGCCGACGCCATTCGCTCGGACTATGTACTGACCGAGAACGGCGGTCTCCACGGCGGGGCCGAGGATCGGCCGACCGTCAACGTGAACATTGGTGAGAAGGGGGTTGCGTGGCGTCGGCTCCGAGTGTGTGGCACTCCGGGCCACGGCTCTCGTCCCTACGGCGCGGACAATGCCCTGATCAAGGCGGCAGCGATCGTGCAGCGAGTGGCCGAGTACCGCACGCCGCCCCGCTTCCATGAACTTTGGCGCTCCCAGATCGAGGACCTCAGCAAGTCCCATGGACTGCCCGCCGAGCTCGTCGATCAACTCATGGACCCTGCCTCGGTTGACGAAGCGATTGCCTCGATGCCCATCGGCGCTGGGGGCTACCTGCACTCGTGTTGCCACATGACCATGAGTCCAAATGTGCTGGTTGGGCCCACCAAGACCAACACGATTCCCGACGTTGTCGATATCGATATCGATGTGCGCACTATGCCCGGCGAGACACCCGAAGACGTGCAGAACTATCTGGCTGATGCCATTGGGCCCGAGCTGACTGCAGAGGTCGAGTTCACGCCACTCATGAACGACATGTCTTCGATGAGTCCCATGGCGACCCCACTCTGGGACTCACTGCAGAAGGCAGTCGGTAACGCGTTCCCACAGTCAGAACTCTCACCGGGGATCATCGTTGGGTTCACCGATGCCCGAGTACACCGCAATCTTGGCGCCGTGGCCTACGGCGCCGGCCTGCTCAGCCCCGAACTCAGTGCCGCCGAATACGGCAGCCGCTTCCACGGCAACAACGAGCGCATCGACGTCGAATCCATTGGCCTGACCACTGGCCTCTACCACGACACTGTCACCGACCTCCTCGGCTAACGAACCCTCGTGTCAGGAACTGTTCGAAGTTGAGTTTCGGCGATCGAGTGTTACACGTTGCCTGCAGATGTGGTGGCTTCGTGTCACGACGGCAACAAAATCGCTGACGTCTCGACTGCTCCCGCCGCAAATCTTGGCTGTTTCGGCGAGGATCGCGGCTGGACTGAGCGGTTGTGGCAGTTGTCATCTTGTTGCAGGCTGAGCGCAACGAGAATGTCTTGTCGTTTTGCCATGCTCAGAGTCAGCCAATTGCAAGGGCAACTATGACGAACCGACAGAGTGCACCGACTCGGCGAGGAACGCAGGTGGCCGTGTTGGTCGCAGCAAGCTTGATCCTCATCGCCACCGGCTGTACGTCGAGCGCCGCCGAAACTGAACCTCGAGCAAACTCTGCTGCGCCCACGGTCGAAGAAAGATCGGAACCGACGGCGACGGCACTGGCATTGGCTCCCACGATCACGCCAGAGCCCACAGTCACGCCAGAGCCCACGATGACGCCAGAACCATCGGCCACCACCTCTCCAACCCCGGAGCCATCGGTCACTGCGGTGAGAGCGTTGCCAAATGTGAATGCCATTGGCGACCTGGTTCCGGCTTCGCCAGGTACGCACATCACTGCTCGACCCGACGCTGGATTTCTGGCTGACGATGGCGCTCGGATTGTGCCGGTTTTCGATGTGCCTGAAGGTTTGCCAAGAGCACTCGTCGATGTCAACAACATCGACGGGGTAGAGCTCACGTATCCGCTGCGCAACCCTACGGTGTTCCGCCAGCCGCTAGTTCTGCGAGTCATTGCCGGAACCCCGGCCGACGAATGGCTCTTGGTTCAGGCTCCGGTTCGGCCCCACCGGCAGTACGTGTGGGTGCGAGCTGCCGACTTCACCTTTGGCCAGTCGAGTCTTCGAATCGAAGTGGACCTTGGCCAAGGCGGCCTCGTGACATTGTTCGATCGTGATCAAGCACTCATCAGTAATCAGATCGTGTTCGGGCGTGAATCTCGGCCGACCGTATTGCATGACACCTACGTGGATCAGGCGTTCGAGGGCGCCACGCTCAGCCCGGCATATGGCACCTACATCTTGACGCTAGCGAGCTACAGCGAAGCGCTCGGAACGTTTGGCGGCGGGCTGCCGGGCCAGAGTCTGCACGGCACGAATCAGCCGGAGCTCATGGGGGAGCGAGTAAGCAGCGGGGGCATCCGGGTACCAGACCAAGTCGTCGACTTCATCTACGCCCAGCCCGGAATCCTAGGCGCCAGCGTGATCATCTATGACAGCACCGGCGCAGGACGCGACGCTGCGATCGCTCGCGAACGAAACAAGCCGTGGACCCGTGCGACCACGGTAGAACTCGACCCAGCAGACTTGCCGAAGGCACCGATCACGTCGTACAGCTAACGGCCAGGGTCCT
>Ga0079202_10000951_pt1 | contig 10601 bp, 1 predicted proteins | sample PorBlaBluebeHill_FD_68601 | JGI IMG/M metagenome (GOLD analysis project Ga0079202, IMG submission 68601) | Marine algae microbial communities from Blueberry Hill - Blueberry Hill, Maine | ecosystem: Host-associated > Algae > Red algae > Blade | place: USA: Blueberry Hill, Maine
GCTCCGCTTCTATTCTTCGACAGTTATTGAGCCCTTCAGACATTCCAAGACTTGGACTTGTTCTTTTTTCACAGCTCGCGTCAATTCACGCGGTCCATATTTATTGTCGAGCATGATGACTTTCAGGCAAGAGCAATATTTCTCTAAATTAAGATTCGGATTGGCCGTTTTACCCAGTGCGATTTCGTTGCAATTTTTATAAAAGGCACGAGAATCTTCTGCAGACCAACTTCCTACAGCTTCGAAATCCATTTCATCGGAGGCAAGTAGAACATTACCACCTTCCTTTAGGGCAGTTTTCACATCAGCACTGACTGACTTTCGCTTATTAGGTTGAGTTTTTTCAGCGCTTTCTTCAGTAACTCCTTTTCGCAAAGAAGGACTCTCTGAAATGTCCTTTTCCTTTTCCTGAGCACAGGAAACCAAAAGAAAAAGAAATGCAAAAAGCATTAAGAATACTTTCTTCATGAATATAGATTTGTTTTAAAAATTGAATTTCTACAAGCAGTGTATTGACGTAATTATCGATTCTTCTTTCAATAAACCAAAACAAATTTCCGTCAATCAGGATTTGGTCATATCGATCGCACAAAATCACAACACATAACACTCAAACACATTTAATCAAAAGACATACCATGATTCGTAATCTTCTAGCTCATGTCTTGAATGCATAAAAAAAACCCCGAAGCCTTTCGACTCCGGGGTTAGCAGTATCTCATCTACCTTGGAAGGGCAGATGACTATATTATCTATGGTCTCTATCTTCTGATTTCGATGTAACCAGTACGTTGTTGCACCGACTCACTTCCATCATTCAATTCGATTACAATAAAGTAGGTTCCAGCTGGAACTTCCTGACCATTGCTTCTTAGTTGACCATTCCACTGTTGTTCTCGCGAGTAAGTATCGGTAGTGAATACTTCACTTCCCCAGCGATTGAACACCTTGATTGAAACTTGATCTTCACAACCTTCGAGTCCTTCGATGGTCAATAGATCGTTGATTCCATCACCGTTCGGAGTGATTACCGTTGCCGGCTTCAACTCGTCAAGCACACAAGGTCCGTGTTCAGATACCTCAACCGTTACAGTTGTTTGATCACAATCGTCGTCGCAGCAAATTTCGTATTCGAAGCTTACTGTTCCTTCGTGACCCAACTGCGGTATATAAGTGAGCAATCCGCCGATCTCCAACACAACTCCGTGAGAAGGTTGAGACAGAAGTGTCACGTCTGGGTTATCGCAGCTGAATTCGTCGTTGTCCAAAATGTCCAGTGTCAAAGTAGTGTTGTCATTGGTTTCGTAGTTGTCGCTGTGCGCGTCAACCATGTCCTCCATTTCACAATCCACTGAGATACTGACCGTACTCTGATCACTTCCGCCGTTTTCGTCGCAAGCAGTGTACTGGATAGAAACTGTTCCGCTGTAATCAGCATCAGGAGTAAATACCAACTCATCGCCGTCGATTTCAACATCACCGTGGTTGCTATCATCTACATCGCAGATTTCAAGATCGTTGCCCTCATCGTTAGACAGAACATCGATACTAACAGAAGTTCCACAATCAGTTGAAGCATAATCACTGTGCGTATCAACTTCAGGAGCATCCTCCGCACAGTCCACAGTTACGTGGACAGTGCTTTGGTCGCTGCTGTTATCGTCGCAAGTTGAGTACTGGAAACTTACTGTTCCACTGTAGCCATCTTCCGGAGTGTAAATCAAATCGTCGCCGCTGATTTGAACCGTTCCGTGGTCTGGAGCATTCACGTCACAGATTTCGATGTTGTCTCCTTCATCGTTATCCAAAACAGGAATAGTCACGTCATCACAATCGGTGTCAGCGTAATCGCTGTGTGCATCCACTTCTTCTCCGCCGTTTCCGTTGTCATCACAGTCATCGCTAACAGTGATTTGAACAGTAGCTTCTTCGCAATTGCCATTGTTGTCGCAACCAGTTACGGTTATTACTTCAAGACCAGAGAAGCCAGGCAAAGAACGGTAGTGGAAACAGTTGTCATCGGTACCGCTCAAGCTACACTCGAACATACTTTCAAGATCTTCGATTTCTGTGTCGTCGTTGCACCATTCGATGCATACTTCGATTTGCTCAACAGGAGCAACACATACTTCGATTGTCTCTAGCTCGCAAGGAGCGCAAGTAACATCGATTGTGACATTGGTCTGGTCGCTTCCACCGTTGCCATCACAGATGGTGTAGTAGAAATGATCCGTTCCGCAGAATCCATCTTCAGGTGTGTAGATGAATGTGTCGTCGTTGCTTACCGTTACTGTTCCGTGTGAAGGCATCAAGTCTTCGTCTGCGTCGAAGCAGAACTCAAAGTCATCTCCATCTGGATCGTAATCGTTCACCAAAACGTCAATCTCGATAGACTCACCTTCCTCTGTCTCAACATCATCGTGAACCGCATTCGGGTTCTCGTTGTCTGGAGTTGGAGTTTCAGGTGTTTCCGGTGTCTCAGGTGTTTCCGGCGTTTCCGGAGTCTCAGGAGTTTCCGGAGTCTCAGGAGTTTCGCCACAGTTGCCTACAGTGATGTAAGCATCGATGGTTTCACAGTCGTTGCCATTGCAAACAGTAATCTCAACTACGAGCTCACCTTCGAATCCTGGCAAAGCCGTAAACTTGATGCAATCATCGTCAATCACAACACTACAATCGTAATCTGTGTGTGTTTCAGTAATCTCGTAACCATCACACAATTCAGGACAGATGTAAGTTGGAGTTACCGGCTGGATACATCCAACTTCGATATCTTCCATTTCACAAGCATTCACATCGATGTATACAGTTGCTTCGTCTGTTCCACCGTTGCCATCGCAAATAGTGTAGTTGAAGCTATCTGTTCCGCTAAAGCCAGCATCTGGCGTATAGATGAATTCACCGTCTACCAATTCTACTGAACCGTTGTTCGGCTGATCGAAGTCACAAACATAGATGTCGTCTCCATCAGGATCAGAATCGTTGTCTAGAACATCGATGGTAACCGGTCCACCGTCAGAAGTTTCGTAGTCGTCAACAGCTACAGGAGGCGCACCACAACCACCGATCTCGATGTTCACGTGCAAGTGATATGTGCAACCGTTCTCATCTTCGAGTACGATGTCAAGGTAGTCAGCACCCACAGCATCCATTCCTGGAAGTGGCGTGTAACGCAAGCATCCGTCGTCCAACAGAACTACTGCACAGTGGTACAATGATTCAGCCGATACGATTGTAAAGTCGCCGTCTCCACAAGTCTCAGGACAAATGATGATTGCTGTCTGCTCTTGCGTGCATACATCCATGTCATCACAATCGTAAGGCTCACCGGGACAGTTTCCTGTTACAGGCTCTTCCACTTCGTAGTGAGAAGGATCTGTATCATCCACATCGTTTCCGATGACGTTTCCGTCTTCATCAACTGGAGTACCAGTTACCGTACCGAGGTTAGAGTAATCGCTGTCTCCAGCAACTCCTTGCTTAGTACAAGTTCCAGACTCCCCTACAGCCAATGTAGGAATCGTGCAGATGAATCCTTCCTTGCTATCCGTAATGGTTACGTTGATCAGATCAACATTACCTGTGTTGCTTGCTTCGTACGTCCATGTTACTGCATCGCCCTCTTCCAATGTTGGAACATCAGAGTCGTTGGATTGATCAGCATCATAACCGTTCGTTGCTTTCTCGAGGTGGATATCCGGATCTGGCTGATCGCCAGGATCACCGTAGTAGTGCGACGGATCAGTGTCCGTTACATTTCCTCCGATTGGGTTTCCATTCTCATCAACAGGAGTACCAGTAACCGAACCTAAGTTCTCGTACAAGCCACTTGTTGCAACACCTTGTAGCGTACAAGTCGCAGACTCACCAACTGGCAAGAAAGGAAGCGTACAAACATTTCCTTCGATATCATCAGTGATGCTTACATCAACCAAGTCAACATTACCAGTATTAGTGGCTTCGTAAGTCCATGTCACGTCATCTCCGATTTCCAACTGAGGAACGTCTGATCCGTTTGCATTATCTGCATCCGCACCATTCGTTGCTTTCTCCAAGTGGATATCTGGATCTGCTACAAATACATCTTCATCAACGTTGTAGTGTGAAGGATCACTGTCAGAGATATCTTCTCCTACAGGCTGACCGTTCTCATCAACAGGAGTACCCGTTACAGAACCAACGTTTGCGTAGTCGCTGTCACCAGCTACACCGCTCAAGTTGCAAGTTGCGCTTCCGCCTACAGGCAAGAGTGGCAAAGTACAAACGAAACCTTCCACGTCATCCGTGATGGTTACGTTGATCATATCGAGGTTACCCGTGTTGCTAGCAACGTAAGTCCAAACTACAGGATCGCCAGCTTCCAGTTCAGGAACATCAGATCCGTTAGCGTTATCGGCATCAGCTCCATTGGTTTCTTTCTCCAAGTGGATACCTGGATCAGCGACAAAGTCAGGAGTTCCTTCGTAGTGTGATGGATCTTCATCCGACACATCATCGATAGGGTTTCCATTCTCGTCAAGCAATGGGTTGCCATTCTCATCAACAGGAGTACCAGTAACAGAACCTAAGTTCTCGTAGTCTCCAGCCTGAGCAGTTCCAGTGTGTGTACAAGACTTACTCTCTCCTACTGCCAGTGAGGCAATTGAACAGATGAATCCTTCTACATCATCCGTGATAGACAAGTTGATCAAGTCTACATTACCCGTATTAGTGGCAACGTATTCCCAAGTTACTGTCTCACCTTCTTCAACAACAGGAACGTCAGCTCCGTTAGCGTTGTCTGCATCAGCATCATTGGTCGATTTCTCGAGGTGGATGTCAGGATCAGCAACAAAGTCAGTCTCAGCAACATAGTGAGAAGGATCTTCGTCCGTTACCGTCTTAGTAGGCTCAGGGTTACCATCTTCATCCAATGGAGTACCCGTTACAGAACCCATGTTAGCGTAAGCACCTTCTACTGCAATTCCTTGCAAGTTACAGGTAGCTACATCTCCAACAGGCAAGTATGGCAATGAGCAAACAAAGCCTTCTTGATCATCAGAAACAGCAACATTCACGAGATCGACATTACCAGTGTTGGTAACAACGTATTCCCATACAACTGAACTTCCGATTTCTACTTCCACAGCATCGTTCGAGCTATCAGCTTGGTTGCCGTTGGTGAACTTCTCAATGTCAATAGCAGGAGCAGAGATGAATGGATCGTTCACATTGTAGTGTGATGGATCAGTATCATCAACAGTAGGACCCGTAGGCGTACCGTTTTCATCGACAGGCGTACCAGTTACAGAACCAACATTCTCGTAATCTTCCGTTCCGGCGATGCCTTGGAAGTTACATGTTGATGACTGACCAATAGGCAAGAATGGAATCGTGCAAATGAATCCTTCAATATCATCATTCACAGTTACTTGGATCAAGTCCATGTTACCGTTGTTGGTGATTTCGTAAGACCAAGTCACAGCATCACCCGCTTCAACCGTCGGTACATCAACGCCGGTTGACTGATCTGCATCAGCACCGTTTGTTGACTTCTCGAGGTGGATAGAAGGGTTCGGCACGAAGTCAGGTGTACCCACATAGTGCGAAGGATCTTCGGCATCTACGTTTGGCCCACTTGGGTTTCCGTTTTCATCTACTGGTGTACCAGTTACAGTACCCATGTTCTCATAGTCGCCTTCAACAGCAGATCCTTGGAACAAACAGCTAGTCGACATTCCTACAGGCAACAATGGGATAGAGCAAATGAAGCCCTCAATGTCATCTGAAATAGAAACGTTGATCAAGTCAACATTACCAGAGTTAGTGGCAACGTATTCCCAGATTACTGCAGAACCAACACTTACGTTAGGAACATCCGCTCCACCTGCAAGATCAGCATCAGCACCATTGGTTGATTTCTCCAACTCGATTGCCGGCATGGCAACAAATTCAGGATCACCGGTGTAGTGTGAAGGATCGCTATCGGTTACACCTTTGTCAACCAAAGGATTACCGTTTTCATCAACAGGAGTACCAGTTACAGTACCAAGGTTTGCGTACAAGCCTTCACCTGCGATTCCAGTGTGCGTGCAATTCGCAACTTCACCCACTTCCAAGGAAGGAATGCTACAAATGAATCCTTCGATGTCATCTGTTACAATCACATTGATGAGGTCCATGTTACCGATGTTACTTACAACGTACTCCCAATTCACAACATCTCCAGCAGTTACAACTGGAAGATCAATGCTATTTGAGAAGTCGGCATCTACTCCGTTCGTTGACTTCTCGATATCGATGTTAGGCATCGCGATGAAATCAGGAACACCCGTGTAGTGTGAAGGATCAACGTCTTCGATTGGATCTCCAATCGGATCGCCGTTTTCATCCACAGGAACACCAGTAGCAGTAGCCAAGTTACCGTAAGGGCTGTCTTGAGCAACACCTGTGTGATCACAAGTAGTTGTCATTCCAGCAGGCAGAACAGGAATCGTACAGATGTAACCTTCAATGTTGTCATTCACAATGATGTTGTGAAGATCAGCAGTTCCAGTGTTCGTTACGATGAATTCCCAAATTACCGTGTTGCCTTCTGCGATGTTTGGAACATCGATTCCGTTGGCATCATCAGCATCGGCACCGTTTGTCAATTTCTCAACATCGATACCTGGAATCAACTCTTCGTCTTCTACACCATCGTAGTGTGAAGGATCACTGTCCATAGGCTCAGCAATTGGGTCTCCGTTTTCGTCAACGATAGGGTTACCGTTTTCGTCAACTGGAGTACCTACTACATTACCAATGTTCTCGTAATCGAATGCCTGAGCAGTTCCGTTTACGGTACAAGTGTGGTTCTCACCAACAGCCAAGAATGGAACGTTACAAACAAAGCCTTCCACGTTATCAGTGACCACAACATTGGCCAAATCAACGTTTCCATCATTGGTAATAACATAAGTCCAAACAACTGGCTCACCTTCCAGAATAACAGGAACATCAGCACCATTAGCGAGATCTGCATCTGCGCCATTAGTCGCTTTCTCAAGTCCGATAGATGGCATTGGGCCCTCAGTTCCTTCGTAGTTAGAAGGATCTTCGTCGGTTGGTCCGTCGATTGGATCGCCGTTCTCATCAACGATAGGATCGCCGTTCTCATCAACTGGCGTACCAGTTACATCAGCAGTGTTGGTGTAAGCACCAACCTGAGCGATGCCGGTCTTAGTACAAGAATCAGTTGCTCCAACAGGGAGAGCAGCAATCGTACAGATCGCGCCTTCAATGTTGTCATTCACTGCAACGTTGATCAGATCAACATTACCTGTGTTTGTTACAACATATTCCCAAGTAACAACAGAACCAGGAGTTACAGATGGAACATCCGCTCCACCAGCAGCATCTGCATCAGCACCGTTCGTCGATTTCTCGATTGCGATACCTGGTACAGGCTCATCCGTTCCTTCATAGTTGGAAGGATCTTCATCCGTTGGCTCATCGATTGGATCGTCGTTTTCGTCAACGATTGGATCACCGTCTTCATCTACAGGAGTACCGACAACGTCACCAATGTTGGTGTAAGTTCCGGCTACTGCAGTTGCAGAGTAAGTACAAGAAGTAGTAGCTCCAACAGGAAGAGAAGGGATGGTACAGATGTGGCCTTCGACATTGTCGTTAACATCCACATTTACCAAATCAACATTACCTGAGTTTGTTACAACGTACTCCCATGTCACCAAATCACCTACATAAACAACAGGAACATCAGCTCCTCCTGCCAAGTCGGCATCAGCACCATTAGTAGACTTCTCAATTTGAACAGCTGGAGCCGCTGGCTCTTCGCCCTCGTAATGAGAAGGATCTTCGTCTGTAGGCTCATCGATAGGATCACCATTTTCGTCTACGATTGGATCGCCATTCTCATCAACAGGCGTACCTGAAGTTGTAGCAAGGTTTTCGTAGTCTCCTGCAACCGCGATAGCCGCTGCAGTACAAGTACTCATAGCGCCTACAGGCAATAGAGGAATTGAGCAGATGAAACCTTCAATATCGTCATTCACTTCAACGTTAGCCAAAGCAACATTACCGATGTTGGTTACCACGTATTCCCAGTTCACCAAAGAACCTGGAGTTACAACTGGTACGTCCATTCCGTTCGCAAAATCTGCATCTGCACCATTGGTAGATTTCTCCATCATGATAGCAGGGTTCGGTGCGTCCATTGGGTCACTGATGTAGTGTGATGGATCTTCATCCTCCACAGGATCACCACCCGTTGGGTTTCCGTCTTCGTCAACAGGAGTTCCTGTAACAGAACCGATGTTTTCGTAGTCGCTTGCACCAGCAGTTCCAATGTGACTACAAGAGGTAGTAACCCCTACAGGCAACAATGGAATTGTGCAAATAGCGCCTTCTACATTATCAGTTACTTGCACATTTGCCAAGTCCACATTACCAGTGTTGGTAATAACGTATTCCCACATCACAGGAGAACCTTCGCTAATAGTTGGAACATCCGTTCCGTTAGCTAGATCTGCATCTGCTCCGTTGGTTGACTTCTCAAGATCAATGGCTGGCATTGGAACTAGAGTAGTTACCTCAGCAACGTCATGATCATCCTCGTCAAGAGTTCCGTCGTCTTCTATTTCATCGTCAACCAATGGATCATTTCCGTTGGTATCATCTGGTGTAGAATCCACATCATCCGCAGGATTTCCGTCTTCGTCATTCGCTCCGCTAATCTCTGCGTAGTTGGTCGCTGTTCCAGTAAATCCTGCATCTACCGTGAAGTAGATAAAGATGTTGCTAGATTGACCAGCTGGAAGATTAAGGGTATTGGCGTAAGTAGCTGTTCCATTTCCATTGTTAGACCAGTTCGGATCGTTGAGTGTCAAACCTGTAGGCAAGTAATCTGTTACGGCCACATCGAATGCGTCGCTGCTTCCTTGATTGATTACCTCAATCTGGAATGCTACTACAGATCCTGCTGTTACAGGGTTTGAGCTTGTAAATGACAGGGTTTTTCTGAGTGCAAGGTCAAACACAGATGGGTCAGACACCTCAACAGGTGCTCCATCATGATCATCCTCATCAGTCGTTCCATCATCATTCACTTCATCGTCAACATATGGATCATCTCCATCATTATCATCCGGAGTTGAATCCACATCATTGCCGTCCCCGTCGTCGGAAATTTCTGCGAAGTTCACCAAAGTCTCTCCTGCGCCACATGGATCAATCGTCATGTCGATGTAAATCACTTGAGATTGTCCTGCAACTACAGAAATCGTATCAATGTATTGCGCAGTTCCGTCAGGATTTTGCGCCCAATTGCCATCCGTCAGAGTGGCACATTCTGGGATATAATCTGTAATGACAACGTGTGTTGCATCGATTGTACCTTGATTGAATATTTCGATAGCAAAAGTTACAATAGTAAGTTCTGGAACAATTGGAGTTGTTGAAGCTCCGAAGAAAGTCTTGCGCAATGCAAGGTCAAACACATCTGGCTCAGGAACCGTAAGGTCCTCACCATCGTGATCATCTTCATCGTTCGTTCCATCGTCATCGATTTCATCGTCTACGTATGGATCATCTGAGGGATCAGAATCCGGAGTAGAGTCAATATCATCACCATTTGGTCCATCATCAGAAATCTCTGCAAAGTTCTCCACGGTTGAACCGGAAGCACAAGCATCAATATCGAAGGTGATGTAAATGGTAACCATATCACCAGCATTGACGCTCAACAACTGTCCGTAAACAGCATTTCCTGAAGCATTCAAAGACCAAGCAGCATCGCTGAGGCTGAGGCAATTCGGAACATAATCCGTTACTTCAACACCCACTGCATCCACTGTTCCTTGATTGTAAACAGTGATAGAGTAAGTCACAGAGCTACTTCCAGCGATAGGAGGCACATCTGAAGTAGAAGCTACTTGCTTGAGCAATGCCAAGTCAAAGGTTTCCACAACAATTGTGATTTCTTCTGGATCGTGATCATCTTCATCTTCGCCTGCAAAGCCGTCACCAGAAGTGTCGTCATTGTCAGTGAAGGTATCGTTTGAATCATCCGCATCTGGGGTTGAATCACTGTCTTCGCCAGCACCGTCATCCGAGATCTCAGCCCAGTTCGTAGTAGTACCCATTGGGCAGTTACCTACAGTAAGAGTAAGAGGGATGTTCAATGTCATACCTGGCTGCAATGGAGTGTTCAAAGTTCCGGCAGCAGCGCTGAGCTCGTAAGAGGCAGTACCATCACCGTTGTCCGTCCAAACCATGTCATTCAAGCTCATACAAGCTGGCATGTAGTCAGTCAATACAATAAAGTCTGCTTCAACAGCACCTTGGTTGATTACCTGAATCAGGTAATTTACATCGGCACCAGCAGATACTTCCGTTGCTTGGCCAGGAGCCAAAACTTTCACCAAAGCAAGGTCAAACTCATCAGGAACTGGAACCACGATTGGCTCGCCGTCGTGATCATCTTCATCGTCATTGGTATTGTCTACATCGTCATTCGTAGAAGGACCATCATTGGTATTATCAGAATCTGGAGTTGAATCCACATCTTCACCAGCAGGGCCATCATCAGAAATCTCAGCCCAGTTCGTGATTACACCGTC
>Ga0079202_10000954_pt1 | contig 10596 bp, 5 predicted proteins | sample PorBlaBluebeHill_FD_68601 | JGI IMG/M metagenome (GOLD analysis project Ga0079202, IMG submission 68601) | Marine algae microbial communities from Blueberry Hill - Blueberry Hill, Maine | ecosystem: Host-associated > Algae > Red algae > Blade | place: USA: Blueberry Hill, Maine
GAACACCTCATCGATTTCGCGGCGTTCGTCGACGTCGACGTGAGCGATGGCCACACGTTTCGCTACCAGTGGGACCTCGACATCGTCGACCAAGTCGGCGATCAGTTCGTGATACCGGAGTACTACACACTCGTCGACGACCCCACCGCCCAGTTCGGCAAGAAGTGGGCGCCCGCTTCGGCTTCCGAAGTGCCTGCCGAGACCGGCCTGATCGACCACGAATTCAACACGCTCGGCGTGCGCGGGAATCCCACCGCATTCGAGACACCCACCGAACCTGACAGCCCGTGGCAAGACCCGGGACCGTCGTCACCGGCGTACCACGCACAACTCGGCGACGGATCTGTCGTCGAGTACCGCTGGTACAAATTTGTCGATCAGCCCGCCATGCGATTCCACGACTTCTCCGAAACCGAGCTCGAGAACATCCAGGCCCGAGTCGAACAGATGCACACGTCGTGGACAAACGGCGGCGCCTACCTGCCCGCCCCACCTATCGGTGACCTGGCATCGCTCGACCCCGGCGTGATCGTGCAACCGCCAGCCGGCCAAGAAATCGGATACGTGCCAATCGTGACCCGCCAGGCGCTTCCCCAAGACCCGACCTGGCTCCGAGCGCCATCTTCATTCGTCGCACCGGCTCCCACACCGGCGCCGATGCCAGTGAACACCGACTACGACTACGCGAACGACTGGGCCGGTAAACGCCTGCTCGGACTCGGCGACTCGATCTTTGACTTCCACGACGTTGGCGAAGACATCCCCGAGATCATCGCCGACCGACTCGGTATGACGATGGTTAACCGAGCCGTCAGCGGCGCCCACTTCGCAAACCCATCATCGGCAGATGCTGACATGGGTCTCGACATCCGCCGCCAGTACAACGACCTCGACGACACCGACTTCTCCTGGGTCGTGATGGACGGCGGATTCAACGATCTCGATCAACGATGCGGCTGCGCGGACTGCATCGAGTTGTTGGACTCACTCATCTCCGCCGACGGCCGCTCCGGTCAAATCGCCGACTTCATCCGAGGAGTCATCGGCGACGGGCCCCGGGTCATGTTTGTTGGCTATGCCGACATGCCTGCAGAGTTCGCCGTTGAATTCTGCAACGAACTACTGGATGAACACGCACGCCGAATGGCGCTCTTCGCAAACCAAACCAACGGAGCCTGGTTCGTCGACGCAGGCGAGGTTGTTACGCCGGACATGATCAATGCGTACGATCCCGACCAGGTACACCCAAGCGTCGAAGGCTCCCGCATCACGGGTGAATTCGTCGCGGCGCAAATGTCGGCCACCGCAAGAACTCCAGCACCGACGCCCGTCGCCGCTACACCACCCCAGCCCAGCTTCGATACCAAGCCGAACGGACCGCCAGCCGAAACAGGGGCGGGTTCGGACTTCGTCATTGCACCAGCCAAAACACCACTGACGCCAATGTTCACCGGTTGACGAAACCTTCGGGCGCACTCTGGTTCTTGCCTATGTCTTGCCTTGGTCTGCGACGGTGCTTAACGGCTGTTGCGGTGCTGGCCTCAGGCCCACCAGACGAGCTCGGCGTCGGGTATCCACGCGGTGCTGTCGGGCGACTCGATGGTGTGGATGACGGCGCCTGAGCGGCCGTCGGCGTCTACAGCTGGCGCCACCAATGCCGTTGAGTCACTCGACCAAACGGAGTGGCTTTGTGCGTATTGTTCAAAGAAGGGAAGCACCGATCCCGCCCAGCTCCGAGTCGGCCGAAATCGAGGAAGACGCAACGTAGTGATGCCGTCGACCACAAGCCACTGCACCCAACCGTCACCGGGCGCCGCCAATGCTGCAAGGCGACTGCCATCGGGTGCCCAGAAGAACGCCACGATCGGGGTCGCAGTCACATCGGTCTTGGTGAGCGACACCAGGTCGAGAATCATCAACGCTGTTCTGTCGCCATCGGTGGCGATATACGCCAGGCGGCGGCCTTCCGGGTCGAGCGCAAATCGCCCCGTGGACCCACCTGCGACGAGTGTCGTGATTGCACCGTCTGGGCTGGCACCATCTGGGCTGGCACTGTCTGGGTTGGCACTGTCTGGGTTGGCACTGTCTGGGTTGGCAGCCACGATCCTGTCATCGAGCGCATACAAGACTGCACCACCGGGAAGCCACCATGGATTCACGAATGGTCCCGCTTCGTCGGTGAGCACCCGGACTACCTCGCCTCGACTATCTGAAACTTGCACGCGGTTCTCGGCATGAACAGCCAGTCGAGTGGCATCAGGCGACCACGACCAGAACATCGGCTGGCCTCTATCGACCACATGAATAGCTCCCGAAGCAATCTCGGAGACCGCAAGCTCCAGCCCGAGCGGGCCCGGCGAAAGGTGACTCAACCACCGGCCACACGGGCTGGGATACAGATAGAAGGCGCTCACTGACTCAACCAGCACGCCGGCCTGGTCAGACGCTTCATCATGCAGGCGCACCTGGCGAAGGCCATCGGCGCTTTCGGAGTCCACTGACCAAGCCGTCCACTGCCCCTGCGTCGACCACACGGCAGTGGATACCCGAGACTGCATGTCCGGCGTCAGCGGGGCTCCAATCGGCATCCGAATGTCGTTGTCTTTATCGGCGAGCACCACGTTTGCCGCGGTGTCGATAATCAACAGATGGCGCACTGCCCAACTGTTGCAGACTCAGCACTGCCCTGAGTACCACTGCCCTGAGGTATCACTGCCCTGAGGTATCACTGATCCCCCGATGGGGCATCTGGCGCCTGGCCGTCACTCTGGAGCCATGGAACGAGCATCGGCTGACCCGGCTTTCGGCATGACGCGCCGCGTTGTCGACCAGATTCCGCACCGATCGCTCCTCAGGTAGCCAGCTGCGGACTGAATTGCAGTTGATCAAGGTCGCCGCCAGCCCAACCCTTGGTACCGAATAGCGAAGCGGCGAGTCGGCCGATTTCGTCGCACGACTTTGCTGCTGCACCGTTGCCGCCGACCGCAACTGCGAGGTCGTCGGCTATGAATCCAACGTAGGGCCGGCCGGAAGATGTCGCAGTAACCACGCATGGCTTGTGGTCCCAAGATGTGATGGATGCGCCCGGGAGCAGGTCGTGCACTGTGGACCGCAAGGCTGCGACCTCGTAGATCGAACCGCCTTGCTGAAACCAGCGAGCGATGTCGGCGTCGTTGTCGGCGACCTCGGTTTGCACCATCGTTCCGCCGATCTTCAACATGACGCGACCTTCCGGGAAAGCCACGGGCGGCACCCAGTAGATCTCTTCTAACGCCGGGTTTCGAACACGCTCAACGATCAGGCTGGGGATCTCTGGATCAGGGCCCAGCTCGGCCAAGACAATCGTGCGCAGTCGTCGTTCAAGCGCCAGGTCGACGCCGCCCAAATTTGCGCCGTAGGCACCCGTTGCAAGCAACACCCTCCGGGCAGCGACATCCCCATGCTCAGTGGCCACGACAAAGCCAGTTGCGGTAGACGCAATGCTGTTTGCGGCTGCATCAATGATCTTTCCGCCCGCCAGCCGTGTGAGAGCAGTCTGAGCCTCGACGAGTCGGCGCGGGTTGATATGGCCAGCGGGTGGGTCTTCGTACACCACCTGCCCCGAGCACTCCGGGGAGATCGAGATCCCTGTCTGTTCCCGAAGCCATTCTCTGCTCACGACCCGAGCCCGTCCACCGTTCGCCTCGCAATGAGCTAGCAGCGCGTCTGGCTGGTCCGACACATGGGCCAATGAGCTAGCCGTGTGGAAGCCGATTCCAGATCGCGCAGCTATGTCGGCGTAGCGCTCGATCGAACGCGCTGCGAGCGTCGACCAAACACTGCTCGAATCAGAAATCCGGGTGATCCGCCCCTGGTCGTAGTGGCTCGCAAAGGGGACTGCTGAAGTGCCGTAGTCTGGCGCCTCGCCAGCCCCGATGAGGGCAACACTGATCTTGGCCTCGGCGAGATGTCGGGCCGCCGCGCTCCCGATCATGCCCCGACCAATTACTGCTACATCAACTACGCCTTCAGCCATGTGCACTGTTTAGTACCCAGCATGTCGTTCGACCGATTCGATTTCGGTAACGATGCAGCCACCGCCCTCCTCAGTTAGAGCGTTTCACTCGGATGGCCTCGCCGTCGAGAGCATGTCCGTTGAGTTGAAGCATGGCCGCCTTGGCATGACCTGGCTTAGGCATTTCGACGAAACCGAAACCCTTGGATGTGCCCGTGTTGTTGTCCATGACGATGACACATGACTGCACCGGCCCAAACGACTCGAACAACACCCGGAGATCTTTCTCGGTGGTGGTGCGAGACATATTCCGAACAAGCAGGCGCATCTCGAGAACCCTACCGCTGCGCCGGTCGCTGGTTGTCGCCAACCTTGTAGCAACTAACGTTGGGCCAGGAGCGGTCGTTGGACCATCCTTGGGAGACACCATGACCGACACGCAGACCGATCGTGAGACTTGGTTGGCGCGCAAGCCAGTGCGCAGCCCCGAGATGGAACAAGCGATCTTTGGTGCCGACGTTGGACATGCCGACGACATGGCGCTCGACGAGATCAACCCGATGAACCCACATCTCTTTCGCGAGAATCGATGGCACGACCACTTCGCGCGGTTGCGACGCGAAGATCCCGTGCACTTCAATGAACTCGGATCCGCGGGTCGCTATTGGTCGGTCACCCGTTACGACGATGTGCGAGCCGTCGATGGCGACTGGAAGACGTACTCCTCGGCTGAAGGCATCACTATTGGCCCACCCGTCGGGGCCCCAATGCCACCGTCGGTCGGCAACCAGACTTCCTTTATCTCCATGGATCCGCCCAACCAGACCGCCGAGCGCAAGACCGTGCGCGGCATCTCGGCCCCAAGCAGCCTGCGCAATCTCGACGATCTAATCAGGGAGCGCACCGTGACTGTGCTCGAGGGTCTGCCCGAGGGCGAGACCTTCGATTGGGTCGAGACCGTATCGATCGAACTCACCACCCTTTTGTTGGCGACACTGTTTGACTTCCCACTCGAAGATCGACACAAGCTCACCCGTTGGTCCGATGTCGTGACATCGATTCCACAGCCCGGCGGGTTGGTGGAATCCGGGGCCCAACAACGCGAAGAAATCGGCGAGTGCCTCGAGTACTTCGAAAAACTCTGGGTCGATCGCCGACAGAACCCTGGATTTGACCTGGTCTCGATGCTTGCCCACGGCGAAGCCACCAAGGACATGGCTCCTGCCGATCACTTGGGCAACCTGTTTCTCTTAATCGTTGGCGGCAACGACACGACTCGCAACTCGATGTCGGGCAGTGTCTATGGCCTGAACAAGCACCCCGGCCAGTACGACAAGCTCATTGCCGACCCGTCGCTCGTCTCGAATCTCGTTCCCGAGATCATTCGCTGGCAAACCCCATTGGCCTACATGCGCCGCACGGCCACCCGAGACACTGAGCTCGGCGGCAAACAGATCCTCAAAGACGACCAGATCCTGATGTGGTACCTATCGGCTAACCGAGACGAGGCCGTCTTCGGGGATAACGCCGAGGCTATTGATCTCGAACGACCCAACGCCGACCGTCACCTGTCGTTCGGTTACGGCATCCACTTCTGCATGGGCAGCCGCTTAGCCGAATTACAGCTCCGGATTCTGTGGGAAGAAATCCTGCAGCGTTTTGAACGCATCGAAGTCATCAGCGAGCCCGACCGCACGCTATCGGCCTTCATTAATGGCTACACAAACCTGCCGGTGCAGGTAACGCCTAAGCGGTAAGCGCCCAAGCGGTAAGCGCCCGGCCCTCAGCCAAGGATTCCAGCGTTACGAAGCTGGGCTCGCACTGCATCATCGACGCTGATCTCATCGAGTACTTCGTCGTTGTGTTGTCCAAGTGCAGCCGCTCCGGTGCGGATGCGGGTCGGGGTGCGAGAGAATTTGATCGGAGGTCCAACGATGTCGATCGTTGTGCCGTCGTATTGCTCGGTCGCGTGCATAATGCCGCGAGCAATCACGTGCGGGTCCCTGACAACCTCGGCAAAGTTCTGCACCCGGGCCGCGGGCAGCCCGAGTTCACGCAGTGCGTCGACCGCCTCGTTTCGGGTCCGTTCTCCAAGCCAGCCGCCCAACAACATGTCACACACGTCTCGGTTCGCCGCTCGCGCTTCTCGGGTCGCGAAACTCTCGTGATGACCAAGGTCTGGCTGACCAATAAGCTCGGCTAGCAGCACCCAATGGGAGTCCAAAAGGACACCGGCGTAGACAAGGCCGTCGGAACATTCATAGACGTCGCACGGCACGACAAAGCCAAAGCCGTTGCCCCAACGCTCAGGCTGAACTCCCATCGTGCCGAGCGTCGGCAAACCATTGGTCTGGAAAATCATGGCATCGAGCATCGAAACGTCGACGTGTTGCCCCTCGCCAGTTTGGTCTCGGTGACGCAACGCAGCCATTGCCCCGATCGCTCCGTGCAGTCCGCCAATGTCATCGGCCAAAAACGTGCCCGCCTTGGTTGGCGGGCTGTCCGATGACCCATTTATGGACATAAACCCCGACGTTGCCTGAGCAATGGGGTCATAACCCGCCGCCTTGTGGTCGGGTCCAAACTGGCCCCAACCTGTGACCGACACATACACGATGTCGGGTTTTACCGCCTTGACATGTCGGTAGCCAAGACCGCTGCGATCGAGTGTGCCGACCTTGAAGTTCTCCAAGAACACGTCGCACGTAGCGGCGAGGTCAAGCAGGATCTGGGATCCGTCTTCGGTGGTGAGGTCGATCGCCAGGGAGCGTTTGTTTCGATTGGCGGTTGCATGCATCAGGCTGACTTCGGTATCAGGCAGCGGAAGTAAGAACCGACCCACATCGCCGGTAGGAATCTCGGCCTTAATTACGTCGGCACCAAGGTCAGCCAGCACGACCCCCGCCATTGGACCTGCCCAGGTTGTGGTTACCTCCAAGACCCGCACCCCCGCCAGCGGCCCCGTTAAGTCGTTGCGAGCGTCCGCAAAGAACTCTTCCTTTTCCACTGCTGCACTCCCCACGTCGACAGCCGCCGCCAACCTACTTGGCCCAGCAGTTAGGACGCCACAGCTCATTGGCGATAAGGAGCGGGCCAGGCCAACGTGCTACACCAGCAGTCGCCGTGAACAACTTTCTTTTTTCCCTGCTACTCGGTGTTGGCACCGGAGCGGTTTACGCAATCCTTGCGACCGGCCTGGTTATCGCCTACCGCGGATCCGGCGTCATTAACTTCGCGCAGGGCGCGATTGCCATGTACGCGGCCCGGACCTTTACCGCGCTGCGCACCACCACCGGCGGAAAAGGAGCGGGCGAGGTCTTCTTGCCGTGGGTCGACATCATTCCTGAATGGGGCTGGCTCCGAGCCATGCGCCTCAACAATCTGCCAGTGCGGATCTCTATCAGCGACGAGCCAATCGCGACGGCGCCCGCAATGGCGATCGCGCTGGCTATGGCCGCCCTCATTGGCCTGCTTGCGCACTTCGTAGTGTTCCGACCACTGCGCAACGCGTCGCCGCTCAGCAAGGTCATCGCCTCGGTTGGCGTCATGATCTATCTGATCGCACTCGCCACACTCCACTTCGGAACCAAACTCCAATCGGACCTTGGCTGGGGAGTTTTTAAACCAACTCAGGAACCGATCGAGAACTTCCTGGGTCTCGGATCCAACTTCCCACGCACGAGCTTGTGGCTTCTCATCGCCGCCGTCATCGTGACCGGCGTGGTGTGGGGGATCATTCGTTTCACTCGCTTCGGACTCGCCGCTCGAGCGGTCGACGAGAACGAGCGAGGCATGGCCCTGCTCGGCTACTCCGCTGATCGAATCGCGGGCGTCACGTGGGTCCTATCCGCCGTGCTGTCGGCGCTGGCAGGAATTGTGTTCGTGGGTATCACGCAGGCGGACAATATGACGCTTTTCGTCGTGCCGGCGCTGGGTGCTGCACTCTTTGGCAACCTGACCTCCATCCCCATTGCGGCCGCAGGCGGCGTGGCTATTGCGATGGCACAATCCGGCGGTGTGTGGCTCGCTGGCCGGGAGGCCTGGCCAGAGTGGGCACCCCGGGCGGGTGTGCGCCAGTTTGTGCCGCTACTCATCGTGGTTGTGTTGCTCTTCTGGCGAGGCGACAAACTCCCGGTACGCGGTGTGTTGAACAGCAGGGGCGAACCCCGAGCCCCAGAACCGGATAACCCGATCAGGACCATGGCGATTGGCGCTGGCATGGTGGTGTTTGTTCTGCTGTTCGCTGGGTGGAAGGTCGAATCGGGCCTCACAACCACCCTGGTCGCCGGAATCTTCATGCTCTCCTTAGTTGTGCTCGTAGGTTTCCTTGGTCAGATCAGCCTCGCCCAGTGGAGTATCGCTGGACTTGCAGCCTTCACGATGATCAAGTTGTCTGCCAACGGGGACAAAATCCGAGAGTTCGACCTCGTCGCAAAGGACGGACCAAACTGGCCCCACCTGCTGGCAGCGATCGGCGGTATCACTGCCGCGGTCGTAGCTGGCCTGGTTATCGCCCTGCCGGCCGTGCGCGTCCGAGGCCTGCAGCTCGCCGTGATCACCATCGCCGCTGTCGTCGCGCTCGAAGACCTGGTCATCGGGAACGACGCGATCATGGGGGTCGGCGCCGCCAGCAACAACCCGGTGCCCCAACCCGAGTTCTTTGGCCTCTATGTGGGCGCCCAGAAACAGCTTGGGGGCGATGCTGTGGGTGTGGGCACCTCGGACAGCCCCGTGTACACCGCGCTGGTTCTTGCCACCGCTATTGCGTGCGGGCTCGCGGTGGCGTTCTTGCGGAAGGGCTCAACCGGCCGACGGTTCCTGGCCGTGAGGTCAAACGAGCGCGCCGCTGCCGCCGCTGGAATTAACGTGGCGCGCGTCAAGCTGCTCGGCTTCGGAATCTCGTCCGGGCTTGCAGGTATCGCTGGTGTGCTCTTCGCTTTTAAGCTGCCGGCGCTCACGGCCGCGAACTTCGATCTGTTCGGCGGGCTCGGTCTACTCGCCTTCGCCTACATCGCCGGGATCACGACTGTGCCGGGGGCGTTCGTTGGCGGCGTGCTCGTCTCCGGGGGCTTTCTCGCCTCTCTCTCAGCGAGCGATGCGGGCAGCGCCTCTGCCCGGTACAGCGCACTCGTCGGCGCTGCTGGACTGCTGATGGCGGCACGACTCGCCAACGGCGAAGGCGTGCTCCGGCTACGCGATCGCTGGCACCGATGGCGTGCCCATTGGAACGACCGCCCTGCCGAACTGGCGGCATGGGGCGATGCTGGCCGTATCCCGGTCCTCGTCTTGGGCGGTATCGCTGCATCTGACTTTGTGGCGCGCGGCGGCTTGGCGATTGCGCTCGAGGACCTGCAAGATCAGTTCGGGTTCTCCGACTTCCAAGCCGGCCTGTTGCCGTTCGCCGATGTGGTCGCTGGCGCAATTGTGGTCATCGGCGCCGGGTACCTCGCTGACAAGTTCAATCGCACCCGGATGCTCACCGGTCTGATGGTGATTTGGGCAGCCACCTCGGCTGCGACTGGCCTGACCAGTGGGTTTCTACACCTGTTCATCATGCGCACTGCCCTGGGCGCCATGACGGCGGTTGATGACCCGTCGTCATCGTCGTTGCTCAGCGACTACTACCCGGCCAAGATCAGGCATAAGGCCTTCTCGTGGCGGCTCATTGCCCCTATCGTCGGCGGCGCCTTTGGCAATGTTGCGGTTGGAATTTCTATCGATAACTGGGGCTGGCGCTGGGGCTTTGTGGTCGGCGCAATTCCGGCCGCGGTGCTCGTCTATTTCGTTGCCCGGCTACCTGAGCCGGTGCGCGGAGCTTCCGACGGCGTGGGCGGCGCCCAAGCAGCGGCCGTCGCCGCGACCGAAGACCGCTCGTGGAGCCGCGACCTCGCACTCATGCGCAAGGTGCGCTCGCTGCCTTGGCTCATTGGGGCATCGGCCTTTGCCTTCGGCCCTGCGGTCGGGGTGAGCTTTTGGGCGCCCACGTTTTTGCGCCGTCATCATGACCTAACGGCTGGCGAAGCCGCGGGACTCTTTGGTTTCGCAGCCCTTTCAGGGGCACTACTTGGTGGCTGGATTGCTACCCGAGGCCCCGAGAAACTCGCAGGCCAACGCCATGCCAAAGTCCTGATCGCTGCCGCAGGAGCGTTCGGAGGCACCGTGCTGTTAATGCTGGCCTACTCCCCGACCCCGGTTTCGCTCAAGTTCCCACTGCTCATGCTCGGCGCTGCCGGGCTCGTGGCAGCGGGTCCGATTCTGGCTGCGCTCATCAGCGAGGTCACGCCCGCAAACATTCGCGGTTCGGTGTTCTCGGTCAACACCTTTTGTCGGCTCGCGCTAAGCGCGCTTGCCCCACTCGCCATTGGCTTCATCGCCGACCAAGTCGTGTTTGTCGACCGCGACGTACCCATCGCCATCGTCGAAGATCAAGCAGTCGAAGATCGAGCGGACCGTTATGAATGCGAAGACGGCAAGATCACGCTCGAAGACGACGACCCCGATCCCGACGATCGCGCCAACCGCAACCTGTACGAATGCGGCGACGAAGAAGTCGGCCACTTGGGCGCCGGCATGGTGTCGGTCTTGGCCGTCGGTCTCGTGAG
>Ga0079202_10000958_pt1 | contig 10580 bp, 10 predicted proteins | sample PorBlaBluebeHill_FD_68601 | JGI IMG/M metagenome (GOLD analysis project Ga0079202, IMG submission 68601) | Marine algae microbial communities from Blueberry Hill - Blueberry Hill, Maine | ecosystem: Host-associated > Algae > Red algae > Blade | place: USA: Blueberry Hill, Maine
CGGCGCGCGCCGACATCGGACCGGATGACTGTCTGACTGGGCGTTTGCGCGGCGACACGGATGTTAGTATCCGACGTTTTACGACCCGACAGGCATGTTCAGCTTTCTCAAGCGGCAGAAGAAGGTCAGGGAAGAGGCGCCGAGTGCTGCCCCCCTCGACGCCAAGCTCGGCCGCACCCGGTCGCGCTTCCGCGACAACCTGCTCGATTTCCTGGTCGGCCGCAAACCGATCGACGACGACCTGCTCGAGGAACTCGAGAGCCAGCTGATCATGGCGGATGTCGGCGTCGATGCGACCGACCGCATCATGAAGTCGCTCAATGGAAAGATCGGCCGCTCGGAAGTGGCTGACTCGGACGCGCTGCGCAGTGCGCTTCGCGATGAGCTCGTCGCCCTGCTCGAGCCGGTCGAACGACCGCTCGAAATTGCCGAACACAGCGATCCCTTCGTGATTCTCGTCGTCGGCGTCAACGGGGCCGGCAAGACCACCACTATCGGCAAGCTCGCCCGACAGCTCGAAGAGGGTGGCAAGAAAGTGATGCTGGCAGCGGGCGATACCTTCCGGGCTGCCGCGGTCGAGCAGCTGCAAGGATGGGGCGAACGCAACGGTGTGCCGGTCATCTCCCAGGGCAGCGGCGCAGATTCCGCATCGGTGATCTTCGACGCCTTGCAATCGGCTCGAGCGCGAGGCATCGATGTGCTGATCGCGGACACGGCCGGACGCCTGCACACGCAGGCGAACCTGATGGAGGAGCTGCAGAAGGTCAAGCGGGTACTCGGCAAGCTCGATGCCGATGCTCCGCACGAGACACTGCTCGTGCTCGACGGCGGCACCGGCCAGAACGCACTCTCTCAGGCCGAACAGTTCGATGCGGCCCTGACCCTGACCGGGCTTGCCGTGACCAAGCTCGACGGCACCGCCAAGGGCGGCGTGATCTTCGCCATCGCCGAGCGCACCGGCCTGCCTATCCGCTTCATCGGCGTAGGTGAGAAAGTCGATGATCTCGAGGTGTTCGAGGCGGCCCGCTTCGTCGACGCACTGATCGCGGCCGACGGCGAACCCCGGTCGAGCAGCGCAAGCGATGGCGGCGAGGTCGCCTCGCACAGCGCATGATCGAATTCGATGCGGTCGGGCTGGCCTACGAGCGGGGTCGCCCGGCGCTGGACGATGTCTCCTTCTCCCTCGCGGGCGGTTCGTTCACCTTTCTGACCGGGCATTCCGGCGCGGGCAAGAGCTCTTTGCTGCGCCTCGTAGCCAGGCTCGAACGCCCGACCCGCGGTGCGATCCGGGTTGGTGGCATCGACTATGCCGGACTCCGGCCGCGCCAGGAATCGGCTCTGCGTCGCCAGATGGGCATCGTCTTTCAGGACAACCGCCTGCTCGACGATCGAAGCGTCTTCGATAATGTCGCGCTGCCACTGATCATCGGCGGCTGGCGTTTTTCCGACATCTGCACCCGCGTGCAGGCGGCGCTCGACAAGGTTGGCCTCGGCAATCGAGGCGATGCACGGCCTGAAGTCCTTTCCGGTGGCGAACAGCAGCGGGTCGGCATCGCACGCGCAGTCGTCGCGCGGCCGAAACTCCTGCTTGCCGATGAGCCGACCGGCAATCTCGACCCGGACATCAGCGCCGACATTCTCGAACTGCTGATGCAGTTCAACGCGTCCGGCGTGACGGTACTCTTCGCGACCCACGACACAGCGCTGCTCGACGCTTACGATTTTCCGCGCCTGACGCTCTCCCGCGGCAGTATCCAGTCACGACCATGAAGCCCCTCGACGAGAACACCGCCGAGGTGACATCGGTGGCCGGGGCGCGCTGGCGTTACGGCCGCCGCGGCTATGCGCTCGCAGCAAGCTTCGCTCAGCTCGGCGGGCGAAAACTCGCGAGCGCAACGACGCTCATGGCGCTCGGCATCACGCTCGCCCTGCCCGCGCTGTTGCTGTTCACGATGGATAGCCTCGACACCCTTGCCAGTCGCTCGCTCGAAGGCGAGAGTCTGACGCTCTACTTGAACGCCGAGCTGCCGGCAGATGACAGCGCACGTCTCCGCTCAGAGGTGGCTGCAAGGCCCGGCATTCGCGAGACACGCTATATCTCGCCCTCAGAAGCACTCGAGACATTCCGCAAGCAAGCCGACGTGGACGCGGCACTGATCGCGCTCGGCAAGAACCCCTTGCCCGGTGCGATCGTCGTCTACCCTGACACCGACCAGCTCGAAGACGCCGCCATCCGGGCCCTCGCAACGGCACTTGGCGCCCTGCCGGGTGTCGAACGCGTGCAGGCGGATCTCCGCTGGGTGCGACGCCTGCAGGCCGCCGTGGCTCTGGCCCAGCTCGTCGCGATCTTGCTCGCCGGTTTCCTCCTGTTGACTGCCCTGCTGGTCATCGCGAACACGATTCGACTCGAGCTGTCACGACGTCGGAACGAACTCGAGGTGTCGCGCCTGCTCGGGGCAAGCGGCGGTTTTCTGGCACGGCCAGTGATCTATGCGGGTGCGGTGTACGGCTTCCTCGGCGGCCTTATCGGAAATGTGCTGGCGCTGCTCGCGTTGCAGCTGCTGCGCGGACCGGCCGACGACCTGGCACGGCTTTACGGCAGTGGATTCCTGCTCTCATTGCCCTCCCTTGAACGCCTGGGCCTGATCTTGCTTGTTTCCACTCTGTTGGGTCTACTTGCGGCCCTGCTCACTCTTTACGGGCCGTCACGACAGAAAGTCGGTGGTGGACCTTGAGTTTGTGGTCCTGCAAGTCGCTGTTTTCGTATAGGAAGTTTCAAGTAGGCCACGGTTTCGGGCAGGCGTGTGGAAAGTACGCAATTCCGGGAACTTTGCCAACTTTTGGCACTCTCAGTATCCGAGTGCTAGCATCTTTTCGATGCATGACCAGAAAGAGGGGTATACGCACATGAGCAGCACCGCGCTGACCGTAAACAAGGCTTCAATGGCCGTACCGGCAATCACGGACGACCTCAACAGCTATCTGGCAAAGATTGCCGGAATCGAGCTGCTTTCCGTCGAGGAGGAGCAGTCGCTCGCGCGCCGCTTGCGCGAGGAAGAAGATCTGGACGCCGCCCGCCGACTCGTCATGAGTCAGCTTCGCTTCGTCGTGCATATCGCCAGGACGTACAAGGGCTATGGCCTGCCGATGGCAGATCTCGTCCAGGAAGGCAACATCGGCCTGATGAAGGCCGTCAAGCGATTCGATCCGGATGTCGGCGTACGACTGATTTCGTTCGCCGTCCACTGGATCCGTGCCGAGATTCATGAATACGTGATTCGCAACTGGCGCATCGTCAAGGTGGCGACCACCAAGGCGCAGCGCAAGCTGTTCTTCAAGCTCCGCAGCGCGAAGAAGGAACTCAACTGGTTCAGCCAGGAAGAGGTCAATGCCGTCGCCAAGGATCTCGATGTGGCGCCGGAAGTGGTCATGGAGATGGAATCGCGCATGCACGGCCATGACACCGCCTTCGATGCACCGCCCGGTGCCAGCGAAGAGCGCATCAGTCTTTCACCGGCCGATGTGCTGTTCGAGTCGGAAGGTGATCCGTCGGACATTCTCGAAGAGTCGGATGGTCGAGAGCGTTCGCTCGAAGGTCTCGCTGCCGGATTCGAAGTGCTCGACGATCGCAGTCGGACCATCCTGGAGCGTCGCTGGCTGCAGGACGAGAAGTCCACGCTGCACGAACTCGCCGGTGAGTATGGCGTGTCGGCCGAGCGCATTCGCCAGATCGAGAAAGCTGCCATGAAGAAGATCAAGACCCATCTTCTGGCCGCTGCCTGACCGGCCAACGGCTGCGGCGTCTGTCGACGTCGTGGCCGAATGCAAGGTTTCGAAGTGCAAGCATCATCAAGGCCGCGCCAGTCGCGGCCTTGTCGTTCTCGGTCGACGACCCCGTGGCGTCGAGTCTGGTGGGCGTCGAGCAAGCTGTATTACATGACGGTATGGACGCACAGGTGACTGAAACGTCGCCCGGCGACCACTTTCTGCTACTTTGCGAGGCTTCGCCAATCGGACAGTGAAGCCCGTGAAAGTGACGACTCAGACATTGGAACAGTCGCTCCCCCGCAGGACGCACGTCGTTTCAGAACCGGGAATTCTCGCGCGTTTCGCGCGTGCTCACAGAAGCGTCGCATCGGCGGTAGGCCTTGCTCTCCTGTGCACAGCCGGCACCGCTCTGGCAGAACGCCCCGGCCCGCCAGGAACGCCAAACGGCACGGTCAGCGGCAATCTGGTGTCCTTGCGATGGGCCGAAGCGCCTGACGACGAAGGCGCGAGTGGCTACAACGTCTATCGAAACGGTCGCTACATCGCCACCGTGCACGAGACGAGTTACATAGCCGAGCTCGGTGGCAAGAGCAACAGGAGCGTGGCGTTCTACATCACCGCGTTCGACAGCCCGACCGACGGCTCGCCGCGCGGCTTTTCGGATCGTTCCGGGGTCGCCTACTTCGGCATGGCAGGCACATCGGCCCACGATGCCGACAATGCACCTGTCGATACCATTGCACCCGAGCGCGTCCCCGGCTTGCGCACGACGGCCTCTGCTCCTGGCAAGGTCTCCCTGCGCTGGGATCCCGCTGACGACGACACTGGCGTCATCGGCTATAACGTGTACCGGAACGGGGAATACATCGAAACCGTCGTCGGCGTAACCGCCTACGACGACATGAACGTGCCCGACGCGGACGTGGTCGACTATCAGGTAGTCGCCTTCGACGCCACACCAAACTTCTCGTCCTATTCCGAAGCTTTGATCGTGATGGTCGGTGATGGCTCGGTCGGGCCGGAAGGACCTGACAACACGCCAGATCCGGATGCCGATGGTGACGACGGCGAGGACGGCGAGGACGGCAGCGATGATGAGGATACCGACGCTGACGGCGGTGACGATGACACCGACTCGGATGACGACGGTGATACGAGCGATGACGACTCCGGTACGGACGATGACGACTCGGGTGACGACGATGACACCGGTTCCGACGACGGCGACTCGGATGATGATGACGACAGCTCGGATGATGACAACACCGGCTCCGACGACAACGGCTCGGATGATGACGACACCGGCTCCGACGACCACGACTCGGGTGATGATGACACCGGCTCGGATGACGACAGCTCGGGTGACGACGACGGCGATTCCGGCGACGACAGTGGCTCGGACAATGACGGCGATGCGGGCGACGACCCGGCTGATGACGTATTCGGTGCGCCCCGCAATCTCAATGCCCGACTGATCTCGAACGAATGGGTCGAGCTGCAGTGGAATCCGGTCGCCGATGCCGTGGCCTACAACGTCTTCCGTGACGGTGATCTGCTTTACACGGTCGATTCCAGCAAGGAAGGCAGTCAGGATCAGCGCTACTGGAACACGACCAGCTACGTCGATTGCGATTTCACGCGCTTCCTGGTCTGTGTCGAGCAGCGTCCGGAAGCGGGCAAGGCCTACTCCTACTCTGTCACGGCGATCGGCGAAAGGGGCCAGGAGTCGTCGATGTCAGACGTACTGGACGTGCAGCTCGAACGCAACGAAAGGCTCGACGTCGAATCGACGCTGGTCAACGACGACTTCGAACTGGTCTTCGAGGAGGAATTCACAGGCGAGAACCTGGCCCTCGAACGGTGGAACACGCGGCTCCCCTGGGGCCCGGACGTGACGATCAATCGAGAGTTCCAGTACTTCGTCGACACGGGCCGGGAGCCCGACTTCGGCTACGACCCGTTCACCCTGACTGGCGATACCTTGCGCATCACCGGCGTAGAGACACCTCCCGAGCTACTCGACGACGCGAACGATCAACCGTTCCTGTCGGGCGCAATCACCACACGTGACTCGCTCAACTTCACCTACGGCTACGTCGAGGCGCGCATGAAGGTTGCCAAGGGACGCGGCAAGCTGTCGAGCTTCTTCCTTTTCCATCAGTTCGCGGCCCTGAACGCAGCGGAAATCGACATCACGGAATACCTGGGCGAACGGCCGGATTCCGTGTCGCAGAACTACCACTGGCGGGATGAGCGGGACAATCGGACGCAACACCCGTCGCCGACGATGTTCGAAGATCGTCCGGGTGAGCCCTTCCATGAAGAGTTCCACACGTATGGCGTTCTCTGGGAGCCTGATCTGGTCGTCTGGACCATCGACGGCGAGGAGATATTGCGATTGACCGGTCCCGAAGTGTCTCGTCAGCGCTCCTACATCATCCTGTACCTGGTCATGGGTAGTGGCTGGACACAGCCGCCCGATCCAGGTGATGACGACTTTGACGTGCCGCTCGAGATTGACTGGGTCAGGGTCTGGCAGCGACCGCCGTTCATCGTCGAGGACTGAGGCGATCGGTTCGCCGGATACCGCAGCGCCCTGCTTCTCGCTCGCGCCGTTTTGATGCGGCGCGGGCGGCGGAGACGAATCAGGCAGCCAGCACAAACACGTAGGCGGCGTAGCCAACCAGCAACGACACGCCGACAAAGCGGGGCACGGCACGGCGCAGCTGTGCCAGCCCGAGCAACATCACGCTCAGACCGATCAGCAAGCCGAGTGACAGGTTGTCGATGCCGATACTGTCGAGCGGACTGATCAGCGAGCTACCGCCAAGCACCAGGCCGAGATTCATGATGTTCGAACCGACGACGTTGCCAATGGCGATGGCGTGTTCGCGTTTCATGGCGGCCACACAGGTAGCGACGATCTCCGGCAGTCCGGTGCCGACCGACGTCACGGTCAGCGCGATGACGGCTTCGGGCACCTCGAGTGCCGTGGCCAGTCCGACGCCGCCGTAGATCAGGGCCTCAGCGCCAGCCGCGAGGAGGACGATGCCCCCAACGAGAGCGCCGACGGCGCGCCAGATCGACTCCTCGGGCGCACCATCATCTGCAGCGCCGTCCATCGTATCGACGACATCCTTCGAGCCCCCTCTCAGTGCCCATACCAGACCGACCAGCGCGCCGGCCAGCAGCACCACACCTTCGATCCTGCCAAGGTGCCGATCCCACAGCAGAGCCACGCTCAGAATCGTCAACACCAGCATGAACGGCACCTGTCGCTGACGCTGTGGTCCGTCGAAGCTCGGCTCAGCCAGCACGACCGCAAGGCCCAGCACGAGGCAAAGGTTGACGATGTTCGAGCCGATGACGTTGCCGACCGCCATGTCGCCAAAACCCTGTATCGCCGCGCCGACACTGACAAAGAGCTCCGGCGCACTGGTGCCGAGCGAGACCAGCACAAGGCCCACAGCGGCGGGAGACAGGCCGAAGTGCCGGCCGGTGGCGCTCGCTCCCCTGACCAGCAGTTCACCACCGCCGAACAGCGCGAGACAGCCAATGCCGAGAAGCAGGAGATAAAGCGTCACGTGAGCGTCGTCGCCGGTTGCGGTTGAAGTTCAGAGAAGGGCCAGGGAGATGGCCCGGGCCGACAACGCTTCAGCGAAACAGCGACAGTACCGGCGGCACCCAGTGGTCGACGAGCATCAACCCGAACAGCCACATCAGGTAGTTGATCGAGAACACGAAGGTCCGGATTGGCTGACGTTCCGCAGTCTCGTCGAAGAGCTTCCAGGCGTGATACAGGAACATCGAGCCGAGCACCACGGCACCGAGCAGGTACAGCGGGCCACTCATGCCGATGAGGTAGGGGAACAGGCTGACCACGAACAGCAGCACGGTGTACAGGAAGATCTGCACCCGTGTGAAGGGTATGCCGTGGGTGACCGGCAACATCGGAATATCGACCTTGGCGTAGTCGTCCCGGCGATGGATGGCAAGTGCCCAGAAGTGCGGCGGCGTCCAGACGAAGACGATCAGGAAAAGCAACAACGGTGCCGCCGTTACCTCGTTGGTCACTGCAGCCCAGCCGAGAACGGGCGGCATGGCACCGGCGGCGCCGCCGATGACGATGTTCTGCGGTGTCGCGCGCTTCAACCAGACGGTGTAGACGATGGCGTAACCGATCAGCGACAGGAATGTCAGTACGGCCGTCAGCGGGTTGACCAGCAAGATCAGCATGAACATGGAAATGACGGCGAGCAAGGCGGCGAATATCAGGCACTGGGTGGTCGTCAGAGAACCCTGGGGCAAGGGCCGTCTCGCCGTGCGCTTCATGATCGCGTCAGCGCGCTGATCGATGACGTGATTGATGGCGGCTGCGGAACTCGCGGCGAGTCCGATGCCGAGCAGCCCGAAAACGCTTTCCTGCAACGGCAGCCACACGGGCACCGCCAGCGCCATGCCGACCAGTGCCGTGAACACGAGCAGCAGCACGACCTTGGGCTTGGTTATCTCGAGGTAGTCGCGCCAGTGACTGGCGACTCCGCGAACCGGATTGGCGACTGAGGAGGTCTTCATGGGAAGGAGTGCGAACAGGCGAATGCCAGACGAAGATGTCAAGGCGCCGGCAGGCGTCGCAGAGAGACCGCGGACCGCGCAACCGCCAACAGGACAGCCTAACCGATCTTCGATACTTTCAAAAGATGCTTGACGTCCTTGAGGATCGATTCCGGGGGAAGATCGGGCGAAAATCGCATCATCAGATTGCCGAGTGGATCAATCAGGTAGATCGCATCGTCGACCGGCGCAAGCGCCTCTTCCGTGCTATCGATCGCAGCGACATAGGCACCCCTCGCCGCTTCCCCGACGACGACGAGCCCGACGTGCTCGGCGAGCAGCTCCTCATCAAGCGGTGCGGAAGGGTCAGGCAACACCATGCGTTGCACGCGCTTCATCCGGTTGTTCAACGCGAGCCGGATCTGTCGCATGTGATAAAGGTTACGGCGGCACACCTCGCCGCAATTGCCAACCGGCACATAAGCCATCGTCCAGATGCCGCGTAGCGTATCGGGATCGAGTGGCTTATCTTCAGTGTCCGTCAAGGCGATCGAGACCAGCGGGACGACCGGCTGTACCAACTCACCTCTGGAGGTATCACCGAGTTCGCCACCGCCACCCGACTGGACAACGCGCAGCCAGATCATCGCCAGCAACAACGGTACAGCGAACGAGGCAAAGATGCCGATCAGCGTCAGACGCGAGCGGCGTCGAACGGCTGTATCGACGGGTGACTCTGGAGTGGATTTACTGGAATTCATGACGGCTGATGACGATGGTCAGTACTCATGGAATGTCGGAATGCGTGCTGTCGGCAGGTGACAGGTTGACGACGATGAAGATGATGCTGAGCGCCACGGCCATGGCGAACCACTGGAACGCATAGCCGTAGTGCTTCTCCGGGCCGGACGCCGCCGGCTGCCAGTTCGGCACCAGACGGTAGCCCGCATCGAGCGACTCGGGCTGCAGCATCGCGGCAACGACCGACTTTCCATACGCGTTACCCAGAGCATCCGGATCGAAATACTGCAACAGTCGAGGCCAGGGACCACTTTGCCCGAGCGCCTCGCCGCTGGCGAATCCTTTCGATGGAAACGACAACAGGCCGGTCACACTCACCCTGCCCTGATCCACTTTTTCAGGAAGTTCAACATTCGGTAGTAGCTCATGCTGCCGACCGGCACCGAGTGGCACCCAGCCTCGATTCACGAGAATGAGCCGCCCATTGTCCAGTATCAGCGGCGCCAGGACTTCGAAGCCGGCTTGGCCCGCATGCGCGCGATTATCCCAGAGTAACTGCTGCGTCCCGTCCCAACGGCCACTGACCGCAACACGACGATGCGCATGCACAGCCATCTCCATGTCATCGATGCTGTCGAGTGCCACCGGCGCCTGTGCTCGCGCGACTTCTGCGCTGTGCGCCAGCGCGATCTTCTCATCGGCTCGCTGCAACTGCCAACGTCCCAGCGACAGCATGGCAAGCAGTACCGCGACAAAAAGGAACACCGCCCACAACGGCGGCGCGAATCGACGATTGCCGATGATCATGACGGCCGCGGCAACGGGCATGACGAGTGATAGGCTTCAGCGATGCTACTGGTCAAGTTCATCGTTCTGCTGCTGCTCGCCGTCATCGTGGTGAGTCTTTTCTCGGGTCTCTACTTCCTTGTGAAGGACAAGGGGCAGACTGACCGCACCGTGAATGCCTTGAGCGTCCGCATCGGTCTGTCGATCCTCGCCATCGTGGTGGTCATGATCGCAGGCGCGACCGGCGTCATCGAACTCAACCCCAGCCCCTTGTCAGGCCAGAGCTCGACCACGTCCGATGGCTCGACCGGCTCATCGACAGAGCAGACTGACAACGACACTCCGGCTGACGAGAAACGCTTCGGTGGCGGTCGACGCCTCGAAACACCGGCCGACTGAAGACGGCCTTCAGTCCGACCGGAGTTCAGGCCGTCATTCAAGCTGTCATTCAGGCTCAGGCCGTCACAGCAAGTAGACGAAGATGAACAGTCCGAGCCAGACCACGTCGACGAAGTGCCAGTACCACGCGGCGGCCTCGAAGGCGAAGTGATTGTCTGGCGTGAAGTGACTGCGCATGCCGCGCAACATGACCACCAGCAACATGATCGCGCCCATCGTCACGTGGAAGCCGTGGAAGCCGGTCAGCATGAAGAAGGTCGAACCGTAGATGCCAGTGGACAACTTGAGATTCAGGTGTGCGTAGGCCTCGTAATACTCGAATGCCTGCAGGC
>Ga0079202_10000959_pt1 | contig 10579 bp, 2 predicted proteins | sample PorBlaBluebeHill_FD_68601 | JGI IMG/M metagenome (GOLD analysis project Ga0079202, IMG submission 68601) | Marine algae microbial communities from Blueberry Hill - Blueberry Hill, Maine | ecosystem: Host-associated > Algae > Red algae > Blade | place: USA: Blueberry Hill, Maine
TGTATGTCTCGCCAGTTGCTACAACATCTCCATCTACACACCAGTTAATCTCTGGATTCATCACTGTAGTAGTTGCCACCGCAGTGACACTATCTCCAACACAATAATTCAGCACTCCGTCATCGAGACCTAGAATATCTAAGTCTGTATCACCACCAACAATAATGGTCTGTGTAATCGGGTCGATTGGACATGGAGCATCTGGTGCACTTAATGTCACTGTATATGACCCTGTGCCTCCAGCTGCAAAATCGTAGCATGGGAATTGATCTACAAGTATCTGGTCAGATATTCCCATTCCTGAAATCGTCCATACTAAGTTACCAGCAGCTGCTGTATTTGCTTCAAAACAAACTTCTGTATTAGTACAATCTTCTTGACTGTAAGTAAAGTCTAATTGTGTAATATCTGTACCCGGACCAAAGTCATAAGGTAAGATCATTAACACTGTCGTATCGACACAGTTGTTGTCTCCATCAAGTTTGACTGCTAAGTCTATAGGACCACTTGGTGTAAACGTATATGTCTCTCCAGTTGCAAGTTCGTTACCATCTGCATCACACCAACTTATCTGTCCACCTTCAATATTTGTTGTTCCTGTCAGTGTCACTTCATCACCTACGCAGTAGTTGATCACGTCATCAATGGCTCCAAGCACTCCAACAAAACCCATAGTTGTAATCTCAACTGTAATAGAGAATGGATCGATAGTACATGGTGCATCTGGCGCAGATACTGACACAGTGTACATTCCCATAGGAGCTCCAGTCAAATCAAAACATTGGAAAGAATTACCAACCGCTGTCATCTGGACACCTTGTCCCTCTAGTAACCATGTAATGGTATTATTCGCATCTGTATTTGCTTGGAAGCAAGCTAATCCTGTCTCACAATTAAATCCGTTGTAAATCACCTCAAATGCCGTAATATCAGTCTCAGGACCATAGTCGAAAGTACCAATAGAGACACTATCCGTAAATTGACAACTTGTATTATAAGTGACCTTAAGTACAATATCGATAGTTGTGATGACCTCTGAGCTTCCTTCAACCATCCATTGATTATTGCCGAGTGCAGTGAGTACTATCTGACCTCCTGATCCTATCGTAGCTCCTTGATCATCACACCACGTGACAAAGTCCTCATCTACCTGCTCTGCAAGTGTAAGAGTGAGTACATCACCAATACAGACTGTACTAGAATCCACAGATATTCCATTTGAAATAATCTCTGTTCCTTCATCTTCGGACAATGTGATAGTTTCGCTATATGGAATACCCGAGCACACTGAACCAACACCTGAGAGGTTGACCGTATATGTTCCAAAGTCTGAGTAGGTATAGCATTGGTCTTGACCAATTGCTTCATTACCAGGATTACCAGTATCACCAAAGTCCCAGATATAGAGATTGCTTTGATTACCTTCAGGGGTAAAGCACACTGTCAACTCTCCACAATCTTCTATTGTATATTCAAAGTTCAACTGAGGTTGATCAGCTACTACGATATTTAACTCTCCATCCATAGTACAACCAAACTGATTCGTTGCAGTAAATGTGAGTGTAAAACTTTCTGGGTTAGCTCCAGCACCAATGACTGGCATCACCTCATCAATTATCTCAACAATATTTGGATTATCATCCCATACAAAAGTTAACTCTTGCATCGGGTCATTATTGATTACAAAGTAAGTTACTGTATCCAGAATACAGAGAGTAAATGGATCCACAACTTCAATATCTAAGTTTCTATTTGTTACTGTTATTTCTTGTATACCAACTAGACAGAGTGGATTATCTCCTTGGATTCTGACATAGAACACTCCTGAACCAATTGCTAAATCTATTGTACCAGAAAAAGTATCTCCCGTGGCAAGTATTACATCGAATGTAGGATTGTCTGACCACTCATAGATGATTCCTGGGATAGGGTTATCAACACTCAAGGTAAATGCATCTCCACAAATATCTGTATCACCAACAACATTGAGTTCTAGACCATCCATTGTAATCACATCTATACTATCTTCAATACTACAAATCCCATTCGTCACTGTTACATTGTATGTTGCCATTCCACTAGCTTCCACAGTCGGATTACTGAAGTCGGTAGTTGAGTCAAAGATCAATCCATCTAGTGGACTCCACTCATAAGTCCAAGCAGAATTCGGGTTCGCTACAAGTGCTACACTGTTACCTTCGCAAGAGACTATTGGTTCACTTGTCCACTCGACTGATGGAATCATTAAGTCAGCACCAGTAAGAGTAGTAGTCACTGTACAACCATTATCATAATTCAAAGTCAATAAGATATCTAATTGAGCTTCTGAATCTAGCATCAGGTCAACTTGTGGGTCAGTCGAGCTGAATGCAACTCCATCAATACTATAGTTCCAAACCAGTGATTGAAGAGTTGTAATAGTTGACAAAGGTGTCGCATTTACAAGAGTGATACTCACATTACTTAAGTCAGAACAATCATTCAATTGTACGTCTATGACTGGAGTGGGTCCAAGAAGTTCGTCCATACCGAGAACCTCAGTGAGAGTAAGAGGACATCCATTATCTAAGATTACTGTCACTGTTGCTGTCACCTCTGCAGACTGATCTGCGGTAATTGTTATAGTCGGTTCTGTACCTGTCTGGCCATCGACATTCCATGACTGAGATGTCGTATCTACATTACCTGATGTATAGCCAAGCGTTGCTGTGACGGTACCATCTGCATCACAAGATGACTCTAGTACTACGATATCAAGCACAGGTATTAAATCATCAGCTGAGATAGATGTAGTCACCAAACTCGAGCAGCCATTCGTATAAGTAACAAGGACAGTAGCTACTGCACTTGAACCCAAGTCTAAGGCAAATTGTACGGTCTCACCTGTACTTGTAAATTCTGTCCCATCTATTATAGATGTCCATTCATAACTCTCCACAGGATTAATCACACCTGATAACTCCGCAGTGAGTATGACATCAAGGACGCCATCCTCTACCTCACAATCCGCAAGTGAGGTAGTGATATTTACCAAAGTAATAAAGTCACCAGGGTTTATTGTTTCTGAATAGCTAATGCTACACCCATTTTGGTAGTTGACTACTAGAGTCACTGGGTTATCTATATCTTGTATAATTTGAATATTAATTGATTCGTCGTTACTTGTTTGGCTTAGACCATCTAAGAGATAAGTCCATTCATAAGATTCTATTATCTCATCTGTATCATCTAAAAACACAGGAAATACAGAAGCATTCTGAACTCCTTGGTCAGAGCAGCCAGCCAATTCAATATCAAAATTTAAATCTGGCAGTAATCCTCCTTGGAGAGTGATCACTTCACTGACATAACCTGTACATCCAACATCATAAGTGACAAACAATTCAACCAATGCACCATCCAATAGGTCCACAGAAATTGTTTCTCCTGTTAGATTTTGGACTACTCCATCTGAAGTAATTGTCCACTCCCAACTGATTGGTTCTAGATTGTTAAAGACGGAAGTATCGGTTAAGACCACTGAAATATTGTCTCCATCACATCCAACCAAGGTAGTGTCAAATGCTGCTTGTGGCAACAAGTCTCCTAGAGTGGTAGACTGCGTAGATATTGCTACACAACCTTCTGCTGTTACTCCTGTAAATGTGACTTCCAAGTTAGTAAACATCACATTATCAAGATTAACAATAGACTGATTCACGATATTCATCGGATTGCCATCGAGTAAGATTTCCCACTCAATAGACTCATATTCGAAGTTAAGATCCGGACTATTAGTTACATCTGTCAATACTAGATTGACACTGGTCTCATTACAGCTTGATATCTCGATGGTAAATTCTGATGTCACACCTCCAAAGTCTATATTGATAGACTTATCAATCGTCAGAGAACATCCTGAATCATTCGATGCATTGAGCTGCACCTGATAGATTCCTGGACTTGGAAATGTAATTAATGGGTTTACTTCGGTAGAGAGTAAATTAGCATCATCAGTATTAGGAAAGTTAAAATTCCATTCAAAATTATTGAACTCTTCACTTAAATTTTCAAATTGAACTACTAAATTGTCACAGTCTTCATAGACGAAGTCAAAATCAACTACACCCATATTATTGCACTCTCGGACATTGATCTCAAAATCTCTAATTACGGTACCGATAAGTTGTCCATCTCTAAACTCTTGCACACAGATACCGATAAGAAACTGTCCTATCATTCCTGGTACAGCATTGATCACACCTGTATTAGGATCAATTGTCAATGGAGTACCTACTCCAAACATATTATCTGTTGAGAAGATATTATTCCATGTGACCTCCGTCCAATATGGATAGACTGGGCTATCAGGTTGGAATGGTGGTTGTGGCATTGGTTGATCTATAGTAGCACCAGTTACAGGAGTACAGAGACTGTAAACTAACTCATCTCCATCTGGATCAACAGCACTGTGGTCAAAGATCAGTGGAGTATCCTTACAAGCATAGATATCAGCCCAATCATTAAATACTGGGCTACTATTACACTCAGTAAAGGCGAAATCATCAATTGTAACAAAGTAGGTAGTTCCTGTTTCTAATGGATCTACGATGTTGAGCAAAGTCTGATTACGACAACATCTTTGGTATGCTATAATATATCCACCAGCTCTAAATGGCAGCTTGATGCTTCCTTTATAGGTAGTTTCCTCCACACAGACACTTGGATTATCAACTGCACAAAATTCATTTGCAACCGATTCCACTGGTAATATTTGGTCAAAAAATAATTCTATTCCACCATTTTCACCAAGGAATGTCAAGAGATTACCTTGCGAATCAAAGATACCGAGAACAGCTGGGTTATCAAATCCAGCTTCTGGGTCACCAAATGCACAATCTCTTCTAAAGTTCAGAGAAAATTCGTAGGTATCATCACCGAGACATTGGTAGGTCAAATCACCTCCAATAACATGAGTTGCTGATACATGATTGATGCTGAGGAATGTCAACATTGCAACTGCGAAGTATGTAATAAATCGCATCATATTGCTATTGAAATTTATAATAGTATTCATGATCGATTAATTGAGTTTTATTAAGTCAACAATAGATGCTCTTCTTTCTTTTGATGCTTCGACACTATAGATAGAATTAGGAGTATCTGATCTCTGATCACTAATTCCTGAAGGAGCTCTTTCCTCTCCATATGAGATATCCTTGATCTTTAATTGTCCACTGTCGATGTAGGATGCAAGTACTCCTCCTTGGTAGGATTTCAATTCATTCTTAATTGAGAAAACCCTTCTTTGGCCAAGTGCTTTATTATATTCGTTTGATGCAAGAGGACTTGTATATCCCTCTATTTGCAATTCATACCTTTCCCCACTTTGCAATCTTGTAGTCAATGCAGTCAAAAACTCTTGAAGTTGAGTATATCCACCTTTGACATCTTGCTCAAAGAATGATTCAATCTTAGCCGCGGCCGCAGCTTTGGCAGCTGCTCCCGTAATTGGAGAAGACCTTCTAGTTTTAAATTCACCCTTACGAGAGATATAAGGATAGTAAGTATCTGTATAACTCTTAAGAGTATAGAGTCTGATACTTCTATTATCTGGTTCATCATTATCAAAGTAAAGCTTGAGTGGAAGCAGACTCTTCAATGGCTTTCCTTTTTTAGTGAGGTAGATCTTTTTCTCAATTATTTGAGCTGGATCAACTCCTCTTGTATCTATCATTGTGGTCATTGGATCATAGCCTGGTTTGGTGGCTGTAATTTTATATTCTTTATCTGGTTCGAGACAGACTACATAATTATTCCCATTGACATCTAACTTTCTAATAACTGGTTTGCTTGGGTCAGTGAGGTCTTCTATCTCAACTTGTACACCATTGAGTGCTGTTCCTGTTAGCTTTTCAAAAGTGCTCACAGACATTTCAATACACTTAGATTCTAAGAAGAGTTTCTTCTTGATTTCTGGATCAACTACGCCGAATGTGCTGAACTCTATTGTATCACTTTCGTAACCTGTCTTAGACCCAATCAAGAAATACTCTCTACCAGACTCGATATCGAAGAGGTGATTATTAGCATCAAGATTGGTTACTTCATCAATTAATTCAACAGATGCAGCATCAAATAACTGCACTGTAGCTCCATTGAGTTCAGTCAAGTCACTCTTGAGGAATGTCAGTGCATCTAGTTTGATATTTTGAACTGACACTTTTGCTTTATAGATATCATAGCAGCAAGCTTCAGCAAGTTCATCTAGATAATTTGACTCCAGTCTATTTGATGAAAAGTATGCTTCTTCCCCATTAGGGCTGAGTACATAGTATAAGTCATTATAGCTAGTATTAATACCCTTACCTAGGTTAACTCTCTCTTGGAAGCCTTTCCCATTCGCCACACTTCTAAAGATATCAAATCCTCCGAATCGCATGCCAGCGTCAGAACTATAGTATAATGTCTTGCTTGGCGAATCATAAAATGGAGTCACCTCATCACCCAAAGTATTGACATCGCTTACATTAATCGGCTCTGTATAAGTGCCGTCTGCTCTCATTGTCATTTTATAGATATCGAGACCATGGTCTTCTCCAGATGGATGAGGGCGATCTGATGAATAGTATAGAGTATATTCATCACTTCCCTTCTCTTGAGAGATATGTGGTTGAGTACTCGTATGGTTTGGGCTGTTTACAAAATTAGGAAGCATGACTTCAGGACCAAATGTGCTATCAACAACTGTCCTTGAGTAGAGATCACATCTAATATCATTTGCATTTTCGTAATCACAGATCGTATAGATAATCATACTCCCGTCTGGTGCAAATGTTGAGTGAGCAATATTGAATTTAGAGTTATTGATTTCTCCTTCTTCCATCACCACACCTGCTGTTTCATCAGAATCTGCTTTTAATATCTTAGCAAATATCCTTTTGGGATCATACTCATCATGGAGTCCTTCAAATCTCAATGAACTATAGTAGAATTCGTCTTCATAAAAGTTGCCACCAAACTCTGAGTAGGCGGTATTGATTTGGTCTGATAGACGTGTCACTTCTGCATCAACGGCAGTGATACTATCTTGCTCAGCAACCCACTCTAAGGCAGTAATCTCATTATTTGCTTTGATGATGATATCACTGTCTCCAGTGTATTCACTCGCAAAGAGTGTATAATTTAAAATTGCTTCTTGGTGCTTACCCAATTTCTGTTGGATACTTGCAAGCTCATAAGTAGTCATTGGGAAAGCATTGGTACTATCCAATTCCATGACTTCTATAAATTGAATTTCAGCTTGAGTGTAGGCATTGAAGTCTTTAAGAGCTTCGGCATATTGGTACTTTAGCTCGAGATTAGACTGGTCAAACTGTAATGCCTCCTTGAGGTAGCTCTGGGCAGCATAATAGTTCTGATTGGTCAACGCTTCATCTGCTGCAGCTAGGTATGCCTTCAAAGTCTGACCTTGTAAAGTACCAAGGCCAACACTGAGCAAACAAATGATATTTAAAATAATGCTTTTCATAAGATAAAAATGAATGATGCAGTGTCAGTAATTAAAATATTGGACAAACCTTGAATTGACCCATAGGTTTGACGTGAGTTATGAGATATTGAAAGTGAAGTTCTGGACCTCCTCTACCATTGGTGTGTTGGCTGAACTCTGACATGTCAATGTCATAGCTAAATGCCACAAACACTTGATTATATTGGAGTGCAACTTTAGGGTAGAGTGCCTTTGAAGTCCGATAACCTACACCAGCTCTTAGTGCTATGTTTTTTCCAGGAGTTTTACTCAAAAAGTAATTGAGATAACCACCTACCAAATATTCTCTATACTCGCCTTGGAACTGTCCAAGACCATCAAGTTGTAAATCGAGTCTATCTGTCAACCCTATACTTCCAATCCCATAGACTGAAAATCTTCTTGGCAGATTTGGTAGTAGAGTTGATGAGGTATAAGTAACATTTGGTGAAAGGAGGTGAAAGCCACCTACACCAAGGTCAATCTTTGTTCTTTTGTTGAGTTGTAATCTATAATTAAGTCCAGCTCCTGATTCAAAAATTGCAACACGTTGTATGTCGAAATTCTCTCCACCTGAACCAGCGACAAACTGAGTACCATCCCATTCGTTATCCCAAGTAAGATTACTCTCATCAAATCCTCTGGTAGCAAATCCAACTAAGAGACCTAGTGAAATAACATTATTTGTATTGATCACATAGTTGTAACTTCCAGAAAGGTTGAGGTTAGTAAGTGTCAGGTTAGATTCACCTTGTCTATCATAGTTTAGAAAACCTCCAACCCCGAAGAATGACTTCTCGGCTTTTTTCGAATAGATTTTCTGGTCATATCCAACAGTAGTGGTAAACCAAGGTACTGGTACAGACCTCCACTGGTCTCTTATACTCGCAGAGACTCTTTGGTCTCCATTGAATATACCTGTCAATGCAGGATTGATCGTCAATGGTGCATTATAGAATTGTGAATAATGCAAATCTTGAGCAGAAATATTTTTGCAAATACCTACAAATAAAAGTGTGAGTATTAAAAGTCTTGCTTTCATTCTATGGTTAATTTATCTCCTTAAAATACATATTACGCGTAAGTGCAATTTGTATTAATTTGGTTTTAAGTACATTATATAACTTTTCAAAAATGGCTAGTCATATAGCTAGTTGTAATGCAAAAACCGTACTTACTTTGTAATTGAACCGATAAAAAAGTGAATTCAGCAGGACTCAATAAAATTAGATGAACAGTGTGATATCAACCATGAGATATTTAATTGATGATGGAGTGTAAGTACTTTGGAAACATTAATTAACATTTGTAATTTTACATTGAAGTGATTTCATAAGGTATGTTGTAAACAGGTGTATCTGCTTGGTTTTAAGATTTAAGCTCTAATGAGTTTCATCCGGATAGCGATCGGGATTGGACGATAAGAAGCTGATGTAGTGGGAATCAATGGGATGCAAATCTCTTAACAAGATGTCTTTAAATCACTCTAACATTACCCAACAACTGCAATTAATTTTACTGTGGAAGGTAATTGTTATTAGAAGGTTGAAACTTTTAAGCTAAGACTCTGAGTTAAAGTTAAGAAGGAAGTATACAATTAAATTCAATATATATAAATAAAATTCAATATGAAAAAAGCAATTATCATCATAGCTGGTTTTCTGCTCATCCTTATTGGTTGTTCTAGAAATCCTGTCACTGGTAAGAGAATGATCTCTTTTATGTCTGAAGATGGAGAAAAGAGAATTGGTGCAGAAAACGATCCACAAATCGTTGCTCAATATGGTCTTTATAATGATAAGAAGATGCAATCATTTATCTCTAAGAAGGGAAATGAAATGGGTAAGATGAGTCACAAGCCTAATCTTGACTATACATTTAGATTACTAGACTCGCCAATGGTCAACGCATTTGCACTACCAGGTGGTTATGTCTATTTCACTAGAGGGATTATGGCACACTTTAATAATGAAGCTGAATTTGCTGGAGTTCTGGGTCACGAGATAGGTCACATCACTGGTAGACATGGAGCCAAGCGATACACTAAGCAAGTCGCAAGCAATGTGTTGATGACGGCAGGGATGATTGCGAGTCCAAAATTTAGACAATTTTCAGATGTCGCAGGCCAAGGAATTGGACTCTTACTTTTAAAGTATAGTAGAGATCAAGAAAGCCAATCAGATCAATTGGGAGTCATCTACTCAACTAGTATTGGCTATGACTCACATGAGATGGCAGATTTCTTTGCAACACTTAAGAGACTGAGTGCCCAGGCAGGAGCTGACGGCTTACCTAACTTCCTCTCTACTCACCCTGATCCAGCTGATCGCTATGAGAAAGTAAATGAATATACAGAGACCGTCAGAGAACAAAAAGGAAATAATGGACCCTATCAAGTTAATAGAAACGAATACCTCAACCTGATTGATGGTCTAGTCTATGGTGAAGATCCTAACCAAGGTTTTGCTGAAAACAATGTGTTCTATCATCCTGAGCTCAAGTTTAAGTTCCCTTATCCTAATGGATGGGCAATTAACAACATGCCTACACAAGTCCAAATGGCACCTTCAGATGGGAATGCTTTGATGCTCTTCACTCTTGCTGCAGAAAAAACACTCGATGCTGCTTTTAATGCTCAAGTCACGAATGACAAATTACAAACAGTCGACAAGCAAGGATTCAAAGTGAATGGAATGCAGGTCCTGGCAGGAACATTCTTACAAACAGCTGAAGCAGGAAAAATCAAGATCCTTACATATTTTATTAAAGATGGTTCAAGGATATATAAGTTACACGGGATAGCACTCGAGGCAAATTTTGCTCAGTACGAAAGTACATTTGTCCGTAATTTCAGTCAGTTTGATAAGCTTACTGATCCTGATAAGTTGAATAGAAAGGCAACTACTATTAAAATCCATACGGTGACAAAGGATGCAAATCTCAGAAGTATCCTATCGAGTAATGGAATGCCAACATCAATGCTCAACGACATCGCTATCTTGAATGGGATGGAACTCAATGATGTGGTAAAAAGAGGACAAAAGATAAAATTGCTCAATAATTTGACTG
>Ga0079202_10000960_pt1 | contig 10578 bp, 9 predicted proteins | sample PorBlaBluebeHill_FD_68601 | JGI IMG/M metagenome (GOLD analysis project Ga0079202, IMG submission 68601) | Marine algae microbial communities from Blueberry Hill - Blueberry Hill, Maine | ecosystem: Host-associated > Algae > Red algae > Blade | place: USA: Blueberry Hill, Maine
CTGCCTTCGTCGGGTTTCACTTGCTGGGACTCGTCATTGTCTTCCTGGGGGCACAGCTATCGTGAGAAGAGAAGAAAAAGAGCTCCTGGAAGAGCTCCTGGAAGAGCTCACAAAAGAGTTCAAGACGGCCGCCGCGCGAGCGCTGCCCGTCTTGCTCGGAGCAGCACTGTTCTACTTCTTCTTGATATTCGTACCCGGCTTAATTAGCCAAGTTTTCTGATCAAACACATCCATCCATTCGACACACCCGGCCCCGCCGGGTGTGTCCTCACCCAAGCTAATTAAAGTACTTTAGTTACTTTGGGTCAGGACAAGTTAAAAAATATCCCGATATAAACTTTGTAAAAGTATTTCGGGTACTCTGAAAAATAATCACGGGTTAGACTTTCAGATTTGCGTATATGTCGTGCTTTGTTTGGGTGAAATGTAAGCGAGCAATACTAAAGGTATTGTGAGTGCATTTTAGCTAAAAAAGCGCGAGAGATGCGTGAAGTTGAGAGTCTACTTTTTTATGTGTTTTTCAGTAACTTCAAATACTTCTAAATATCGAGCCGTCAACAGCCGAGTCTGCGCATTCAAAGCAGCCAAAGTACCAAAAATCATCGCAGCGACTGGCAGCCAACCCCATTGTAAGACCATCCATAGATTCTGACGACGCTTATAGCGCTCTGGTTTTGGCGTCAAAATCTTAAGGCCCAGATAAATGGAAACGGGTATACCAATTAGTGCAATATTCCTTAGTATCTGGGCATATCCAGGGAGCTTTAATGCTACTATACTTTCGCTATCGCCAATAAACCTATCGACAATAAATGGGCCCCAGCTCCCAAAGGCTAAAATCAATGAGGCAGTGGCCAAACTTACTTCCGACTCAATACGTCGTATAAGCCTGCTTGCGCTTCTGAAAAATGGCAGCTCTTTACGATTACGCCACCACATTATAATAAAATAAGGTATGTCGCTGCAGCCATAAGCCCAGCGTCTACGTTGTTTAAATTGAGCCTTAAATGTATTAACAAAATTATTCGATAGCACTGCATCTTGATAGATGGGTACAAAAATTGGTACAACATCATAATTGCCCTTTAGCATGACAAAAGATCTCCAGAATTGATGACCGTCCTCCACTACTGTTCTAACGCTCCATAAGTCTGTTTTAACTAGCCCTGACAGGCCTTGGGCGTGTGACGAAAAGTTACGCAACAAATGTGGCCTAGTTGATTGTATAACTTGGTAAAAAGAGTTACCTGTAGATGCCACCCTAATAGGAGCAGGCACATCCCAGACATTATTTGTATACAGCGGAATTGGCTGATAGGAAAGACTGGTCTTATCATCAGTGCTTACAAAATGATAAGTAAGGGCTGCGAAGTATTTTCTATGCGGTCTATTGTCGGCATCTAGCGTTGTCACTACAACTCTATCGTGATCAATATCAGCTTTATCAATATCACTAATAACGCGCTTGCCTGCCAAATAGATATTACCGCCCTTGCCTATAACTTCGCCCGGTATTCCGTCCGGGTGTTTGATCAACACGATTTTGCCTAGAGTATTTTTGTACTGCTGCTGAATATACTTAACATCTTTTTCAACTTGTTCTCCACCTCGTTCTTCATAAGCAACATACAGCCAAATCTTTGATAAATCATATTCTGAATCAACGATTGATTCCATGCTAGGTATTAATGTATCTAAAGATTCGTTGTATATCGGGTATACGACTGCATGTATCACGTCCCTAGGTTTAATCTGGTTGGAATGATTTTTAAACTCACTCAATCTGTCATAGTGCTGCACATCAAACCTGTTGTTGCTGTATGAAGCCGCGGTCTCTAAAACATGAGAAGAATCTATATCATCAAAATCACTTAAATATCTATCCCAATCTAGGCTACTATACTGCTCTACCCGCCGATAACCCTGTACAACCCTAAATATCATGACTATTGCCTTAGTTATCCAACCCACCATATACAAAATAATGAAGACCGAGGCTATAACAGGACTTATAAATGCAAGGACAAGTGGCGCGACTAAAACAGACCATGTCAATAAGCCTGGCAGGATCTCGAATGCTCTGTACCAAATAGTCTTTTCACTCCTAAGGGGTATCTCATACTTTGACTTCGGAATGCTTATCTTGCTTTTCGACATGTCACCATTTACCCCACTCTAGTTATAAACATTTAAGTTAGCAGTGCATTAAATACAAAGAAGGTCATAATAGCTACAACTATACTCAAGGAAAGCTGCATAGCGGAGATGGACTTCCTTAGATTAAACGTCTTTATACTCAAGCCAACTGTAACTGCATACAATATTAGTACAAACGATATAAAGTAATACTGCTCAATCCCTGCTCCGTAATCAAAACGCCCAAGACCGTATCCATTAAACTTAACGGGTACAATACCGTTATCAACGTCGGCCCCTAAAATCACTAGTCCAGCGTTAATAAGGGTCACGACAGTAAATATAATTAATAAAAACACTACAGTTCTGTCGTGAAAGTAATCTCTATCAAAAATAAAGGAGAAAAGTTTATCGATTTTCATTACACTAATTATATCATCCAGACCCTTAAAAACAACTGTGTCTGTGGCTACTTAATCAAGAAATCAGCACCGAACAAAAAACGAATCAATTTCTTGATTCGTTTTTTAGAATACTAGGACTTTTGAGTTGAGACTGCTATTTAGCTACGTCCACCGTTTAGTCTGTCTTGCAAGGCTTCAAGCTTATCCCAGTCGCCTGAGGCGGCTATTCTAGACTGCTGTGCCCAAGTACTTGGATCGTGCATCTGGAATCTGCTTCCTGCGTCCTCTAAGATAGCTCTTAGCTTCGCAACTGGTGCGTTAGCTAAATTCTCGAAGGAATATATACCTGCGGCATTAAGCAATTCATTAATCTTAGGACCGATTCCTTCAACCTTTGTAAGATCATCTTTCTTTCTTGTAGCTGTGCTTGCAGCTGCACGCGGCTTGCGTGTTGCAGTGCTTGCAGTACTAGAAGATGTTGATGCTCTTGTAGTTGTAGCAGCTGGTCTAGCTGTTCGTGCGGCTGAAGCAGTTGATGTAGCCGCAGAAGCCGCTGGCATAGTTGCTGAACTTGATGTGTTCATAGTCCGTGAAGAACTTCTAACAACTTCGTCTTTTTCCCAGTCCAGAAGGAACTTAACCAAGAACCATAGGAATGCTAAGGCTGCTAATATTAGTAAAATTATTCGTAATGTTTCGTTCATATATACCTTTCTTACTGTGTGATTTTAAATGATTCAATGATTGGCGTATAAAGACTTACGCCGTTTGTCTCGTCAGCATCTGCAGCAGTGTCTTTAACTAAGAACTTAGTGTATTCACCAGTTGCATTTACAGGTTCTACGAATACTTCAAGCACGCCATTACCAGATGAACAAAGGCTTCCAGCTTCTACTACACACCACGCTTCGACAGGCGTAGACGTTAGGCTGAATGAATCTGTTGTTTCAACGTGATTCCATGTCCAGTCTCTTGTCATAGCATCAAGATCATCACAATCATGTGCTACAGCAACTGTAGTCGTTGCATTTATTTGGTACGTGTAAACACAGCCGTTTACCGTTGGCTCAACATCGTTACCATCAGCATCTGCATAGCTGTATGGGTTTTCTGTAACTGCTACAGTCTGAACATTTTCAGGTGTAGAGTCTACATCTTCAGGATCACTTCCTGCGGCTTTCTCGCGCATGTCGCTAAATCCATCACCGTCGCCGTCAGTTAGATCAGGGAATGAAGTAGCTAGCAAAGGATTTGTTCCTTCTTCTAGCTCCACAGCATCCGTGTACCCGTCACCATCGTCGTCTTCGTCTTCAGTGTCTGGCTCACCGTCGTTGTCAGTGTCTAAAGCCTGGACAGCTGTAATGTTTCCTGTGTCATTATTACTTGTTGTATCTGCATCATCAGACCAGTTCCAAAGCCACCATATAGCTATACCAGCTAATAGCATGCCCAAAAGCCATAAAAGCTTCTTCATCCAAAAAGCACCGCTGTAACGATACTCTATGTTAGTTTCTTCTCGCATATTTCCCCTCCTTCAGAGATCAATGATTTTAATATAGTGCTGTAATTTTAGCATGAGCGTTATTAATTAGTAAAGCTCGTATACTATATCTAAAATCAGTTTTTTAACGTGCTCAACGCCTTCTTCATCCGTGGTCCAACCATCAGTCAGTATTACGTACAAATATTCAGCACTGCCTTCTTCTAAGATAAACCCTGCGTCATGTATCCTGCCCTCAACATTACCCGTTTTATGAGCAAAACTAACGCCCTTCGGCAGAGAGCTTGGTATTCGGTCATTTATTTCTTGTTGCTTTAACAAATCCATAAATTTAACAGTGTCAGTTTTATTCAACAACTCTCCAGCATATAGATTACCAAGTAAACTAGCTACATCATGTGCTGTAGTTATTTTATTACCGTATAGTTCACCCTCAAGGTAATTATTGAGAACTGTGCCATCGTAACCCTGTCTTGCAAACTCGTAATCAATATCGTCCCAACCAAGCAAATCTCCTAAATACACCCCACAGGCATTATCAGAAACTATAATAGACTTAGATAGACATGAATTTATCCTGGTGGTAGGTTTTAATGCACCTGAGTGCAAAGCTTCGTACGTTTTATAAGCTGTGAATAGCTTATACAAACTAGCTGAAACGTGTACTTTCTGATCATTAATCCTGATATCTCTGTTGTTAACAAGGTCTATTAGTACAAGGCTGGGAGTGCCGTTTAATTCTGACAATTTGTCCTTAAATATAGCTTCAATCTCTTTAAAAGAATCGGCCTGAGGCTGGGGTTCAGTCGCTATGCTACCACTTTCTACTTTAGCTACTGTACTATCACCTTTCACTTCAGCTGAACTAGAATTATTAGCAACCAGCAAGACGCTTAGTCCAACCGTAATAATGCAGACGCTAAATAGAGCTGCCTGCTTCCTTAGTAGTAGGCGCTGTTTTTTACTTCTCTTTCTCTTACGACTCAACTTACTCATCTCCCTCGCTCAAGATTGTTCAGGAAGTAATTATAACCTAAGAATAGTAAAACGCTACTGTACTCTGAATGATCTTAGTGTGTTATCGCTGCCGCTTATCTCTAAATCATATGCTCTTGGATATTCCAGGCTAGCTAGAATAGGCTCGAGGTCCAGCGTTTCAGTCGAGCTTGATAGCTCCTCACAGTCATCACCGTTTGCATCATGAGTAACTTCAACCTTAATTTTAGGTATGGTGTCTTCACTCGCGTTAGTTAGGTTAAGCCCAAAATCATGACTAGAGCAGCCAGCGTATTCTAGGTCTACTTTTAAGTCCCAGGCATCGACGGCTCCTCTTTTCACGGTAACATCATTGACTTTATTAGAACTAGTTGCAGAATCATTCCCATCGCTGTCTTCATCCTCGTTAGTCGCCGAAGTATCGTCGTTAGAACTTGCTGGTGCTGTTTCAGGTAACGGATTGTCTATTTTTACTACAGAGTACTTTGAAGCGAATACATCTAATAAATAACTGGCTGTGTTGCTGAACGATTTCCTGCCTTGTGCATATACCTCTACCCAGTCCCCTGTGGCCACTTCATCAACATCGCCAACTGTGACGCTGCCTGCTTCTACAAAACCAAAGGCTGTGCTTATTCTATACTCCCCTTCAACAATAATTCCAGCGTTACCGTCGGCTGCCCGGTCATCAAATAATGATGTAACTCTGCCTGTAACTTTAAATTCATCGTCACCGATTTGTTCAAAATTTAGGTATTCAGCAATCTGTTCTTCTGTAAGAGCTTGCTCTTCGTTGACGGCTAGCTCCGTGTCGTCTACCGGTTGCCTATCTTCAACGTCTGATTCGTCTGTAATTTCTTCTATACTAGCAGAATCATCGCCATCTTTACTATCACCACTGCCATTGATAAAACTCCATACAAAAAACAGTGTAAAAAGCAGGCCCAATATTGCCAAAACATTTGTAACGTATTTCATCAAACCAGATCCTCCGTCTGCAGTAATCGCTGCTACGGGTGTACCTAGCTTATCGCTCAAGTTAGTTTCTTCTAAATCTTCAATAACGTCAGAAGGTTCATCTTTTACAGGCGCTTTTTTAGAATTATCGGTACTACGGTCATCGCTGGCTTTCTTATCAAAGCCCAAGTCATCATCCGATAAATCGTTATCTTCTAAAATGTCTGCATTCTTATTGTTGTTGAACATTAAATCTCCTAGCTACATAAGCATTATAACTCTGAATCTGCTATTTGTCTAAGAATTGTTATTTCTCTGTAGGGCTACATACGGCAGCAGTGTTAACAGCATTATTAATAGTCCTGAGGTTGTTGCGATGCCGCTATATATTCCTGTTTCCGCAAGCGTATCTTCTCCGGCAGTTTCTGCCAGTTCTTCCTCAGTAGTCTCCTCTTCGATTTCTTTATTTTCCTCTTCTTCCTCTTCAATTGGAGGTGGGTTAACAGCCGAACCAAGCACAAAACTAACCTGTGTTGGATCATTATTATTAGTCGGGTCATCATCTTCATCGGGGCTATATTCATTTCCGTCCTGAGACTCATCTTCAACCTCAATTAACTCCTCACCCTCACCATATTGACCGGCCGCAATAGCAGTATTGTAAAAAGGTCCCGTTTCGTTTCCAGCATCAACATTCACTGATATTTCCAGTGTAAATGAATCACCCATTACCAAAATTCCACCTGGCGCTATAGTCTCCCAATCACCAATACCATAAGCAGCATTAGTAGATATTGAACTACTTGTGTCATTTGGCGCAGTGATAATATTCACCGCAGGATTAGATATTGTAGTTGTTCCAGGATGACCAAATGTGGCCGCCAGATCATCTAGTAGAGACACATTACTCAAGTCAACATTACCTGTATTTGTCACAGTTATGCTGTAAGTTACTGAATTAATACCAGTATTCAAGCCATCCACAGACTGAGCAGTAAGCCCTGTAAGAGCTTTACTTACACCAATCTGTGGTGAAGGCGGTATTGGTTTTAAGATTATACAAGAGTCAAAATCTTGATTATTGTCGACATTACCGTTTATCGTGATCTGTAATCTAGATGAGCCTTCCATATTAAATTCATAGTGTATAGTGCTTTCCGACATCTCGACGCTCCCTGGAACAATGTAGGCATATTCACTAATCTCAGCTGACAAAACTGCAGCTGCTAGCGCATTTTCAAAATCAATCTGTGAAACGTATTCCCTGGGGCCCCCAGGTAATACGTAAGGGTAATTTACCCCATCAATACTTACAACTATTTCAGTCATGTTCCAAAAATCATCATTTAAGTCTGCGTTTCCTTGCGAACATGACCCTTTCACCTCTTCAGTCATCTCCTTCACTTCAGATTCATCAACCACAGCCATTGTCGCGCCCAAGAAACTCAGGTGCTCGGTTTCCCCATCATCTGAACCCGACGTAGAATCATCGTCACCTACTATCACAACCATGCGTGATACCAGGTCGGCAGGATCAGCTACAAAACCAATCCACCGACTAGCCCTATTTCCGCAACCCCTAAAGCTATCCTGGACCGGAGCGCCACATTGAGCCTGATTAAAAGCTGGATCGCTAGGCATAGGTTCTATTACCTGAGAGGACATGAAAGCTCCTGTTGCGTCATATAATCTTATTTCGGCCGGCGTTCCGTTGCCGTCAGTTCGAGTTTCGACATCACCGAACCAAGCTCCAAAATTGCTGGTCGGTTTAGAGAAGGTAAAGACTAACCCGTTCTTACTACTCCCGCTACCTGAAGTCTCGTTATAATAAGCACTGGTTCCTGTATTGTAGAGACTACTCGGTTTCGGTGAACTATCTTGCATCGTAGTAGACGTAGCATTGCCGGCTGATCCTTGAGTACTAGCTGATACGCCAAGATCGCTAGTGTTAGCAAAATTCGTCATATCATTAAGCGATACCGTTACATTAACGCCATTGCTAGCAGCCAAAACATTAGGTAAAGTTGCGTTACTTATGCTGCCAACTTCAAAATCAGTCGCTGCTGCACCAAGATTAGTTATAACATCTGTTTTCCAAGTTTTTTGCAAAGCCTCTGTATCAGCTCGACTTGTAGCACCTGCGCCTGTAACTTCATCTGTGCTGTAAATAGTCGCCGGAGCAGCCCAGGCTACACCCGAAAAAACAAAACCAAAAACTAAACCTAATGATATAAGAACTTTCTTCATAAATTTCTCCCCTCGCATTATTCCCACTTTTGTAAATCATAAACATAATAACATGCTTAAGTTAAGGTTATCAATGTTACTATTAGTCTATGAAAAAAATTCTAACCAACACCGCAACCGCAGCTACTGACAAAATTAAAGAAGTTCAGTTCAAAGAGATCCAAAAACCTGACGCCTTCGCCCGCAAATATATACTAGCTAGCATCTTTGTATCGCTTGCAGTTTGGGATATTGCCTTTAATTTAGGTGCATTCAAGACAATTTTCTTCGATAAGTTCTTTCTTATGTGGGTAATATCTTTAGCTATTTTGCTTGCCGACTTCTCGCTAAAAGACAAAAGATTACTAGATAAAACTGCTAGATTCGCAATGCTAACTCCCACATTCACCGCAGGCCTTACCGCTTGGATATATTGGTTTGGTGACACGCTAGAGGTTCTTGGCTGGGTCTCTTTTGCTCTGGGCAGCCTGCTTACAGTCCTATTCCTTCCCTATACTGCCTACATAATATTGCATCTAACTCGTGAGGATATTTCCGATTTTAAAGAATCCAAACCTTTAGCTCTATCGCTTACTGCAATAGCAGTGTTTATCGGTATAGTTGGGTTCTTGGTCGGCCACTACAATCGAGTATTGCTTACTTGCGATGATTTTCAGGTCAGCGGTAATGATTTACCTGATAACTGCGTAACTAATTAAGATAATTAATTGTTTGCAAACAGGGGCAAATACTGATAATATTTCGTAAGTCTTATAAACAGATTATTTTTTCAAGTGGAGGGCCCGTGGTGTAGCTGGCCTAACACGTCTCCCTGTCACGGAGAAGATCGCCGGTTCGAATCCGGTCGGGCCCGCCACTTGAGTAAATAATAGTTAAAAACCACCCAAAGCTAGGGTGGTTTTTAACTATTATCTTTTCAAATTGACGAAGTCGATCTGGATCCGAACACCAAGGGAGCACGCGCAGAAACTAACTCTTAATTTCGAGCATGGTGACTGCGTATGCGCTTGCGCGTCATCCGGTCGGGACTGCCACTTCAGTAAATAATCCGGTCGATCTACAAGTACGTTTACATTCCAACGCCATGCTTGACAACATGTTCATTCTATGCTGAAATTAATCTTGTAAATCACAATAAAAATAAAAAATAAAGGTAAGAAGAAATAATAATGAAAGAACAAGCACCATTAGGACCAGGAGCTGAGGGCGCAGATACGTCCTTCGGCGATAGAGTTAGTCAAGTAAATGAATCAGAAACACAAAGCGAATATATACAGCATCACCCGGGTGCCATAGAGGACCCAGATAAAGCTAGGATTATGGCTTATGCCTCAAAGGGTCAAGAGGAGGCTGTTGTTGCATCTCGTGCCTCAGCACTAGAAGCTGCAAGACATATAGGCTCTAGTGACTTCAGAGATAGTGGAAATAGAGAAGCAAAACACGCAGCTACTCACCATGCTGAGCAAGCGAAAATTGCACGGGTTGAAGCTGACAAGCAGGCTACACTAGCTGCAGAAACATACGACACAGTAAGCAACTTGTAAGCACAAGGCTGCTTAGATCGTATATAAAGAAGCGAGTAACACCGCTTCTTTTTATTTATAAGCCTCTCTTAGATTTTAATACTATAGTTGATTGCAGGGTTGGCGTAGAGTTCCTTATCTTTCTTTGTAATGTAACCTTGTAAGTTATCGTAATATACTTCCAAACTTCAAATGCTGTGGCCCGCCACTTCAGTAAGATCCAGAATCTCATCTAAGTACCTCATTATTTACTCTTCTGCCAATATGATATACTCAACAAATAATTAAAGGAGTAATATGAAAGATTTATTATCAGGGTTTAAAGGGGCTATGGGTCAACAGGCAATCTCAATGCTTGGTAAGCAATTTGGAGTTAACGATTCTAAGACAAACGGGATTATAGATATGGCTTTACCGATGCTGCTTAGCGGCCTGGGGCGTAATGCGGCTAATGAATCTGGTGCAGATGCTCTAGCTAACGCATTAGACGAAGACCACGATGGATCAATAATGGACAAAATCCAAGATGTAATCGTTGGAAAAGAAGACAAGCAAGAAGAAGGAAACAAAATCCTTAAGCACATTTTTGGAGACAAAGAACCAGCAGTTTTAGGTGCCCTAGAAAAATCTTCAGGCGAAAACTCAAGCAATGTCTTGGGGATGCTAAGCACTCTAGCACCGTTACTGATGGGCTTTTTAGGTGACCAGAAAAAAAGCCAAGGACTAAATACTATGGACTTAGCAAAAATGCTACAAGGCCAGCAGGCTCAGGCTGACAACCAACTTGGTGGACTTTCTAAATTACTAGATATGG
>Ga0079202_10000963_pt1 | contig 10564 bp, 9 predicted proteins | sample PorBlaBluebeHill_FD_68601 | JGI IMG/M metagenome (GOLD analysis project Ga0079202, IMG submission 68601) | Marine algae microbial communities from Blueberry Hill - Blueberry Hill, Maine | ecosystem: Host-associated > Algae > Red algae > Blade | place: USA: Blueberry Hill, Maine
ATTAATGATTTCTCTTACGGAGTTTCAGACAGAGGCGCATCTATTCGTATCCCAATTATTACAGTAGAAAAAGGATGGAAAGGATGGTTAGAGGACAGACGTCCTGCTTCTAATGGAGATCCATATAAAATTGCTGGTAGAATTATTAAAACTGTAAAGTCTGCTAATATTAGTTAATATTAAAAAAACTTAAATACAAAAAAAAGCGTTTGAAAAATTTCAAACGCTTTTTTTATATGTTTCTATAGCTCAATAATATTATAACTGAAACCCTAATGTTAATGTAATATTAGAGTTATTGGCATTAATAGCAGTGGCATCTGTTAATCCTGTATCGTACAATTGATAATCTCTTGATTGCTTAAAAGCATCGTATGTTAAATCTAATTTTGTGTTTCCAAAATTATAACCTAATCCCAAAGAATATCCATTTAAATCCCCTACCGTTTTTCCATCCTTATAAGGACTTTCTTCAAAACGGTAACCACCTCTAAAACTAAATTGGTTAACTTTATACTCACCACCTAATTTATAGGTTGCAGCAGCAGTTAAATTATCTGCTATAATATTATTTTGTGCACTAAAAAAAGCATCAGAAGTTGGTTTAAATTTTATATTACTGTAATCTTTTATAGAATAATCGAAACTCAACAAACCTTGTTTTCCAAAAACGTAGGCTAAACTTCCTGTTATTTTGCCTGGTGATTGTAAATTATAATCTGGAAATAAATTTACAATTTGTGGATTTACAATTTGTAAAACATTTTCTCCCGCATCATCTCTAATTGTTTCAATGTATTGAGATGTTTCTTCTGTAATTGTCATCCATGTTGGAGAATCGTAAGCCAACCCTACTCTAAACTCGTTAGTTAATTTATATATTGCTCCTAATTGAAAAGAAAATCCAGAGCCTGTAGTTAAAATATTATTTTCAAAACCAACATCACTTACAATAGATCCTTCATTATTGTTGCTTTCATTTAAAAAAGTAGAACGCTCGTAATTAAGAAAATGAGAATTTAAATTTAATCCTAAATATAACCTTTCTCCATATTGAGCTCCAGCATTAAAGGCAATTTTACCATTGTAACCAGTGGCTGCATAAGCGAATTCTTGATTAAAATTTCCTGCTGCAATATTAGACGAATAAACAGTATTGTCATCGGTTTCGCTTGCTGGCTCTAATATAAAAGAATCGTAACCTAAATAAGCTTGCTGGTTCGTATAACCATAAATATTACCAATTTCTGCGTATGCATCTGCCGAAGATTCTCCTGGTAAAGCAGAAATTTGGTCTAAACGTAAACCTTGCGCATTGTTTAAAAAATATTGATCGATTGAAGTCGTGTTAATTCCTCTTGAGCTCCAATTATCCTGGTAATTTTTAGTGTTATCATAAGCAATACTTAATGAAAATTTTCTCCAAGACGAATTTTCATTTCTATTTTTAAAAACAAAAACACCACCTCCTTGATTTAAAGATAAATCTGAATTTGAAGACGCTCTCAGCCCTCCAAAATAAGACGTTTCATTATCGATATTTTTAGTATTTAAAGACACAGATGCAAAACTATTAGTGAATACTGCAGAGCTTGCAGGGTTTACATTTACAGCACTTAAATCTCCTCCTAATGCTCCAAAAGCACCACTTAAAGCTCTATATCTTGCAGAACCAATAACCTCTCCTGTACTATATCGTAACGCATCGTTAATACTCTGTGCGTTAATTGTAAACATAGATAAGACACCTATGAATAAAAATATTCCTTTTTTCATATATAATTTTATTTTATAAAACCTAAACTATTCCTATCCTCTTCTTCTTGAACCTCCGTAAGATGATCTTGATGAAGAACGAGAAGAACCTCTTGTAGAAGATCTAATAGAACGGCTTGGAGTAGATGTTCTTGTTCTTGTTCTTGTTCTTGGTGTTACAGTCCTTGTCCTTGGTGTTACTGTCCTTGTTCTTGGCGTTACAGTCCTTGTTCTTGGTGTAGTAGTTCTAACTCTGGAGTTAGGATTATTTGATCTTACACGAGTATTTGTTCTTGTCCTTGGTGTAATTGATGTTCTTGAGCGAGTAGATGTAGAATTACCTCTTCTTGTAGCTTCTATGTTTCTACCTAATACAGATGTTCTACCATAAACAGAACCTCTTCTTCTTGAATTGAATGCTACACCATTGTAACCGTTTCTTCCGTAAAAACCGTTTCTTCCATAAAAACCACCATAACCAAATCCATTACCATAAAATGGTGGACACCAGAAAGGATCGTAAAAACCATTATTCCATCCAAAACCGTTATTCCATCCAAAACCGTTATTCCATCCGAAACCTCCGTAACCAAATCCTATACCAAATCCTCTATTCCATCCCCAATTATTGAAACCAAAAAAAGGTCTATTCCAACCCCAATTATTAAAGCCGTTATTGTAAACGTTAATTGAAACTTCATTAGAATTTTCTCCCCAAGCTCCATAACCTGTAGTTACTTCTTGATTAGACTGCTCATTATAATTTCCTTGGTAAGAATCAATATCTACGAATACCTCTCCATTACTTCCAGAATCCATTTCCATAGATTTTTCTTTAAAGTAATTTTTGTAGTAAGTATTATCTCCATTATCATTTACATCAGCCTGAACAACATCTGCCTGATTTCTATCATTTCCATAGACACCATCACTATTTTGTCCAACATATTGGTAAGACCCACAAGACGTAAGTCCTAAAGCCAATAAAATCGCAGCAAATGCTGGTAATTTAATTTGTAAGTATTTTTTTAATTGCATAACTGTTTGTTTTAATTGTTGAACATCACAAAAATAGTTAGTTTTGTCGAACTATTTCATTTTTTAACATAATCACAATATTTGTGCCAAAATACTATATATGAGCAAAAAACTAACTACAAGAGCCCAAGATTATTCAAAATGGTACAACGAATTGGTTGTAAAGGCCGATTTAGCTGAGAATTCTGCCGTTAGAGGTTGTATGGTTATAAAACCTTATGGTTATGCTATTTGGGAAAAAATGCAAGCAGAATTAGATAAAATGTTTAAAGAAACAGGACATCAAAACGCATATTTTCCTCTTTTTGTACCTAAAAGCTTGTTTGAAGCTGAAGAAAAAAACGCTGAGGGCTTTGCAAAAGAGTGTGCTGTTGTTACACATTATCGTTTACAAAACGATCCAGATAACCCTGGAAAACTTCGTGTAGACCCTGAAGCTAAATTAGAAGAAGAGCTTGTAGTAAGACCAACAAGTGAAGCTATTATATGGAGTACTTTTAAAGGATGGGTTCAATCTTACAGAGATTTACCCCTTTTAATAAACCAATGGGCTAATGTAGTGCGTTGGGAAATGCGTACTCGTTTATTTTTACGTACTGCTGAATTTCTTTGGCAAGAAGGGCATACAGCTCACGAAACAAAAGCAGAGGCTATAACTGAAGCAGAAACAATGAATAACGTGTATGCTACTTTTGCCGAAAACTTTATGGCAATACCAGTTGTTCAAGGACTAAAATCTGAAAGTGAACGCTTTGCTGGTGCAGACGAAACCTATTGTATTGAAGCCTTAATGCAAGACGGTAAAGCACTTCAAGCTGGAACGTCTCACTTTTTAGGACAAAATTTCGCAAAAGCTTTTGATGTTAAATTTACTAACAAAGAAGGGAAGAAAGATTATGTATGGGCAACATCTTGGGGCGTTTCTACAAGGTTAATGGGCGCATTAATTATGACACATAGTGACGACCAAGGTTTAGTGCTACCACCAAACTTAGCGCCAAACCAAGTGGTTATTGTTCCAATATATAAAACAGACGAACAACTTGAAGAAATAACTAAAGTTGTAAACGATATTATAAAAAACCTACGAGCAAAACATATTACTGTTAAGTTTGACAATAGAACAACACATAGACCAGGAGCAAAATTTGCACAACATGAATTACAAGGTGTTCCATTACGAATTGCTATAGGATCAAGAGACCTTGAAAATGGAACTGTAGAATTAGCACGTAGAGATACATTAACTAAAGAAACTGTTTCTTTAGATTCTTTAATAGATAAAGTTGAGGGGTTAATGACAGAGATTCAAGACTCTTTATTTAATAAAGCTTTAAATTATAGAGACTCTCATATTACTGAAGTTGAAGATTTTGACGCTTTTAAATCTGTTTTAAAAGAAAAAGGCGGGTTTATTTCTGCACATTGGGATGGTACATTAGAAACCGAAGATAAAATTAAAGAAATAACGAAAGCGACTATTCGCTGTTTACCTTTAGAAGCAAAGCATGAAGATGGTATCTGTGTCTATTCGGGGAAACCTTCTAAACGCAGAGTATTGTTCGCTAAAGCGTATTAAATAAACTTTTTTTAAAAAAAGTTTATTTAGGTCTTGCAAGAGTTGAAAATAGTTGTATTTTTGCATCCGCAATGGAAACGTTGCAAAGTTATTTGAAAAGTTTTGCAGAAATAAAAATATAATTTATATTTGCACACTCAAAAATAAATGGCCCGTTCGTCTATCGGCTAGGACGCATGGTTTTCATCCATGTAAGAGGGGTTCGATTCCCCTACGGGCTACAATTTTTTAATAAAAAAAAAGAAACAAATGGCAAATCATAAGTCAGCATTAAAAAGAATTAGACAAAACGAGACCAAACGTACTAGAAATAAGTACCAACATAAAACGACTCGTAATGCTATTAAGAAATTACGTGAGTTAACTGATAAGGAAGAAGCAAAAGCTTTATTACCTTCAGTACACTCTATGTTAGATAAATTAGCAAAGAATAATGTTATACACGCTAATAAAGCTGCTAACTTAAAATCTGGTTTAACTAAATTTGTTTCAACAATTTAGTTAAATTAATGCTACAATATTAAAAAGCCTATCGACAAATCGATAGGCTTTTTTTGTTAATTTTATTTTTTTTTTAGATTCTAAAAATTACTATAAATAAGGTCTGTTATTTAATTTCAAAAAGTATAAATTTGTAGTCATTAACCATTCACATAAATAAAACTCATTTGGAAAATACAAACGCAATTAAATTAATTGATAAAGTTCTTAAAGACTTAGATAAATCTGGTATTAATAAAGATACATTAATTGGAGATATTAAAGCACTACGCGTTTTTGCTTTAGAAGAAAAAATACCTTTAGTTGTAAAAGTACTAAGGCTTACCTATGAACACATAGAAGAGCATGAGTCATTCCTTATTCCTGTTCTTGAAGATGAACCTATAGAGGGAGGTGATGAGGAAGACAATGAAAAAAACGAAGATTCAAATCCAGTAGAAAGTCTAAAGTATTTAGTTGCACTTATTAAAAACCTTAATAATAAAGATAATATTTCAGATTTAAGAGAATATAAAGAGTTATTGATTGCATACTAATAATTATAATTTTAAAACATAAAAAAAGCCTTGATTATTAAATCAAGGCTTTTTTATTTTTATAGTGCCGTGCTGCTTAAATTATAATAAACTTTCTATAAAAAAAGAATTTAACCATTCATCGAGATTAAAAACTCTTCGTTACTTCTTGTCTGCTTAAAACGCTCGTTAATAAATTCCATAGCTTCTACGGGATTCATATCTGCAAGGTACTTCCTCATTACCCACATACGTTGTATAGTTACACTATCTAACAATATATCGTCACGACGTGTACTTGAAGAAGTTAAATCGATAGCAGGGAAAATACGACGGTTAGAAATCTTACGATCTAATTGTAATTCCATATTACCAGTACCTTTAAATTCTTCGAAAATTACTTCGTCCATTTTAGAACCAGTTTCTGTTAATGCAGTAGCAATAATGGTAAGTGAACCTCCATTTTCTATATTACGTGCTGCACCAAAGAAACGTTTTGGCTTGTGTAATGCGTTTGCATCTACACCACCAGACAATATTTTACCTGATGCTGGTTGTACAGAGTTATAAGCTCTTGCTAAACGTGTTATAGAATCTAACAGGATTACTACATCGTGTCCACATTCTACTAAACGCTTTGCTTTTTCTAATACTATATTTGCAATTTTAACATGCTCATGTGCTTCTTTATCGAAGGTTGAAGCAATAACTTCTCCACGAACGTTACGTTGCATATCTGTTACTTCTTCTGGACGTTCATCGATAAGCAATATCATTTGATACACTTCTGGATGGTTAGCAGCAATTGCATTTGCAACATCCTTTAATAACATTGTTTTTCCCGTTTTTGGTTGCGACACAATCATACCACGTTGTCCTTTTCCTATTGGCGCAAACAAATCCATAATACGAGTAGAAATTGTAGCTTGTTTTCCTGCAATGTTAAATTTCTCTTGTGGGAATAATGGTGTTAAATGCTCGAAAGAAACACGATCTCTAACAACATCTGGGCTTTGTCCATTAATTTTATTAACTCTTATTAATGGGAAATACTTTTCACCTTCTTTTGGAGGTCTTACATTTCCTAAAACGGTATCTCCAACTTTTAAACCAAATAAACGTATTTGAGATTGCGAAACGTAAATATCGTCTGGAGAAGATAAATAATTATAATCTGAAGATCTTAAAAAACCATAACCATCTTGCATAACGTCTAAAACACCTTCGCTTTCAATTATAGCATCAAATTCGAAATCTGGCTCACGATAACGGTTACGCGTATCATTATTTCCGTGTGTGTTTCCGTTTTTACCTTGGTTACGCTGGTTATTTTGGTTTTTATTTTGATTTTTATTTTGACGATTTGGATTATTATCCTTTTTATCGTCCTTTTTGTTTTGATGATTATGTACAGGCTTTTTATGCTGTGGCTTTGGCTGTTGGGCTTTAGCTGGAGCTTTAACTTGTTTATTATCTTCTTTTTTCTTTACCTCTTTTACCTCTTTATTTCCTACTTTATTCTCTTTAAAAGCTATGGTCTCTTGTTTTGCTTTTGGCTCAGCTTTTGCTTGAGGTTTTGTTTTAGTTTTTGGTCGAGGGTTTGGCTTATTTGCAACAGCACGTTGTACACGTTCTCTTTTTGGTTTTTCTTGTGGTACTGGAGCAGGAACATCTGCCTTTACAACTTCTACAGCCTTTGGGTTAGCTGCTTGTTTATCTAAAATTTGATAAACTAAGTCTAATTTTTTTAACGAACGAAACTTAGGTATATTTAGCTTTTTAGCCATGCCCTGTAACTCAGGAAGCTTCATTTCTTTTAATTGTGAGATTTCAAACATGAATTGTTTAATTGAATATTTTTAGAAAATATGTTGTTGAAAGTTTTCCGAAGAAAAATATATTGTGATTCTGAAGAATTAACGCTCTGCTAATGTGATTGTTGCATTGCGCTTATGCAATAATACGACTTTATTTTAAGTTTTTAGTTAAAATTTATAAAAGAAGTTATATTTTTGGAGCTCAAATTTTTCGAATAAAATAAATGATACAACGTATTCAAACTGTCTATTTATTGCTCGCTGCAGGATTTTCGGCAGGATTGATTTTTGTGTTTCATTTATGGATAACAAGCGAAAACGTAAAAGTTTTTGCTATGGATGAATTGCTTTATTTTGGACTCTTTTTAGGTTCTGCTGCTTTATCTTTGTTATCTATATTTATGTTTAAAAACAGGAAGTTTCAATTTGTTTTGGGACGACTAAATATAATATTAAACTTTATTTTACTAGGATTACTTGTATATCAATCTCTAAATGTATCTGGAGAAGCTTTGGTTTCTGAGAAAGGTATTGGGATTTTTCTTCCAATTCTGTCTATTGTTTTATTAGTTTTGGCTAATAAAGCGATTAAAAAGGATGAAGATCTCGTAAAATCTGTAGATAGGTTACGATAAACCTAACATCTTAGTAGTATTAGTGCGTGAGCCCAAGGTGAAGATCTTGGGCTTTTTTATTTAATGTCTTTTAGGAAACTCTATTACTTCTAAGTTTTCAATCTTCTTTCCATCTATTGTAAAACGCAACATGGTTCTTACTTTATGAAAGCCGTGTTTGCCAACTGCTCCAGGATTCATGTGTATTAGATTTAACTTTTTATCTGGCATTACTTTTAAAATGTGTGAATGTCCGCAAATAAAAATGCGTGGCGGATTTTTATAAATCTCTTCTCTTACTCTTACATTGTACCTATTTGGGTAACCTCCAATATGTGTTATCCAGACATCGACATCTTCGCACATAAAACGATTGTTTTCTGGGAATTCTAAACGTACCTTATCGCCATCAATATTACCATAAACACCTCTTAATGGTTTTAATTTTGCAATGGCATCTGTTACTTTTAAATCACCAATATCTCCTGCATGCCATACCTCATCGGCTTGCTTAACATATTTTAAAATATCGTTATCAATGTGACTGTGTGTGTCTGATAGTAGTAAAATTTTTTTCATTTTATGCTGTCTCGAAGCTTCGAGAGTGTTTCAGTATCTAATTATTTTTATGATTATTTATTTTAAAGGCACTTCGACTGCGCTCTGTATAACAAATACTTTTAATTTTTACTTCCGCGAAAGCGATAATCTTTTAGTTATTATTTAGCATTTCTTTAGGAACAAAAACAATTATCTTTGTTTCTTAATAAAAAACAAAAATACAAGTTTCTTTGCGATATTTTATAGAACTCTCTTATAACGGAAAAGCATACCATGGTTGGCAAATACAACCCAATGCAATTACTGTACAAGCCGTTTTAGAAAAAGGATTATCTACTTTATTAAAAGAGCCCATTACTACAATGGGAGCAGGAAGAACAGACGCTGGAGTTCATGCTAAACAACTGTTTGCTCATTTTAATACTGAGGTAGACTTCGATATTTCTACTCTTATCTATAAATTAAATTCATTTTTACCTGAAGATATTTCAATTCAAAAAATATTTAAGGTAAAAGCTGATGCGCATGCGAGATTTCATGCCTTAAGTAGACAGTATTTATATAGAATTGCCTTAGAAAAAAACCCATTTAATACTGAACAAGCTTTTTTATTGAAGCCAAAATTAGATATTGAAAAACTAAAAGAGGCAACCAAAATATTATTGGACTATAAAGATTTTCAATGCTTTTCTAAAAGTAATACAGACGTAAAAACGTATAATTGTGATATAATTAAAGCTGAATGGCAGGTTGTAGATAACGAGCTTCAGTTTACAATAAAAGCCGATCGCTTTTTACGTAATATGGTTCGCGCTATTGTGGGAACACTTATTAATATTGGTATTGGTAAGGTTGAAGTAGAACAGCTTCACGATATTATTAAATCTAAAAATAGATGCGAAGCTGGATTTTCTGTTCCTGCTCACGCATTATATTTAACAGCAATTGACTACCCAAAAACTATAAAACATAACATTGAGTAATAAAAAGGAAAATATATTCGACACCACCTTATTTAAACGCTTGTTTAAATATACTAAGCCCTATAAAACCGTATTTTATAGCGTGCTTCTATCTGTATTAATTATTGCAGGTTTAAGTATTGCGACACCAAAATTATTACAAATAGTAATAGACGATTATATAAAAACAAAACAAGCTGAAGGCTTTTTGTTTTATATTATTTTAATGGTTGCTTTGCTTCTATTGCAAACAATTTTTCAATTTTTCTTTCAGTTTTATGCTGCTTGGTTAGGACAAAACATTGTTAAGGATGTTCGTGTGTTATTGTTTAATCACATGCTAAAGTTTAAGATGAAGTATTATGATAATTCTTCGGTTGGTATGTTAATAACACGCGCTGTTACAGACATGGAACGCATTGCAGATATTTTTGGGAGTGGTTTGTTTCTTATTATGCGAGATCTTACAGTTATGTTTGCAATCTCAATAGTTATGCTCGTTACAAATTTTAAGTTAAGCTTAATAGTATTTGTAACCATGCCAATTGTTTTGTATGCTACAAAGATTTTTCAGCGTTATATGAAAAAAGCCTTCGAGGAAGTAAGAACAGAGGTTTCTAACCTAAATTCGTTTGTACAAGAACGTGTTACAGGAATGAAAATCTTACAGTTATTTACACGTGAAGCAACAGAAAATAGAAAATTTAAAGCTATAAACGAGCGTCACAAAAAAGGATGGTTAAAGACCATTTGGTACAACTCTATTTTTTTTCCAATTGCAGATTTCCTTTCAGGCATAACCTCTGGTTTGGTTGTTTATTTTGGCGGATTAATGGTAGTGGTTGGAAGCACTGCAACCTCTGGAGAATTGTTTATGTTTATAATGATGATTCCGCAATTATTTAGACCACTTAGGCAAATTGCAGATAAGTTTAATACATTACAAATGGGAATGGTTGCTGCAAAACGTGTGTTTAAAATTATTGATACCACATCGCAAATAGATGATACTGGCACTATTGAAACTTCAAACTTTAAAGGCGCCATTACTTTTAAAAATGTTCACTTTAGTTATGTTGAAAACGAAGAAGTGCTAAAAGGTATTTCTCTTGATGTAAAAGCAGGAGAAACGGTTGCTATTGTTGGCTCAACTGGAGCAGGAAAATCTACAATTATAAACTTATTAAATCGTTTTTACGAAATTAATAGTGGAGCTATTTTA
>Ga0079202_10000966_pt1 | contig 10544 bp, 4 predicted proteins | sample PorBlaBluebeHill_FD_68601 | JGI IMG/M metagenome (GOLD analysis project Ga0079202, IMG submission 68601) | Marine algae microbial communities from Blueberry Hill - Blueberry Hill, Maine | ecosystem: Host-associated > Algae > Red algae > Blade | place: USA: Blueberry Hill, Maine
ATTTCGATACCACCACTTACTCCTGGTAGTACATCAGACTGGATCTGTGTAGACTATATCGGGATTACATATGGAGATACACTTTGCTATAAGACAGTGGCACATGACACCGACATTACAACGGGTAACTTCCCGACCCAGTGTTGTGTGAGTTCTGATGAACATTGCTTTGTGCTGGACGAAGACTTATGTCCGATGGATGATGATTGTTGTTACACAGAAGAAGAGTTCTATGACTTAGTAGATCTTGGATTTATGATGTCTGTAGATACTAATGTATTGACAGTCACAACTACTCAATTTGACTCTTGTCATTGGTTTACAACGACAACACCAAACTTTGGTGATGGGACCGTAGTAGTAGTTGACACAATATCTGCTTCAGGTAATATCTCGTGGACACATCAATATACCGAACCAGGAATGTACAACATCTGCATAGAAGTCATCGAGATGACTGAAGACTCAACAGTTTGCTGGAGTAAAGAGATGTGTAAGATGCTCTGGTACCAAGTAGGTGATTCGGCAGGTGCCAATCCATGTGACCCAGATGAGATAGAAATACCAAATGGTTTCACACCAAATGGAGATGGATTCAATGATGTTTTCAGGATTGAAGGTAACATCGCTTGTACTCCCATAGATCTTATGGTATTCAATAGATGGGGGCAGATGGTATACGAGCAGAAGGACTATAATAATACTTGGGGTGGAATAAGCACCAATGGTTCTGAGCTTGCAAATGGCACTTACTATATCGTAGTAGACTTCAGCAATGTCGAAAATCAAAGAGTGTCTAATTCACGGTATACAGGTTACTTAGACATCAGAAGAAATTAAAAATAACAATAAAAGAATTCAGATTATGAAATATTTATTAGCAATCATTACAAGCATACTCTTTACTGTTTTCATACATGGACAGCAGGATATCTTATTGACAAATTTTAGTGCCAACTCCCTCTTTCTAAATCCAGCCTATGCTGGGAGCAACGGTTATAAACAAGGTTCTGTATTTTTTAATTATAGAGATCAATGGATGGGACTTGATGGTTCACCTAAAACGATGATGGTCGGAGGAGAGAATAATCTATTTAATGATCGAGTTGGACTTGGCGGATCGATATCAAGAGAGTCAATCGGAATAGATACTCGGATTGATCTTCTAACTAACTCTGCTTACAGGCTTAAATTTGAAAACGATAATGAATACTTATCTTTTGGTTTAAGAGTTGGATTTCATTTGTTTTCAAGTGATTTTGGACTTGTAAATTATAGTGGCGGGCAAGATTTAGTTTATGATGGACAGAATGATCAATTTAGTGTCTTGACCGTTGGGACTGGAATCTATTATACCAATAGGAACTCCTATGTAGGTTTCTCTATCCCAGCTATAGCTGCTATTAGTCAGAGTAATAATGAATATAAATCAAGACACTTTTACCTTCATGCTGGAAGCAAACTCTACTTTAACGACCATAACGATCTTGCTCTTGAACCTACAGTTTTGCTGAAATATGAGTTTGCAGCTCCTATTCAATACTCTGTAGGAGCTAAGTTTTGGTTATTGCAACAATTTGGAATAGGTGCCTTATACCGAAGTGAAGATGGAATAGCTGTATCAAGCCATTTAGAGATCAATAGGAGTTTGGACTTGGGGGTCTCATACGATTTTAACACCTCAGAATTAAGCCAAGATAATGTCGGTAGTGTAGAGGTATTTGTAGGCTATCGGATTAATAGAGATGACAATGATCCATTTAGGTAAGAGAAATTTGCATCAAGTAAGTGTATTCCAAGCAAGTAATCTCAACATATTCTTTTGAAGGCAGATGATCATGAACGTCTGCCTTCTTTATCCTCAAATCAAGCTATTATGTGATCGGAAAAAGTAAAATCGGTATAAACACACCATGAAAATACAAAGTTATTGGACCTCTGAGAAGCTTATTTCTCATCTCTTGGACAATTAGTTAACTCCCCATTCCTCTATTGTTTGTGATTGAGGCATGTACAGTAAGGGATCAATTGAATCCAGTAAGGTCTTAAGACTATCAGCTTGACTATTAAACTCAACCATGTCTGACTGTGGTAGTGGGTCAGCAGGAGGGAAGTTTTCTCTACGATGATTAATTTGTCTGCCGTTCTTCCAAAATCTAAAACAAACATGTGGACCTGTGGCTAGACCGGTACTTCCAACATAACCAATTGTCTGTCCTTGCTTTACTTTGACACCTTTCTTGATGCCAGAAGCAAATCCATTCATATGGAGATACTGAGTCTCGTAGGTCTTATCATGTTTGATTTTGACATACTTGCCGTTGTTCTTAGTGTAACTCACCTTAGTAACAACACCATCTGATACTGACATAATCGGTGTACCTGTTGGTGCCGCATAATCTGTACCTAGGTGTGGAATTGTTCTCTTCTTTATAGGATGAAATCTTCTTGGGTTATACCCAGAAGAGATTCTAGAAAACTTAACTGGTGCTCTTAAGAATGCTCCCTTTGTAGGATGTCCTTCCATGTCATAGAACCCAGAGTATTTTTCATTTTCGAAGAATACAGCATAGTGGCTTCCTTGTGCATTTCTAAAGTAGGCACCATGGATGTTCCCTTGTTTGATTTTTTCACCGTCGATGAATATTTCTTCGTAGATGATCTTAAATTCATCACCTTTTTGCAAGTGGTAAAAGTCAACGCTAGATGCGAGTGCATCTTCCATTTTTGATATGACTCCCATTCCAAGTCCAAGTTGAGACATAGTGTGTGAGAGGCTTGACTCTATACGACCATATGCTTCATCAGTACAGATATAAACATCTCGTTCTATCTTATTGACAGCCACACTGTCTTCGCCAAATGTATATTTAATATAAGAGAGTGGATTCGGCTCATAGATCATATGCTTCGGAGCATCACATTCGTCTTCTCTAAGAAACGTAAGGTCCTTACCAGATCGAAAACTTCTAACTGAGAAGATATCTTTTGAATTTTCAACCAATGACTGAATCTGAGAATAGGTGATTTCTCTTTCTTCTAAGATGTTAGCTAAAAATTGATTTTGCCTTATAGTTATTGTTTCTAGATGAAAGTCATCTGAGGCAAAGCCAAAGACTTTTTTCTTTTCGATAGGTATTGATTCGATTACTGGGACCGTGTCATGGGGAGCATCTCCTTTGGAAAGAAATGCTGAGGTAAAGATACCAGCTATGGCTATAAGAATAATTGTAGGAAATTTTTGAAGAAAGATCTCTTCGTTTCCAGGATTATGATTTGACTTTTTTAAACTCATTCTTCTCTTATCAGATTGTGTTAGATGTGACGGGAATTTTTCACGTAAAAATTCTAACTCTCACAAAAGTAACAAATTGGACAGATTATTTAAATAGATAAGTTAGAAAATCATTCCAAAATATTCTGGATATCATAACTTTTCATTATATGTCTGAATTTTGTTTACCTTGAGTTGAATAATAAGTACTTTATGAGTAGTAAATCCAAACGATATCAAGCACAGGGAAGAGTGTTGTCCTTTGATGGTCCTCATATCATGGCAATCTTTAATGTCACTCCGGATTCATTCTACGATGGGGGTAAGTATAGTGATCAATATGACCTTGAAAATCAATTAAATCGGTTGTTAGAAGAAGGAGCGGATAGTATAGATATTGGCGGTGTTTCTTCTCGTCCGGGAGCTAGTGAAGTCAGTCTCGAACAAGAGTGGAGTAGAGTGGAACTTCCACTCAAATTAGCCGTTGACCTTGGAGCTACAGTGTCAATTGATACAACAAGAGCTGAGATTGCTAAGAGAGCAATAAATCTGGGTGCTCATATTGTTAATGATATTAGTTGTGGAGAGCAAGATAAACAGATGTTTGAAGTTGTTGGTCAGAGTGGCATTATTTATATTGCAATGCATATGCAAGGTACTCCTCAAACAATGCAACTCAATCCTCAGTATAATTCAGTGACGTTAGATGTACTGAATTATTTTGCTCAGAGGCTAAATGTGATGAAAGCATCCAATATCAACCAAGTCATCATTGATCCAGGATTTGGATTTGGAAAGAAGATTGAGCAAAACTACCAACTCTTTAATCATCTCTCATCGTTTCAAGTTTTCGAATGTCCAATTCTGGTTGGAGTTTCACGTAAATCTATGATCTATTCTCTAGATCAATCAAAACCAGATCAAGCATTACCTGGCTCGCTTGGACTTGCTCTCTTAGCTTTAAAATCTGGAGCTAGACTCTTGAGAGTTCATGATGTCAAGGAAACGGTTCAAATCGTTAACGTTTTTAACCAACTTGAGGCAAATGTATAGCTGGTATTATCGTTATCTTTGTATCACATTATTTTCAATCTCATTAACCTAAATCATTGTCTCAAAGCTCAGAAAATAAGTCTCCAAAGCGGAAGTATGGCAAGTACTATCTTATCGCATTGCTACTGCTGTTCTTGTTTGTTATCTGTTTAATAGTCTTGAGTGTTGTTTCAGCACCATTTCAGACTCAACTTATCAAAGCCTTCCTAGATAATAAGAATCAGAAGATGGAAGAGAATATCCAGATCTCTGATGTATCATTTCATCCAATAAAAGGGGCCGTTATTAATGATTTATTGATTGAAGATTATAGGCAAGATACATTACTTTATGCTGAACGTTTTTACTCAGGTTTGACAGATAATGTTTTGACTCTCTTTAGTAGCCAACTTTCTCTGAGTGAAATTACTTTGGAAAATGCCCAACTCAATCTACACACAGCACAAGGTGATTCACTGAATAATCTAGAACGATTCATCTATAACTTTGGTAATACGTCAAATCAACCTATTGAGAGGAAAGTAGACAATACTCAAGGTAAGAGTCAAACTAAAACTACAAGAACTCCGATGCAGATTGATTTAGATTATGTTTTGCTAGATCAGATTCAATTGACATCATACAATGCAAATACAACACAATCAATACTCGGGCAAATTGAGAAATTGTCTATTGATGTCGATAAATTAAATCTTCCAACAAGAGAAGTTTTAATAAAAAATATAAAGCTTGAAAGTCCTTCATTGTCATTTGAAAGAATTACAAAGGCGAGGGATATTCCCCCTCAATCCACAATTACACTTGCAGATCTGAAATCAGGTTCATTTAATAGTGCAACCAATATTAATGATTCAGACAATTCAGATACCATGGTTCAAGTAGCGCCGTGGAATGTAGAAGTAATAGTATTCGAATTGACTGATGGTGATTTTAAAAGTAAGATAAGTGGAGATATCGCCTATTCTAATCCTCATCTTCATCTAGACTATAATGACTTTGAAGTTTCAGATGTCAATGTGAAGTTTTCCGATTTTAAAACAAATCTGAAGAGTGATTTTGATGCTTCAGATTTTGAGTTGAAGGGTGAGGTGTCAAATGACAATAAGTCATATGCCTTTAGATTTGATGAGTTGCAAATGGATAGTGAAGAGGGGAGTATTGATGGGTTTGGAATCATAGCTGGAAGTTCTGCTGTGCAAACTGATATTGTTATCATCTATGATGACTTCAAGAATCTTAGCAAGTTTGCTGATAAGGTGTTTCTTAATTTGAACTTTCAACAGTCTAAGATCGCATTTCAAGACATTGCATATTTTCTTCCTAGGTTGAGTAATACTCCGACTATAGACAAGAATATAGATAAGGTCATCAATCTCTCAGGACAAATTAAAGGAAGACTCAATAACTTTTCCTCTAAGGAGATAAATTTGACTATATCGGAAGTTGTGCAATTTTCAGGAGCAGTTAGGATTAAGGACATTACTGAACCTGATAAGGCATTTTTAAGTATTAGGACTGAGAGATTAAATACAAGTGTCAATAAGCTCAAGAAAATTATTCCGGGATTTGATCCACCTTCAAATTATTACAAACTTGGAGAGATAGATTTTAGTGGTACATTTTCTGGATTTACATATGATTTTGTCGCTAATGGAACACTACAAAGTTCGCTTGGACAGGCTATTTTAGATACACGGTTGGATTTAAAGCCAGGAAAGGAAAATGCAAGTTATAGTGGTAAGATAAATTTAATCAACTTTGATTTAAAGACATGGTCGGATAATCCTGACTTTGGATTCGTCACTGCTACATCAACCGTCAAGAACGGACGAGGACTCTTGATTGATTTTCTCAAGGCTGACTTAAATGCATCACTAAGTAATTTTGATTATAGAGGATACTCATACTCAAATATTGAACTAAAAGGTGATTTCAATGAAAATCAATTTGAGGGTGATTTCAGTATCGATGATGGTAATATTGATTTCAACTTTGATGGTTTAATCAATATGAAAGATGGCCGGATCACTACAGAGCTCTCTGCATTTGCTGACAAGCTAGACCTAAAAAAGCTCAACTTAAGTGACGAAGAACTCATCGTGCAAGGATCATTTGATTTAAATCTAACGGGTACAAATATCGAAGACTTAGAGGGTTCTGCACAGATAGGAAGTGTCAATTTGAATTACAAAGGAAATTATTATCACTTCGATACCATTAACCTAGTTAATACTGTCGATGTCTCTGGAAGACGAAAACTCAAACTCGCATCTGACTATATTAATCTCAATGTAGACGGATTATTTAATCCTACCAATCTTCCTTACCACTTCACTGAAACTCTCTCTAAAAATCATAAGCAATGGTGGGATAAGCTCAATCTAAAAATGGCAAAGAAACGAACTTCGACTGAAGGGGTTGACTTTAGCTATTACCTCGCTATAAATAACTCTCAGGACTTTTCAGAATTAATTAATGTAGGGTGTCTGAATGTCAAAAATATGGTAGCCTCAGGTCATATCAACAGTACCGATACACGCTGGGATATTGACTCATCTATCGAGGAGTTATCATGTGATTCATTAGTATTTAATAATATCAAATACTCACTAGCCTATCTCAATGGTAGAGGGAAGACAAATCTCCTAGTAAAGGATTGGTTGCAAAATGGGAAGGCTTTTCCGGAAATTGTAATGACAGGTGACCTTGATGGTGATAATATTGAAATTGATATCAGGACTTCAGATTTATTAGACTCAGTCGGAGTAGTTGATTTGAATGTCAAAGGCTATCCTAAAAATGACGAAATTCATGTTCACTTTGAGTCTAATCAAATGCAAGTACTTGGTTCAAATTGGGTTTTTTCAGAGAATAATTTGGTGAAACTCGGAAAACAAAGCATTGAAATAGAAGATTTTATATTTAAAGATGGCCAACGGCAGTTGATACTCGAAGACTTAGATTCAAAAGGAGTGAAATTGACGTTGGAAGACTTCGACCTCAATTATGTAAATGACGCGATTGATTACAGGAATATTTACTTTAGTGGAGCAGGAGACATCTCTGTAATTGTTAAAGATATCTTTGTCAGAGATCACTTTTGGGCAGAAGTTAAAATCCCTAATCTCTACCTAAATGACGAAGATTACGGTAATGTCTATATCAATACTGGAACAAGTGACTTCGATGTGTTCGAGGGATTGGTTAAGATAGTGAGAGAAGAAGACAACCAAAGAATAGAGACAAACTTTGATTACAATAAGAAGACAAATGTATTTAACGGGTTGCTTCAAAGTAGTAATGTCAATCTCAGCCTCTTTGAGTATATCATAGCTGAAGGGACATCTGGAACAAGAGGCAAGATGGATGTCAATGCTACGATATCTGGGACATTAGATGATTTTGTATTAGAAGGTTATGCCAAATTGAAAGAGGGTAGGACTCTGGTAGACTTCTTAGGCGCTGAAATTTTCTTTGATGATCAGGACATTAGAGTGACAAATTCAATAGTGGATTTGACCGGTGTTACAATCACAGATCCTGAAGGTAATGTTGCAGTGATTGATGGAGGATTGAGACACACTTTGCTCAAGGACTTTGTTGCTGATGCGACACTGAGATCGGATAAGTTTATCGGTCTCAATACTACGAAAGAAATCAATCCAACTTACTACGGAAAAGCAATCGGTGATATGGATGTCAACTTCTCGGGACCATTTGCAACAGTAGTTGACATTACAGTGAATGGTACAACTCTACCTGGGACAGTACTCAGTATTCCAGTTGAGTCATCAACAGATGGCTATGAGGAGAGCTTTATCACCTTTATTGAAAAAGAAGAGTTAATTAAATCAATTATTGATACCACAGAGGTGATAGAGCAACCATTGATCTCGGGGACTAATATTGAAATGAATATTACAGTGACACCAGCTGCTACAATCTACCTAATTTTTAACGAAAGACTCAATGATAAGATTGAGGCCAAAGGTAGAGGAAATCTACAGGTCGTGGCCAAACAAGATGGAGAGTTTAATATCTATGGTAATTATGAGATTGAGAGAGGAAATTATCTCTTTACAGCTTGGGGTTTTTTAGCTAAGCCATTTACAGTAAAACGAGGAAGTACAATTACATGGTCTGGCGATCCATTCAATGCAGACCTTAAGATTAATGCAGTGCTCAATAATGTCAGGGCACCACTCTATACATTTATACAAGAGTATCTGCCTCCTAATATTGATGGTGAGCCATCACCAGAAGAGCAAGAGGCAAAGAAAAGAACTGATGTTGACCTTGAATTGAATTTGAGTGGCCGACTGTATAGCCCTCAAGTCAGTTTTGACCTCTCTTTTCCTAATCTACCACCTCAGTTGAGATCGTTTGTAGATACTAAGATGAGAGCTCTTAGGCAGGACGAAGCAGCGATCAATGATCAAGTGGCAGCGTTGCTAATCTTCCAAAGTTTTATACCGAGTAACAATGCTTTAGGTTCATCATTTTTCAATGGAAATAACCTTGCATATAGTGGGATTAATACCTTAAGTGAGTTTATCTCTAGCCAAATTTCCTTCCAGTTGTCCTCACTTTTGCAACAAGCAATAGTTGACAATAAGTATCTATCAAGTATTGATTTTGAATTAGCATTTGCCAATAACTCAGCTATTGGAGATGACCTTCAGTTTGATCAAGATATCCTGCCAGATGAGATTGAAGTAAATCTCAGATCAAGGTTAAAGAATGACAGATGGGGATTTGATATCGGTACCAACTACGTGAGAGACAATGCGCTTGGGTTCGGTGAGTATACGACTAATGACTTTACCGTAGAGTATTACATCACTAAAGATAGAAGGTTGAAACTTAGAGTTTACGGGCAGAATGACTTTGATCTTGTGGCCGGTGGTACATTTCAAAGAGAACAGCGCTATGGTGCAGGTATCTCATATCGTAAAGAGTTTGGCTCATTTGCTGATGTCAAAAATGAAATTGACAAAGGCCTGAAGGATGCGAAAAGGAGGGAGCAGTAAGTTATTAATAATACATTTTTTTACAATTAAAGGATAAATAATATCTCATTAGGACATCGAAATTAGATACGAGAAAGATGTCAATACTTGAAAATCTCAAGATAGAATAACATCTTAAAAAACAATCTCAGGATATCTGGCAATATTTAATAGAAACTCTCTAGAATTGATTGATTGTCTTTTGGTAGACAAAGAAGGTATTGGTGCAGGGAATGACTTTATTAAGTATTGTCGCAATTATCTGTATGTTTTAGGTGGAGGTTGTAGAGTTCACATTTATAGCTTGTTATAATCATTCTCCACAACCACCTCAATCTCAAAATCAATAATTAGCTTTACAGCAAAATACTAGCTACTATTAAGTCAAACGCAGAACAAAGTATAAAGACAGCAATAATCACAGGAGCTACTGCTGGTATAGGGAGAGCTGTGGCTAACCGTCTACTTGGACAAGGTTGGAAAGTATGCATCCTTGGCCGTAACCTAGAGAAGGTTTACACTCCAGAGATACTTGATGCTTACAACCTCTCTCTTTATGATTGTGATTACACAGATCTCAAATCAGTTTCTAGAGCTTTGCGAGTACTTCTAGACGAACACCCAGTCATTGATTTGTGTATTCACTCTTCTGGAATTATTATGGGTAGCTATGTTGAAACCAAGGATGGTATCGAACATCAGTTTCAGGTAAATTTCCTCGTTCAATTTTTGATTTCACAACAGGTGAGACTTCATCTGAGTCAGATGGGTAAAATATGCTTTGTTGGATCAGAGGAGCACCGAAAAGGGAATCTTAATCTTGCAGATATTTTTTATCAGAAGAAGTATCAATCAAGGGCAATGTACCAAAGAACAAAACTCTGTCAAGTCCTCTATGCTCAAAAGCTTGATAGCACATTTGATTATGAATCAGGTGGAGTAGTGCTGGTAGTACATCCTGGTACAGTCAATACAGGATTTGGTGGTAAGAACCTCAGTGGTCTCAAAAAATGGTTTTGGGAGTTATATGGTACACTGAGAGAGGGTACATCTGCTGGTGAAGCAGCTGATACGCTGATGCAGGTTGTGGATTATGATCCATTTAATACAAAGCTCTACTACAATGAATTAAGACCAGTGGCTCCTACGGCCTTAATTTATGATACCAAACTTGTTGATGACCTCTATGCTACCTCATTAGATATGGT
>Ga0079202_10000973_pt1 | contig 10518 bp, 10 predicted proteins | sample PorBlaBluebeHill_FD_68601 | JGI IMG/M metagenome (GOLD analysis project Ga0079202, IMG submission 68601) | Marine algae microbial communities from Blueberry Hill - Blueberry Hill, Maine | ecosystem: Host-associated > Algae > Red algae > Blade | place: USA: Blueberry Hill, Maine
TTAATATATTACTGGGCTTTAAATCTCGATGTATGACCTGATTGGAATGTAGAAAATGAATCCCTCTAATTAATCCATTGATTATTGCCGTTTGCTGCTCATATTGGATTTCATAGTTTCCTAATAATTGCTTTAGGTTTCCGTGTTCATAATATTGCATGATGGCATAATCGAAGATCCCATTGGGCTCCTCGAATTGATACACAGCTTCATAATTTGCAATATTCTTATGATCTTTTAAGTCTTTTGTTGCATTGAATTCATCCACTAGAGAGAATTCCTTATCTCCTACATACTTTACTTCAGATATTTTTATCGCTTTCCATGTATCTAGAATATTATCATATGCCTTATACACCGTTCCAAATGCACCGCCTCCAAGGCGACCATTCTTTATATCTATTTCATATCTCTTTTTAAATTCCTCGTTGTTCATTTGGCAGACTTAATGGAAAACATGTTTAAAGCAAATTAATTAAAATTACATTTAATTCTAAATTATTTGAATCTAATAAAATACTGTTTGAATTGGGAATATATCAGATCATGTTAGTTCAGAAGCGGTAAATCGCTTTCTGTTCAATCTAATAGGCATAAATTGAATATTTAAGAGAATTAGTGAAGTTTAGAATATCTTCTGTACTTACTACAATTTAAGGTGATCATAACAAATAATGAAAGTTATTATCAATAATCTTATATATCACTCCATCATACTATAATACACATATCCAATTTCACTTCCAAAATCTATTATTTCTCATTTGGTTTTTATTTATAAATGAATTTGAAGTTGCAAACTTCAAAAAGCGGAGTTTAGGCATAATAATATTCCTGACTGTACCCGCCAATTACAACCATCACTTTACCTACAATCCGCTAACCCTTCTTCCTATTAAGTCCCATCGCTTTCAGCATCCACCTTGGAAGTGGTTTTTCAGGGTGACGTTTTCTAAGGTTAAGATACCAACCGATTTTCTTCAGGATGGGGACACGATGTGTTTCTACAAACTCTATGAGCGTACCGTCAGGATCTTCGATGTAAGCAAATTGTCCGGCAGCCTCTCCCATATCAAAGTCACCACTGTCTACTGTAAATGGACAACCATTGGATCTACATTTCGATCGAAGAGCAGCCATACCATTGATGTCAAAACATAAATGTATATAACCCAAATCACCCCACATTCTATCTTTAAATATTTGTACAGGCTCTCTATCTAGACATTGTACTAATTCGATCTCAGACCGACCTAACAATGGACTGAACGCTCCACTGCGTTGATTGCTATGTGTGAGTATAACTGAATGATAAGAGGCGTTATTGTCGCCTGGTAAAAATGCATGTAGTTTTATTTTTTTTTCATCCAAAACTTGGTCATAGCCCAATATCTCCTTGTAAAATCTCATTGATTCGTCCATATCACTAACTCCTATGGCCGCACCGTATACGCCTCCACAGTGAGATTGACCACGCTGAAACCAATCATCACTTTCTACAAGCCTGATAAGATTACCATCTAAATCTTTACTATAAAACGAACGTCGATCATCCACATATTCTAAGATGGGACTACACGGGGAATCTTTAGATAAGTGCTTGTGAGATTTTTCTATGTTTTTGGATTTATATACAGCCACATTGATTCCGAGGTCTCCGTACTTTAGTTCTTGTTCCGAAGCTTGTCCTTCTCTGGTGGTATACTGCCAAATTTCTGCTCCGGCACCACCCAACATATTCAGTGCGAGAATGGCATGTCGAGAACGTGGCTCACCCCCAGTATAGGGCAACATCAAAGCTGCTTCAGCCGCTTCATCAAAAATAGGCACGTCCATACTCAGGTTCTTTCGATACCAATCCCAAGTACGATAGACATCATTATTCCCGATACCTATTTGCTGAATACCTGATATGATCACCTTGTCAACGCTCACTCCTGTACTACTTTTTCATAGTATTTATTCTGCAATTTTTTTAGCATACTTTGGAATGCTTTAATGGTCTCGTCAATGTCATCTTGCGTATGTAGTGCAGTTGGGATCAGTCTCAATAATATCATCCCTTTAGGTATAACGGGATAGACCACGATAGAGCAAAATATACCATAATTTTCTCTTAGATCATACACCATATTCTTAGCTTCTTCTACACTGCCTTTCATGTACACAGGCGTTACACACGAATTAGTCACACCAATATCAAATCCAGCATCCTTAAGTCCTTTTTGTAATACTCTTACGTTTTTCCATAAGTTGTCTTTTAACTCTGGCATTGATCTTAGCATTTTCAATCTAACTAAGTTGCCTTCCACAAGTGGACTCATGAGTGACTTAGCAAATATCTGTGACCTCATATTATATTTGAGGTATTCAACCACATTTTTATTACCTGCTAAAAATGCACCGACCGAACCCATGGACTTCGCAAAGGTTGCAAAGTATACGTCTATATCGTCTTGTACATTTTGTTCTTCTCCTGCACCCATACCAGTTTCACCTAAAGTCCCAAATCCGTGTGCATCGTCCACCATCAACCTAAAATCATACTTAGATTTCAATGAGACAATTTCTCTCAACTTACCTTGATCTCCTCGCATCCCGAATACACCTTCGGATATAACTAATATACCTCCCCCTTTCTCTTTGGCTATCTTGGTAGCAGCGATTAATTGTTTTTCCAAGCTCTCCATATCATTGTGTTGGAATACAAATCTGTGTCCTGAGTGCATTCTCACCCCATCCACTATACAAGCATGGCATCCACTATCATAGACAACAACATCACGACGCGATAGCAAACAATCTATGGCTGACATGATACCCATGTAACCAAAATTGACGAGAACAGCAGCTTCCTTTTTCTCAAAGTCTGCCAACTCTTTTTCTAACTCATAATGTAAGCTAGTATCACCAGACATCATCCGCGAACCCATTGGGTATGCAAGTCCATACTTTTCCGTAGCTTTTGTATCTGCTTTTCTTACTTCTGGATGATTCGCTAATCCGAGATAATTATTCACAGACCACATAATGACCTCTTTACCGTTAAATTGCATTCTATTGTCTAACTCGCCTTCTAGCTTTGGAAAAATAAAATATCCTTCAGCATCAGAATGTTGCCCTAGAGGACCTCTATTTGTTGAGATTCGATCAAAAATGTCCATATATCTTTACCTTATTATTAAGAGAACAAAGTAAGACAATTGATTCATATTATAACTAAGTTGTAGAATATTCTCACCAATATACCCTGCTAATCGAAGTTTATAACTTTGGATATAACAAATCATGCTCTTATACAGGACACAAATATTAAGCTGTTAATGATCAATTATATGTTGACCTATAATCTATTTTAGCTCAAAATGATAATTTGTAACTAATACTTTTTAGCGTATAAAAAACGCAACTATATATGAAAGTTATCCAAGAATATTCCTTTGATCTTGATATAAGTTTGGAGTAGTAAACTTTAATAGCGGATAATCTCATAACTCTCTTATATGGTTTGTTCCAATTACCACCTTTCTAAAATCAACAAGATATATTACCAAACTATAGTAGTTGTTTTGATCATTAATATGATAAATCTATTATTACTTGTATCATTTTCATCATTCCTATAACTCCCTATTTTCTTTATCCTGATAAGAATAATTCTAAGTCTAAATAGATTCTCATTATTCTACGATTTCTAAAAGTTTATGAATTATCAGTCTCATTATTATAGACTATTAGAATCATCTTGTAATACATTGAAAAAAATAAAGCTGCAGATTTAGGGTATTAAAAAACTAAAACAAATTATTATGAAAAATCTTTTTTTGTTAACCGTAGCATTATTTACGATTCTTATTACATCTTGTACCAATGAATCTATAACACCTGGCGTGATTGTTTTTGATGGTGAAAATGATGAAGCATCAACTACAAAGCAAATTGATAGATTCTTTTGTACTATTGAAAAAGATGGCAAGCAGCATATAAGTGTTTTTCAAGAAGGAACATTTATTACTGTATTAGAAGATGAAAATTACCATTATTTCGATGCCTCTGTTTCTAAAGATGAGAGTAGGTTTATAGTATACCGTCATCCTACAGACGCGACAACTTTTCAAGAAATATTGGTGAATTCTGAGTTACTAATGTGTGATCTTTCCGGCGATAATTGTCGAGTAATAGTTGAGAAGAAAAAATACCCTCAATGGGGGGCACAAGCTGGCGCTATCTGGGGACCAAATGATGATAAACTTTACATGAGTATCTTAACTGGTTTCACGAATGAAGCTTGGAGAACATTTGAAACAGACCTAGATGGGAACAATCCTAAATTAGTAGCAGATTTTGCAATTCTGGATGCCACTTTCACAGCTAATGGAAGTAAAATAGTGTACTCAGCTTGGCCAAAAATGGCTAATTATGAAAACCTTTTGGAATTAGAAATATTCACAGCAAATTTTGACTTTGAGACCTCTAATCTTTCGAATAGATCATTACTAACAAATAATAGTAGATTAGAAATAAACATTATTATCAGTCCCGATCAAACAAACCTTTTGTATTGGTCTAACGGCAAAATAGGTATTTTAGATCTTGATAGTAAAGAAGAAGATATATTTGAAGATGTTCAGCATATCAAGGGTAATACTCTCTGTTGGTCAAAAAATGGAGAAGATATCTATTTTGTTAAGTCTAAATCTAATGGAAAATTTAGTTTCAATTTATTAGATGCTAATAATGGTCGAATGACTGAGATGATGGAATTTTCCGAAAATATTCGCTTTATAGATACATTCTAGTTTTTAAATTTCCATGATAATAGTCGTTCTTTGGACGGCTATTTTTTTTAACTCATGTAACTTTAAACTAAAAAAGAATATTTTTCTATTTATTTCGTATTTCTTATGTAACTTCTTTTATAGGTTTTTTGAATTTTAATTCAATATATAAAAACCACTTTATAACTTTTTCCTCTTTACTAACTAACTTAAATATGAATAGATCAGCTATATTTTCCACTTTTATTATTCTCCTTGGTTTCCAATCAATCTTGGCACAAGATGGCATTCAATTCAATCTTGAAGGCTCATTACCCTCGTATACATTATTTACTGATTCTGGAGGTACACACCTTATTGATAATTGTGGATATGAAGTACATTCTTGGCCACAAATTCGGGACAGAGATATTTCCTATCATGTCAAATTATTACCCAATGGAAATATTCTTTACCAAGATAATAGAGAAATGTACGAGATGGATTGGGAGGGCGATATTATCTATTCCTTCCGTGCACCGTCAGGCTTAATCTTTGAATATGAAGTTATAAAAAAAGAAAATGGGAATTACTTATGCCTAGGAAGAGAGTCCATGTCAAACAGTGAATTTAGAGATATGGGGTATAATCTTTCATTGGGTTCGCCTGATGTAATTGATGTAGTAGTAGAAATAGATCCTACACAGGATTCTATAATTTGGGATTGGCACCTGGCAGATCATGTTATTCAAGAAAGAGATTCTACACTAAATAATTACGGTGTGATAAAAGAGAATCCTCAACTTTTAAATTTAGATGCAATATCTACCTATGATTGGACCTTCTATGAAAGCTTTATGATAAACGGAATGGGCTACAATGATGAACTAGAAATGATCGCTCTAAGTGTGAGAAAAATGAGCGAAGTAATATTTATAGATAACAGTACTACTGCAGAAGAGTCTACTGATCATTCTGGCGGTCGATATGGCAAAGGAGGCGATGTTATTTTCCGTTGGGGTAATCCTCAAAACTATGGTTACGGTACTCAAGATGATCAAATACTATATTATCAGCATAACCCAATCTGGGTACATTATGGTGAGTATAAAAATCAAGTATCTGTATTTAATAATGGGCTAGATAGACCAGTAGACTACTATTCTTCTATTGATATTTTTCAAGTCAATCCTGATGAAAATGGAAATTTTCCTTTTGATGAAGAGCTGGGTTTTCTGCCCATAAATGCTAGCTACAGTTATAATAATCTGGACCACGAGTATGAAGTACTTTTAGCGTCCGATTACACATCTGGTGCTCAAATGCTCGAAAACGGAAATCTTTTTATTACTGAGGGCCGTAGTGGTAGGCTTTTTGAAGTAACTCCCGCAGGTGATATGGTATGGGAATACATCGCTCCAGGGGGATGGTATCTCTTTAGGGCAGAAAAATATCCGTTAGATTATACGGCATTTGATGGTAAAATACTTGAACCTAATGGTACGGTGGAATCTCCATCAAGTCCCGCTGTTTGTGAAATAGCTACCATCTCTAGTATTATTCAACCTTTTGAAAGTAATATTGAAGTTAAGTTTGATAACTCTTCTAATAATATATCAATTGCAAACATTGATAATACAGAATACTCTTTCGAGATATACGATGCCTTTGGGCGAGTGGTCATGTCAGACAATTCCGATCCTTTAATAACTGAAATTAATGTCGGGTTTCTCTCTTCTGGATTTTATATCATTTCTATTAACGATCTAAAATCCAATGCTAAAAGAACTTTTAAGTTTACGATAGTTGAGTAGTGTAATAAAGCTAATGTTTATTCAATTTGTATTTTTGTTATTTCACCGTAGATATCTAAGATTAGAACAGATTTTTTTTAGTTATTTAATCTAGTGTTGAAAGTGAATCACTACGGGTTTTTGCTTAAAGGTTTTAACCTTGTTTAACTTATTTAACAAGCACCTTATCTATACGTTGGATAATGTCCTCAGAAGATAGATAGCCATTAGAAATCAGATCAAGTTTATCTCCGTGCTTTAATAGTAAGGTTGGAAATCCCCTGACGCCCATTTCTCCCGCTCGTTCGAAGTCTTTTCGGACGAGCTGTTTCATTTCATCTGAATGAAACAAGGTGTCAAATTCCTTTGTGTCTAATTCTAGTTCTGCAAGAATGGAATCATAACTCTCTGCTAAATGCATATTCTGATTATACAAATAGAACGCTGTTTGGGATTTTTTGAAAAAGTCGTATTCTTTTTCTGGATCCATTTTTCTGACAACTACTGCCGCTCGACTTGGAGGTTCTGTATCATAAGTTATGCGATCACTAGATAGAATTTCATAGTTAAATTCTTGCCCGCTGGCTTTGTTTACATCTTCCCAATGATGAGTAAGGAAATCCTTTAGCTCCGTCATCATTTGGGTATTATATGGTCTTAAGCCTCCCATCACCAATTCCATGTCCAATTTATCTCCGTAGTGTTCTTTCACTTCATTAAGTTCTGGGGCAAATCCATAGCACCAAGAGCACATCGGGTCCCCAACATAAATCAAGATTGGTTGTGCTTGTGGTTTTGGCTGTGACATAAATAATAATTGTAGAAGAATAAATTTCAACATTTGAATCTTATCTTTAGTCAAATTAATACATGGATGTAGTAATGTAGTCCTTAATGTAAACTCGATTCATATATGCATAAACTAGGAGTGCTAATAGAATAAATAACACGATCATTTTAGTCCTTTTCCATGCAATCTGATTTTTCTCACGCATGGTCTTATACCGGGTCCTGCTACTGTACGACATTCCTTAATATACTTTTTCTATATTATTATTTTCAATCCATTGGCTCCAATTTTTATTGTATCCATGGACCTTATTTGTAGTTTCCTCATTCATATCTTCAAGTGGATAACCATCATTAGCCCACTCAAATATACTTCCATATAGATTGTGTATATCTGAGTATCCTTGGTCATTGAGTTTCTTACCAATTTTTTCACTTCTATAACCTATAGAGCAGTAGATTAGAATTTTCTTGTCCTTGTGTATGTCATCAAGAGCACTGAAATCTGGATTATCATAACCTACTCTTATCGCTCCTGGGATATGGCTCACTTCGTATTCTTCAATTTCTCTTGCATCTAAAATTATATATTGGTCCCAATCATCATAGAACTCGTCGGTTGTTATGACTGGTATTTTGTAATCGATATACTTGTCTACCGTAATTTGAAAATCTTGATTATTGCACATCTTCTTTTGAGCAAAAGCATTCGAACAAGAAAATATTAATATAAAAATTAAGCAGCTATTTTTAATCATATCGATTATTTTTAAGGAAATATATATCCATTTACAACCCTATTAACCTTATATCGAGCGTAAAGTTCCTGAAAAATCATTAAGAAAACACCAATTCCAAATGTACTTGTGCGTACCATTTCGAAGGTAGAAGTTTTGTCAGTGTAGAAAGGTACCACAATAAGTAATTCTATGGCTATAATAACAGCTGTGATAATAAATACCAATATACTTGCTGCTTGTAGGTTTCTTTGCTTCGCTTTCTGAATCTTATATAAGGATTGCTTGAATGCTTTTTCGTGCAGAGTACAATGATCTATTTTAAATAACTCCGAAAACACATAGGTAGCTTTTTCGTATTCAGCCATATTATATAGGCTTGCTGCTTTTCTAAAGAGTAGCTCATTGTAAATATTCTTTTCTCCTATCTCAAATACATTTTCAGCTATAACTATAGGAATAAGTTCATCTGATAATTTTATAAACTCATAATATCTACCCAACTCGAATATAGATAATGAAAAGTCACACCAAACTTCGATTCGATATTCAAATTCGAGATCTAGTATGGCTATTCTATTTTCTTCAAAGAATCTTACTTTGTCAATATGCGATTTATCTCCTATCTGTTGGTATCGATAGTAAGTCGCATTTTCTTTTATATTTTGAAGTTCATTATAATTCATTCAATCGATATAATATGGGTCTACTTGGACTTACGTCAATGTCATAATTTCCAACCATAATATTCAAAAAATATAATCCATCCTCAATTTCTTCTTTTACAAAGATAAGCTCTGTAATTGTCTTATGCTTTAACATTTTTTTTGGATAATTCCAAAATGCTTTATGAGATAATAATGCTCCTTGGTCCTCTTCTCTATCTACAGATGGTAAATCCGTTAATAAATGATTGACTCCACGGTGATTCAAAAATTCAATGGCGGAAGGTTCGAAGTAACAAGGGTTTGTACCGGAGTAATTCCTTTGCATTTTCTCCAAATCATTAGGAAGTGTCCTTACGATAAAAGCCTCTGGTAAATCTAAAGAAGGGTCTATCAGCATTTCTAGACTTCTACGCATTATTAAACGATCTCCATTCTCTAAAAGTGTGGGTAAAACGCTAAAAACATAGGCCATACAATGAAAACTTTTAAGACAATCCCTTAGACGATACTCTTCCTTGGAAATATGCCCGACACACTCTGTATGCGTTCCATTTCCATGAGGATTTATCTTAATATTAAAAAAATTTACGGGTGATCCTGCTTTCGTACTTCCTATAAAATCACCAGCTTTGAGTGGTTTTGCTTCATATAGTGGGGCATAAAAGCAATTGGGTTCTGGTCTTCCACTTTTCAATGGAATAGATATATCTAATGGATTATTGAGGTCAATATTATAACCCTTTTCCTTATATGTGATCGTCGTAATCACTGATTTCTCGAATCAAAGCCCCAAGAAAGTTTGGCTCGAATGGTATCCATAAAAGCAATATCTTCCAATTGTATAAGTCGAGTAACCATCTTCGATTTCTTGAGTGTTAACTCATGTTCTGAAGTAACAGTCTCATATCTTGTATCCACAGTGCAAAGAAAGTTCTCAGATCGTCCTTCGATTTTGAACATAATCTCAGAATCATCGGGGATGACGATTGGCCTAACATTCAAATTATGTGGGGCTACCGGAGTAATGGCAAAATTTCCAGATACCGGGAAAATGATAGGGCCACCACAACTTAAGGAGTAACCCGTACTTCCTGTAGGAGTACATACAATCAATCCGTCTGCCCAATAAGAGTTTAAAAAAATTCCATTTATATAACTATGGATTTTGATCATAGAAGATGTATCTCTTTTATGAATGGTAAAATCATTCAAGGCAAATCCTAATTCTCCAAAGATCGGTATATTAGAATTCAACTCAAGCATCGTTCTAGTTTCTACTTTATACGAACCTTGGACCCAAGCATCTATCGCATCTTCTAGCTTGTTTTTCTCTGTGCTTGCCAAAAAACCCAATCGACCCAAGTTTATCCCTAATATTGGTACATCAAGATCTCGGATGAAGGTTGCGGCATTCAGTATTGTACCATCTCCTCCCAAGGTGATCATTAAGTCCGGGCTTAATTGCTTTAACTTGTGATAATCTTTATAAGTTTCCGCACCATAATCTTCATCCAATTGTTTAGCATATTCCGTATAGATATAGGTCTCCGCATTGATGTCTTTCAATTTGGAAAATAATCTTTTTAGATGCTCACTATATTCAGGCTTAAACTTCTTTCCGTAAATACTAACCTTCATTAACTTAAAATGAATTGGTGTTATTAAAAAATATACCTCTTTCTCCAGTTCCTGTCACACTGTATTCAAAAGTGAAAAGATAACTATTATATATAATTAAATCTAATGCAGGGCCATAACCATATATCCATCTATT
>Ga0079202_10000978_pt1 | contig 10510 bp, 8 predicted proteins | sample PorBlaBluebeHill_FD_68601 | JGI IMG/M metagenome (GOLD analysis project Ga0079202, IMG submission 68601) | Marine algae microbial communities from Blueberry Hill - Blueberry Hill, Maine | ecosystem: Host-associated > Algae > Red algae > Blade | place: USA: Blueberry Hill, Maine
GAAGCCCCTGAGAGTCTGGCGCGGGACTGGCCCGGGGCGCTGCCGTTCACGCCAGTCTTCGACTATTCCTATGACGGCGTCATGCGCTCCTATGAGGACAGTCGGCAACGGCTCGGTTTGCCGCGAATCGATATCCTGTTGTTGCATGACATCGGTGTGATGCAGCACGGCGAGGAGCTCAATCGCCGACATTTCGAGGACGCCATGAGCGGCGGTTATCGAGCACTCGACGAGCTACGTCGGGCGGGTGATATCAAGGGCATCGGACTCGGTGTCAACGAGCGCGAAGTCTGCCTCGCCGCCCTTGAGCATGGCGACTGGGACTGCTTTCTGCTGGCCGGGCGCTACACCTTGCTCGAACAGCAACCGCTTGCGGATCTGTTCCCGGCCTGCGAAAAGGCAGGTACCGGGATCATCCTGGGCGGACCCTACAACTCGGGTATTCTCGCCGGCGGCGAGACCTGGAACTATGCCAGGGCACCGGCCGACGTGGTCGACAAGGTCCAGTCCATTGCCCGTGTCTGCGCCTCACATGCGGTACCGCTGCAGGCGGCGGCCTTGCAGTTTCCGCTTGGCTCGAAGCTTGTGGCAAGCGTCATTCCGGGGCCTCGTTCGCGTGCCGAGGCGGCCCAGAACGTCGCCTGGTTCCAGTCGGCGATACCAGAGTCGTTGTGGAGCGATCTGGCGGCTGAAGGCCTGCTTGCCGAGGGCACGCCGATCCCGCGTCGGCCGCTCGAGGGTGCGTCTGCATGAGCAGCCTGTCGTTCTATGGCGCAGCCGGCACCGTCACCGGCTCCTGTACCTTGCTGGATACCGGCAAGTGCAGCGTTCTCGTCGACTGTGGATTGTTTCAGGGTAATCGCAGTGTGACGGCGTTGAACGAACAGCCGTTTCCGTTCGATGCCACATCGATAGATTGTCTGTTGCTGACGCATGCCCACACCGACCACGCCGGACTGATTCCGAAGTTGGTCAAGTCCGGCTTCACGGGCCCGATCCATGCCACCCGCGCGACCGCCGATCTGCTCGAATTCATGATGGAGGACTCGGCGCGAATCCAGCAGTCGAATACCGAGCGTGAGAACCGTCGGCGCCAACGGCGGGGTCGGAAACCGGTCGAGTCACTGTTCTCCATCGAGCATGCCCGGGAGGCGCTTTCACGATTGCAGACAGTCGACTACGGCGAGTGGTTCGAGCCGGAACCCGGAGTGGGTGTCCGCTACTGGAACGCCGGGCACATTCTCGGTTCAGCCTCGATCGAGGTGCGCTACGAGGAACCGGCGAGTGGCAACACGATGCGTCTGCTGTTCTCCGGTGATCTCGGTCCGGACGAGAAGACCTTCCACGCGGAGCCGGATGCCGAGCAGGGCTTCGATTACGTGGTATCCGAGAGTACCTACGGCAATCGCGATCGAGCCGACTACACACTGGTTCAGCGGCGAGCCGCGCTCCGACAGGAACTGCTGGACGGCCTGGCACGGGGTGGCAACATCGTCATCCCGAGCTTTGCGGTCGAACGCAGTCAGGAACTCCTGCACGACATTGGTGTGCTGCTGGCCGCAGGAGAACTCGCCGATGCCACGGTCCACCTTGACAGCCCGCTCGCCAGCAAGGTCACTGAAGTCTTCGTCCGCCATGCTCACGCGCTCGAGGACATCGACCTGCCGGCCGAGGAGCTGTTTCGTCATCCGCGCTTTCGCATCGTGCAGAGTGTCGACGAAAGCAAGGCGCTCGCCGATGTGCAGGCTGGTGCGATCATCATCAGCGCGAGCGGCATGGCTGACGCGGGGCGTGTCGTGCATCATCTGAAGAACAACATCTGGCGAGAGGACGCGACCGTGCTTTTCGTCGGGTATCAGGCGCCCGGCACGACCGGTTCGCATATCCGGAGCGGTGCCGATGACGTGATACTGCACGGCAAGGAGTTCCGCATAGCGGCGACCATTCGCAGCATCGGCAACTATTCTGCGCATGCCGATCAGGGCGAGTTGCTCGACTGGATCATGGAACGTGCACCGATTGCCGGTGGATTGTTCCTGAACCACGGTGATGATGACGCGCGGAAGGGCTTGACCCGCCAACTCGTCGAACGCGGCATCGCCCGCGAGCAGATCTTTCATCCGCTCTTCGATGAACGTTTCGAACTCGGTGCCGGACCGCCTGCGTCGAAGGGGCGTGTGGCCAAGCGTATCGATCCGGATACACTGCAAGACGATGCCGAAGAGGCGCGTGAGCGCTTTGCACTGGCGCTATCCAGGCAGCTCGAGAAACTCGACGACGAGGCGAAGGCACAGGCATTGCTTGCCCGGTTGCAGGCGGTGCTGGACGACAGCTGACCGGTCCGCCTCGAGCCGCAAGGAACACGTCGAGGAAAGCCCATGATCGAATGTACAGAAAGCCGTCGGTACCATCCGGTGGTTACCCTGCTTGTTGCCGCGCTCGGGGCCGGTGTACTTGCCGGTTGCGGCGATTCGGGTAACAGCTCCGAGCCGGCACCGGCACCGATCCTGAGTGACCAGACCGGCGTGCAGACGCAGGATCCGGCCGATGCGGAATCGGCCTTCATCTCGGTCGACAACCGCGAGCAGGCGCTCGACCATGTGTTGTCGATTGTCGGGGGTGGTCTCTACGACACGGTGCTGGCAGGCGCTCGTCCGCTTTTCCAGCTCCGTGATCCCGACGCAACGCTTGCCGGCATCACGCTGAATTCGGGCAGCGTGGACGAGGCTGTCAGCGACGATATCCGGCAATACGTCTGCGCCGAGGGGGGTGAACTGACGGTCGGCGGCCGAGTGGATGACCGGGGTGGAGATCCGGCTGCGGCCGACAACTACATCGAGATCGAAGCTACGGGCTGCACGATCGGAGGCGTCGCGCTCGATGGCATGCTCGTGGAGAATGACGGTACACGCTTTCTTCAGGCGTTCTCGATGACGGGACCCGGGGTCGAGCGCCGGGAGATAAGCGGATCGGTTGTCGATCAGGGCAGTCGTCGCGGCTCAATGCGCGTCTCCCGATACCAGGAAACCACAGCAGCGGGTGAAACGATTGTTACCAATGCGCGCACCGATGTCTTGCACACGCCCGACGATGCAACGGCCGCACAGTCATTGTTCGCCACCGCGAGCCTGACGTCGCCCGCGACACTGGGTGTACGAGTGTTCATAGACACGCCGGAATTGTTCAGCGCGTCTGCCGGGGAGCCGTACTACACGTCTGGACGTCTGTCCGCGTCAACCGACGATGGTGCACAGCTTGTCCTCAACGCCTCTGACGGTAACCCCGAGTCGTTCCAGCTGGTGGTGACTGCCGAGGGCAGTATCACGGCTTTCCTGCTCGGCTGGAGTGACGAGCGTCGGCTACCGTGCGCCATCGATGAGGAAGGAGACTGTCAGTAGAGATTGCCAGTAGAGATCGTCAGTAACAATTGCCAGTAACGGTGCGTCAGTAACACGGTGACGCGCCACTACTGCTCCGCCGCGACGATTTCCATGACCATGGCGGCTGTCCAGGTGAACGAGCTTCCGCCGCAGGGCTCACCGCTGATCGGGTCGTAGTATTCCGCAAACCCGCCGTGCTCGATCAGGGCAAGACTCGCCCGCTGGATGCGTCTTGCCATCGCCTCCTGACCACCGACAAGCAGACCGTCGGCGATCAGGTAGTTGACAATCAGCCAGGCGGGTCCACGCCAGTAGCGTTTGGCATCGAAGCGATCATCTTCCGGATCGAGGCTGGGCACCAGATATTCGCATTGCGAAGAGAGTCTATCGAGTCGCCTGGCGATGGCCTCGAGGCGCTTTTCCGGGATGGGCGCGAGGGCGGCGATCAGACCGCCCACCGAGGGACTGTCGACAAGCTTGTCGGCGACCCGATCGTGACACAGGTATTGCCCGTGATCTTCGCTCCAGAGGGACTCGAGTGCCGACATCCCCTGACTGGCGCGCCGCCGGTTGGCCTCGGCGATGCTGTTCTCGCCAAGTGCCTCGGCGAGGATCGCCAGGTCCAGGCAACTACGTATCAGGATGGCATTGAATCCGGGGTCGACAACCTGAAAAGGTGAGGCGTCGTGCAGGCGGCTATTGTCCCAGCCAAGCGAGCGGAAGTGCTCTACGAGCCAGATGTAGCGATCGTATTGCGCCTGCGTCGGGCGATGGTCAGGGTTGGCATGTTGTGTATCCCGTCGCTGGTACGGCGTCACCCCGTCCGTCGGCACGCGATCGAATGCAGCATCCCAGTCGGTGGAATTGTCGCGACCGGATTCCCAGGGATGAATGAGGGCAACCAGCCCGGTGCTTTTCGGATCACGGCACCGGAAGAACCACTCGTGCCAGCAGTCGGCTTTCGTCAACAGAGCCTGCGCACGTGCCTTTGCCAGCTCGCTATCGCGTGCCCGCTCGTAGAGCTTCCGCATCGCGAAGGCGGCGACCGGGGGTTGCGTTATGCCTGAGGTTGGCGTCGGACGAGCGGTCCGCCAGACGTCGGGTCCCGGGAAGTACCCGTCGTCGGCCTCGTGAAAGATGATGTGCGGCACCATGCCGTCATCCCACTGATGAGCAAACAATGTCTCGATCTCGCGCCAGGCGCGGGATTCATCGATATGGGCCTGACCAAGCGCGACCAGGCAACTGTCCCAGTTCCACTGGAACGGATACAGGCCATGCGTCGGCACCGTGTAGTCACCGCGATCGTTCTGTCGAAGAATAGCCGCCGCACGATCGAAGAGCGCCCGATGGTTCGTATGGCTGTTGGTTGTCGGTTTCTCGCTCATGCAGCCTGACGACCGGGAACGGCGAGTTCTGTCTCCGGATCGAACCAGCGTATGCGATCCGTCTGGGGCACGATGCCGATCACATCATTCGGCGCCACCCGCGTGTCACTTTCGAGGATGACACGAAACATCTGATCGTCGACCTTGCAGGCCACGAGCGTGTGCGGTCCAAGCGGTTCGATCACCACGACAGTGGCCTTGAACCCGCCATCGCCAAGATGAAGATCCTCTGGTCGTATGGCGAACTGCAGTGTGGCCTGCTGACTGGCGGGTCCATCGATGGTCGTGCCACCGACGGTCCATCGGCCTTCCCCTGCATTCTTCGCCGTCAGGAAATTCATGGGTGGATTGCCGATGAAGGAGCCGACGAAATGCGCGGCAGGGTTGCGATAGACCTCGACGGGGCTCGCGGCCTGCACGATGCGCCCGCCCTGCATGATGGCGATCCGGTCGGCCATGCTCATCGCCTCGACCTGATCATGGGTTACGTAGATCGTGGTCGTGTCCGATTCGGCAAGGACGCTCTTCAGTTCGGCACGCATCTCCATGCGCAGCAGGGCGTCGAGGTTGGACAGTGGCTCATCCATCAGGATGACCGCAGGCTCCATGGCGAGCGCACGGGCGACTGCGACACGCTGTCTCTGGCCACCGGACAATTGCCCCGAGTAGCGTTTCAACAGCACTTCGATGTGCATCAGTTCGGCGGTTCGATTGACGCGTCGATCGACTTCTTGCTGCGGCATGTTCTCCATCCTGAGACCGAACGCGATGTTCTCGAAGACCGTCAGGTGCGGGAAGACGGCGTAGTTCTGAAACACCATCGCGATGCCGCGATCCTTCGGTGCCAGCGTGTCCACGCGCTTGCCACCGATATGGACTTCGCCGGTGGTCGCGGTCTCGAGGCCGGCGACGATGCGCAGCAAGGTCGTCTTGCCGCAGCCCGATGCGCCGAGCAATACGAGAAATTCCCGATCGGCGATCGTCAGATCGATGGAGTGTAGTGCCGTTGTCGAACCGAAACGCTTGGCGACTTCGGTGATTCTGATCTCTGCCATGACTCGATTCCTGAATGAGGGTTGATGGGTCTGATGTGATTGCGTTCAGCGGTTGGCGATGCCCCACATGGCGAACAGGTACTTCCTCACCATGAAAATGAAGATGAGCGCAGGCACGACCAGCATGGCGCCGCCGGCAAACTTCAGATGAAGCGGTGCGACATCGAGGCTCTGCAGCAGAAACGCCGGCAAGGTGCGGTGCTCGATGGTCAATACCGCGGCCGCGAAGACCTCGTTCCAGGACACCACGAAGGCGAAGATGGCCGAGGCGGATATGCCTGGCAGTACCAGTGGCAGAATGACTTTCCGGAAGGCCTTCAGACGGGTGCAACCGAGCGTCCAGGCCGCCTCTTCGAGCTCGATCGGCACGCCCGAGAAGAGCGAGAAGGTAATGAGCACGGCAAACGGCAGAGCGAGCGTCGTGTGTACCAGCGCCAGAGCGAACACAGTGTCGTCGAGACCGACACGCAGGAAAAGCACGGCCATCGGCAGTGCCAGCAGCGGCAGCGGGAAGGCTCGGGTCATCAATACCAGGATGCGGAAGGTACTCTTGCCGCGAAACTCGAATCGTGACAACGCATACCCTGCCGGTGCACCTATACCGATAGACATGATCATCGTCAGCGTAGCGACGACGATCGAATTCCAGAGTGCCTTGCCGACACCATAGAAACCCAGGAAGAACTCCACGCTCTCGGTATCGAAGGATGGAAAGAAGCGCTTGGGGAATCCGTTGACTTCCTCGGGTGTCGAGAAGGTGTTGGCGATCAGCAGCCAGATGGGCACCAGAACCCAGAGGCACAACACGATGACGGTTGTGGCGAAGGCAATCCGCACGAGCCGTTGCTCGCCGCCGACGACGCCATGACGTTCCGGGCTGGTGATCGTGCTGGCAATCTTGTTCACAGGCTTGCCCCTTTGGGTGTACGAAGCGCTCGCATGATCACGAGTGTGCAGGCGACCGAGATGACCAGGATCAACAGGGCGAATGCCGCTGCAACGTGTGTGTCCTGCATGTCGAACTGACGGTTGTAGACCTCGCTCATCAGGACGGGCAGGTTGGTGCCGGCCAGAGCGACGACGACGGCGAATACTTCAAATGCAAGAATGACCCTTAGTATCAAGGCCGTCTGCAGACTGGGCTTGAGGAGCGGCAGTGTGACCTTGATGAAGCGCTGCCAGCGACTCGCGCCGAACACCTGTGCCGCCTCATCGTATTCCTTCGGAATGAGGCCCATGCCTGCCACGAGTATGACCAGCATGATGGCCGTCGCACGCCAGATCTCGGCAAGCACGACGGCGAGGAAGATCGTGCCCTTGCTCTCGTAGCCAAGGAAGGCAATCGGTTCTTCGATCGCGCCCACGTTGGTAAGCAGCGAGTTCAGAAAGCCGGTCTGTTCGAAGATGGTGAGCCAGATCAGGCCGGCAGCAAGATCCGAGATGCCGAGAGGAATGGTCCAGATGTAGAGGACCATGTCCCGTCCCTTTTGCATCTTGGTGACAAGCGTTGCCATCAGCAGCGACAATGCGACCTGAATGGGCACGACTGCCAGGACCAGCCAGAAGGTGTTGGTCAGCGCCGTGTTGAACTTCCAGTGCGTGAACATCTCGCTCAGGTATTTGGTAGTCAGCTCCCCCTCATCAGTCGCGATCGCCTGCCAGGCAACCAGCACGAATGGATAAAGGAAGAATGCACAGAGAAAGAACGTGGCCGGGGCCAACAGGATGTAGGGAAGCGCTCTTGGGTTCATGACAGGCTTCTCGGGTCTGGCGTCTCTGTCGCGAGGGGCGGAGAAAAAGGGCTTGGTCTCATGCACGGGACGGCAATTCCCGGCGAAACGAACGCGCAAGCGTGCTCCGACGGAATGATCACGGCCTGTACCGTTGCCATTCCGGCTGCAGTGACGGAGGACTTTCCTGGCTTCTAGCCGGTCTGGCGACTGCGATGGTTGTCGATGTATCGCAGCGCCGAAGTCAGGTCAGTCCGGTCCGCCGAACGGAAGTCGGATCGGGGCCCGGCAATCGAGCCCCGAAGCGTCTTCAGTCGACCGGGCAGGCACCCTCCGAAGGCTCATCGGGCCCCCAACAAGGTGCACCGGCTTCGCTCATGACTTCGCGAAGTGTCTCGGCTTGTTCGTCGAGGATTTCACGAACATCGCCGCCACCGAGGATGATGCGCTCGAAGGTGTCGACATAGACTTGGTTGAACTGTCCGCCGAGGTCGCCCAGACCCACCGGCAGGAGTCCGGGGTTGGCGTCTGCCGAGGTCGTCATCTTCGATACGGCATCACCGGCGATCTGCACCGAGGGCGGCAAGTCGTCAGGCAGATCTACCGCGACAACCGGGAAGAAGCTGGTGGCGCGCATGGTGGCGATCTGTGTTTCCGGTTGCGACATGTGCGTGATCAACTTTTTCGCGGTGTCGGCGTCAGGTGCTGTGGTGGGTACGCCGAGACCGACGACAACCGGCATGAAGCCGCGGCCGGTCGGACCGGCCGGTGCCGGGAAGGCAATGAAATCGTCCGGACGATCGTTGAACGCATCGGCGAGGCGTGAGGTGTGGTCGAAAGCCACCCAGACTTCATCGGTCAGGAGGGGTTCCTGCATGAATGAATAGTTGGTCGAGCCGCGGTTGGTGTATTGCCAGAGTTCCTTGAAGGCGTTCCACGCAGCTTCGGCTTCGGCTGATCGGAACTTGGTGACCATCGAATTGGTGAACGAGGGATACAGGTAGCCCTGGAAGAAGCGATGCTTGAGTCCCTTCGGTCCGGCCGGGAAACCGAATTTCGGCGAGCCTGTGGCATCGGCCATGTTCTTCGCCCAGGCGATCAGTTGCTCGTAAGTGAGCGCGTCGATGTCGGCTCCCTCGGGCAAGTGCTCGAGCGCCTGTCTGTTGGCCGCCATGATGTAGGTGGCCTGCATCCAGGGGATGTACGCCTGCGTGTCGCCGCCGAGCTTGCCGAGTTCCATGAAGTTCTCGTTCATCTCGACGTCGCCAAGGTCGACATCGGAGAGGTCGGCAAGGCCATCGGCAACCCCGGTGAAGTCACCGTGCAGCGAGCCGAGCACGCCGATCTGACCTGAGCCAGCCTGCAGCTCTGCCTGCAGGCGCGTCAGCCACGGTCCGCCTTCGCTCGGCTGGAATTCGACCTCGCCCTCGAAGCCCGACAGGACATCGTCGCGCATGGCCTGTGCTTCTTCCACCGGATTCGCCTGGGTCGACCAGAAGAGCACCTTGTCGGCAGCCGAGGCCACGGGAATCGCGATGAGCGTACTGCCCGCCAGCACGGCGAGTGCGGTGAGTCTGTGAGAGGGTTTCATGGGTTTCATCAGAGTGGGTTGTCCTGTCGTGTGGTCGATGTGTTCGCCGGCTTGCGGCGTGTGGAGGAAGTGATCGGCACCGGCCCGTGGCTGCCACGGGCAATGAAGTGCGGTCGCAGCAGGCGATGCTGTTCTGCGGTGTGACCGTCGATGATGTCGACGAGGGTGTGGGCGAGCTCGATCGTTGTCTCGCGGGTGCGTTGATCGAAGGTGCTGAGTCCCGGAGGAACCCACGCCGCCGCCGGCACGTTGTCGAAGCCGATGACGGAAAGATCGTCCGGCACCCGCAAGCCGAGCCGACCTGCGGTCTCGATCACGGCGAAGGCGATCTCGTCGGTCAGGGCGAGCATGGCCGTCGGCCGCTCGGGCTCGCTCAGCAGGGCTTCGAGCGCTCTTTGTCTGGAATCGGAATCGAAGCGGCTGCTCGAACAGCGGACCAGTGACACCCGGGTGTCGCCCTGATCGGCGATGGCCTGCTCGAGGCCGCTTTCACGCGTCAGTCGGAAGGTCATCGGTTCGTCGATCGAGCACAAGCCGAAGCGCCGGTGGCCGAGCGCATACAAGGTGTCGAAGGCCTGCGTGAAGGCAATGGCACCGTCGGTGTCGACCCAGCTGTATCGCTGGTGGGTGTCGAGTACTCGACCGTGTGCGATGAAGGGAAATTTTCGATCGGCCAGAAACCCGACCCGCTCATCGTCTTCGAGAATGCGGGTGAGCACGACGCCGTCGGCACGACCGGAATCGACGATGCGCTCCAGCACGGACATTTCAGACAGCGCTTCGGGTGCGGCTGCCAGGTACAGGTCCCGTTTCTTGTCGAGCAGGCCTTGCGCCAGACCGCCGATGAACTCGCCCAGGAAGGGCTCGATGGCACGGTGATCGTGCAACGGGAGCAACAGGGCGACAAACCGGCTTCGGCCGGTCTTCAGAGCCTGCCCGGCTGTGTTCGGTATGTAGTTGAGGCGCGCCGCCGCGGCTTCGATCCGCCGCCGTGTACTTTCGGCCACATCCGAATAGCCGGCGAGAGCTCGCGACACAGTCGTGATGGAGATGCCAAGTTCGCTGGCGATGTCCTTGAGAGTGCTCTGGGGAGGCATCGAGGCGCAGTGGTTCGCTATCCGAAACGTTTGGGAAGGCTATACCGAGCTAACCGAAATTGTCAACAGTGATGTGAATCTGAGGACGAGAACGCTAGCGGCAGGGCTGATCAGGCCCGAATTTCGCAGTGTGCAGGAGATTCATACAGGCGCGATATACTGCCGCGTTCACTTTCCGATCCGGATACTCGTTACCCCTATGGCAGATTCATACGACGTCATCGTCATCGGTGGTGGACCGGCGGGTTATGTAGCCGCCATTCGAGCCG
>Ga0079202_10000979_pt1 | contig 10505 bp, 8 predicted proteins | sample PorBlaBluebeHill_FD_68601 | JGI IMG/M metagenome (GOLD analysis project Ga0079202, IMG submission 68601) | Marine algae microbial communities from Blueberry Hill - Blueberry Hill, Maine | ecosystem: Host-associated > Algae > Red algae > Blade | place: USA: Blueberry Hill, Maine
CGCAATCACCGCCTGCTGCTCGCCGCAGGCGCAGCGGCTGGGGTGGCCGCAGTGTTTCGGGCACCAGCAACGGGCGTGCTGTTTGCCCTTGAAACGCCGTTTCGCCGAGACATCGCCCGCCACGCGCTGATTCCGGCGCTGGTTGCTTCGGCGGCGTCGTACATCACTTTTGTGCTGATCCTGGGTTCAGAACGACTGCTGCTCTTCAAACCAGCAGAGGTCCCGCTGACCGACGAAGTTCTTGGAGCGGTCGTGATTGGGCTCTTTGCTGGTGTCGCTGCCCGAGGTATTGCCGCCATGTTTCACTTTGCGAAAGATGCCGGCAAGGTTGCGCCAATATCGATTCGGCTACCGGTCGCGGCTGCGTCACTCGCGGCCGCAGTGCTGATCACGAATCAGCTGGTGGAGCTACCAGTAACACTTGGACCTGGCGCCGAATCCATTACGGAGATCGTGCTCGATCCCACTGTCTCGGTCTGGGTGATCCTTGCGTTGTTTGCGTTGCGGGCGATCACCACGTCGGTCACGCTTGGTGCAGGCGGTGTCGGCGGCGTCTTCATTCCGCTGGTCGTGCAAGGACTGCTGCTTGGCCGGGTTGTCGAAGTCATCTTCGATGCGCCGTCGAATGGGCTGTACCCGGTCATTGGTCTCGCCGCGGTGTTGGGGGCGGGTTACCGCACCCCGCTCGCTGCGGTCATGTTCGTGGCCGAGACAACTGGCCGGTCAGAGTTCGTGATTCCGGCTTTGCTGGCGACCGCTGTCTCGCAATCGATGATGGGGGATGTCTCGGTTTCAACCGGCCAAGTTGATGAGCGAGGTGGACAGCTCGAGGCTCGTCTTCGGTTAGCAACCACACATGTCACGATCCCATTTACCGATCGGGTGTCACCAGCAGGTTCTCTGCTCGACGTAATCGATGGCATCAACGAAGAGTCAGGGCTGGGTGTCGTTGCGGTGTGTGACACCGACGACGGCTCCTATTGTGGACTGTTGGTGTTGGCCGACATCGCGCCGTGTCTGCTTGAGCAAGGAATGGAAGCGACCGTCACCGATGTGATGCGCAACGTGCCCGCTATTACCGAGGACAGTCCTGCCATCGAGGCGGCGAGGGCGATGAGCGACTACAACACCGCCGCGGTCGCGGTGCTCGACACCGATGGTCGGCCCATTGGTGTAGTAACCGCCGCATCGCTAGCAGGCCTGAACAGCCTCGGCTAACCCTGAAAGCAGGATGACGCGTCGAGCGCCTTCAGTCAGTTACGGCTTTGAGGAACTGTTTGGCGATGGCGGCATTCATTTTGAACATGGCTTTGGAGCTCTGGTCGGCCACGTTCTTGACCATGGCGCCGCCCGTTGCGGATTCAAGCGAGTCCAGTGCCTTTAGTGCGGCGTCGCGGGTTGCGTCGGTGGCCTTGTAACCCATTGCTGTGAGCGACTGCACGACCTCGCTTTCGGCGATTGGGCCGGGAGCAGACTGTGCAATGATGCGAAGCGCATCCTTAGTAATTGCAGCCTGCTGGTTGATCATGTCGGCCATGCCGGTCTCGCCAGCCTCGACCGACTCAAGCCAAGCTCGCACCTTGTTCACGATCTCGTCGTGGGTTTCACCTTCGAAAGAAACAGTTGCCATGGTGCGACAGTAGCGAGAACTCGGTCGTTGTGTCGAAAGTGACCCGAAATCATTGCCTTGTCGAATCCCGTGTCCGGTTCACGGCAACTGAGGATCTCGAGAAGTAGGACTAGCTCACCGACCACCGGTCGATGCCGCCCATGCCGTACTGATGCAAAATGATGCCCCGGTCAACGGTGATCTTTATGAACGCAGTTTCAGGCGAATTTTCGGGTCCCCCGGGAGCGAACGCATCGAGGTCGTAGTCGAACACGTCGGTCCACAACCGACGCTTTGTCTCGACATCGGTGAACAGTTCGGCACTGCCCCAAACTTCGACTCCGTCACCGACCTCGGTGACCTGCCAGTGCATCGCTACTTCGTTGTTCTCAGCGATGTTTCGGGCCTTGACCGAGGTGGCGCCCAGCATCACCCAGCAGTCATCGCCATCCCAGCACGGATGGACAGGAACGACATCGGGTTTGTTGTCTGCGCCGACCGATGCAAGATGCGCCCACGGGCTCAGTCCAGAAGCAAACGCTTTGATGGCAGCGATGTCGGTGGTGTTCGTCATGGCAGCAGCCTAGTCAGACGTCTACGCAAGCTCAGACGTTGAAGACCCGGACAAGGCCAGCTACGGGGTCGACCTCGACGGTCGCGCCGTCGGCGATGTCGAGTGCGCCCGGCGCTCCAATAACTGCGGGGATCGCAAGTTCGCGAGACAAGACCGCAGCGTGCGAAAGGACCCCTCCGTCGGCGGTCACAACGGCGCCTGCGATCGATAGCACGGCATTGAACGCCGGAGAGGTGGCCCGCACGATGAGGACATCGCCTGGTTCAAGTTGGTCGAGCGCCTGGTCAGCGCTGCTCGCCACTCGGGCCGTGCCCACGTAGCGAGTCGTGCCAATACCTGCGCCCTTCAGTGCATTAGAGGTCCCGGGGCGTTGGTCGAGACCAAGATATTTGGTTGCGACTCGGGTTGTTTCGATCAGTTCGGCGAGCGCTTTCGGCAGGGCATCCAGTGGTGGGTCCGGCTCGGCGGGACCGAGCATGGATGGGGGAGAGAGTCGGCCTTGAGCCGCACGCTTGTCGGCTCGTTCCGACAACACTGCGGCGGCCGGTATCGAACCATCGAAGAGTGAGCGAACTTCGACGGCGGTGAGTTCGAACAGGTGCTCCGCGGAACTGATGGCACCGAGCGTGGTGAGGCGCCGACCTGCCTCGAGTAGTGCCCGACGCAGCAAGCCCATCGGCCACTCGATCGTCAGCGGCCCGTTCTCGTCGCGCATGTCCATGACTTCTCGCGCATCAGCCAAGTGAAGATCGAAGTCCGGACGGTCGGCCGCGTCTAACTGGTTACGTAGTTCACCAGCAACAGAATCTGCGTTGTGCATGGGGACTGGGACCGCAGACCGGATCGAGTTGAGCACAGCATGGGGAACCTCGATAAGGGTGCGGGCATCAAGGTCGTAGCCCGTGACCAGGATGTGACCTTGGAATTCGAAATAGTCGTCGATCAGGTTTGCAGCCTGGGTGGAACTGGCATGAAGTTCGCCGAGCGTTGCGACAGGCGTCGGCTGACTTTCGAGCATTTCGCGCAGGCGACAAAGGACCGCAAGGGGGCGAGCAGTGCTGGGCGAAGCACCGGCAAGCGCGCTAATCGCAACGATTGGGTCCAGGCCCCAGCGCAACGAGGCATGCAGATAGCGAGCGATGGGGCCGAGGTCATGACCATGCAGCCAGAAGTGCAGCGCAAAGTTCTTGGCGAGCTGATCGAGCAACGTCGAGATGTGCTCTTGCAGGTCAGCGTCAGACGACGCTTGGGGGTCAACGGCCTGAAAGGCCGCGTTCGTTTGTGCCAGCCGTGGCTGAAGTTCAGTTTCCCACCGGCGAACGACTTGGCGCGACGGGTGGTCGCGAAGACTAGCGATCGCGGCGGCGTTCCGTTTGCGGAATTCGGGGTGTAGCCGCGTCACCAGCTTCATGATCGGCAGCGGGGGTGGTTTGCGCGGCTTGCTGTTGCCCCCAATGAGCGGGCGCAATCGGGTGTACATGAACCCGTTCACGAATCGCACATCGAACCCGGCTGCCGGCACGCCGAGCTCTTCGAAAACCTGAGCGACGCCTTGCTCGATGCCCTTGGTGAGTAGCCATTGACTGATTGGTGTTACGCCCGACGGATAGTGGGACCGATCAATGGCCCACTGTCCAGGCCCGGGAGGTTCGAAGGTCGGTGCCATGGTTCATGATCTCTGCACGGGCTCTGCTGTGTCAAGCCCTTACGGGCGCAAGGGCGGCGCTCTGCAAGCGAAGACTTGGGTACTGCTACGTTCCCTTGATGAGCGATCTCGAAGCCCACAACCAGATCACGGCGGCCTTGCTGCGGTACACCCGAGGAATCGACCGGCTCGACGGTGAGCTCGTTGCGTCTGCATTTCATCCGGGTGCAATGTGTGTCGACTACGGCGCGGACCCACTTGCCATCGAAGCTTTCGTGACCCACGCCATTCCACGCTTGGAGCAGGCGTTCTCTTCGACCCAGCATCGGATTTCGAACGTTGCCATTGAGCTGTCGGCGGATCGAAGGAGCGCAGTCGTCGAGGCTTACGTGCTTGCGTTTCATGTCCAGCAAGGCGAAACGCATCCACACCTGCACACGTTCAACGGCCGCTATATAGACCGGTTCGAGCACCGCAGCGGAGAGTGGAAGATAGCGACTCGTACGTTGCGGGTTGACTGGACCAAGGTTGAGCCGATTGAGTCGGACATGGGCGGTACCTGGGTGAACAGTTCACGTGATCGCACCGATGTTGTGTATTTGTCGAGATAAGCCATGTCGGCTGGGTGCCGGCCCGTTCGCTCTCTTCGCCTCCGCCCCAGGACACGTTGCAATGGGTGCAAGCCCAGATTGACGATCGGGTGGTTTTTATACAACCTTCGTCGGTGGCTTGTCATCGGCAGTGCATCGAATTGTGCCCGCCAGTCACGAACCAGTCGTGCTCCGACGATTCACGCTGGCCGACTGGCTGCAGCGAGAGCCACGTATCGGTTGCGCTGTCGGGTCCCGTTGGCCCGTTTCCGGCCCATGCGTGGAATGCACTGGGTCGGTCCGACCTCACCAGTGAGTCGGTCGCACCGAAGATCGACGCGTGGCTCACCTTGATTCTCGACGGTTAATCGAAGGCTGCCGCCTGGCCGACGATCTCACGTTCGGCGCTGTCACGATCACTCTGCGTCGGCCTTTCGCGGGTGTTGACCCACCATAAGGAGAGATTCTCAAACAGGTCCCGCGAATGCTTGCGGCTGACTTACTCGGGCGGGTATTTTATCGGCCTTGCGGTTGACCTGAGTATGTCCACCTTTTCACCACGCAACAGAGGCAGAGCAATATGAACATTATGGGAAGCAGGCTCCATTTGCGGGCGCTTGCACTAGCGACGGTTGCGATGCTCATGAGCATCTGGGCCTTTGGCTTCATCGGCGATCGGGCCGAGGCGCAACAAGGTGCTGACCATTCTGACCTGGGACACCACCACGGCTTCACCGGCCCAGGCGACGTTGGCGACTGGCCACCGCGGCCCGTTGGAAGCGGCAGCACCATGACACCCGCCGATGCTGCTGTCAGTTTTGCGATTGCGGCGCAGCAGCAGGCCGCCACACTCGGGGGTCAGGGCGCAGGGCTCGACGGGCTCCAGGCCCAAGCTGCAATCGACGACGCGTTGTCCCCGGCCATGGCCGACGTTCTGGGCAACGACTGGCTGCACATTTCCTCGGCCCCTGCCAAGAACGGCAAGGACGACTTCACGCCGGCCGAGGAGACCTTTTTCAGCCGAAGCCTGAACCAGACAGTTATCGTGCGCAACTGGCCGGGCGGTCCCGAGATATTGACCTTTGCACCTGATCAACTTCAACCAGTCGTTACTGCGGTCGAGGAAGCCGAAGCGGCCGAACTTGGCCGGGCATGGCTGCTTGATCAAGGCATCGATGGTGTTGGGTCACTCGAAGGGTTTGGCATTCGTGCACTCGAAAGCGGCGAGCTTCACCCCGTGCGAATGGTCTATGTCACCTATGCCTCCAGTTGGTTCGATGACCCCGTGTACAGCGCACTGGTCGATTTGACCAATGGCATCGTTGTCGAAGGAGGTGCGCTGTGATCAAGCGCTTGCTTCTCTCGCTAACCATCATCGCTCTCCTGTCCGCCACGGCGGTCGCCGCGACCTCACAGCCAAGCTCCGCTCAAGCATGTGACTACCAGGGCGGCGTCGTCGACTGTTACGGCTGGGAATTCAACTACGACATGTCGAGCGCATCGGTCACACCGACCGGCTTGACCCTTAACGATCTCGTCTTCGGCGGCGAGTCCATGATGTACCAGGCGCACTTCGCCAGCCTGCCGGTCAAGTACGACGACGATGCCTGCGGCCCTTACGTCGATCTCTTCTCGACGGTCACGAACTCCTCGCCGACTGGCGTGCAGGCCGACACGTTTAATCAAGATGGCGTCGCATGGCTTGAGCTTGGCGCGCACTATCAAATTGGCTCCTATGTGCTGTATACCGCGTTCTACTTCAGCGATCTCGGCGAGATGCAGATGCGGATCTTCGCCCGCGGTCTGCAATGCAACGTGCACCACGTTCACTACCCAATGTTCGTGGTCGACGCCGATGTCGAAGGCCCAACCGTGCCGGGTGCAAATGGTTTGCCCAATCATGGACCAGGCGACGAGATCTACTACAACGATGGCACCGGCTGGATTCCCCAAACCGTAGAGACAGATAACCGGGCTGCCCTGGTTGGTCATGACTTCATTGTGCGTGATCCGGATTCGACCAAGACGGTGGCGATTTCCTACGACGATGGCATCTTCGCTGCGCCCTCTGGTGACACGTTCGACGTGCAGGCCTCAAGCGAGAACATTATTTACACCCGCCAAAGCAACGGTGCCGCAGAACTCGCGTGGCCAGGGGCAAATGCAGGGCAGTCCTTCCTTGGCAGCAGTGGCTTCAACGGCGGCGAGTGGGGCTACGGCGATGGCGAGACGATCACCGACCCCGTAATTGTTGTTCGAGGCTTCTTGGATCACGCCGTCGGCGGCAATCTGCCCGACGATTGGCACACCTCAGGCATCAGCGTGAAGTTCATCGAGGATCCACTCGCCCCGCCAGCTACCCCAACTCCTGAGCCGACCGCTACTCCAGTTCCTGCGACTCCGGTTCCGCCTACTCCAGTGCCGACAGCTACTGCGGTTCCACCTACTCCAACACCGGAGCCGACCGCTACCGCGGTGCCTCCAACGCCGACGGCTGTCCCGCCAACGCCGGTTCCACCTACCCCGGTCCCGACGCCGACGGCTGTCCCGCCAACGCCGGTTCCACCTACTCCTGAGCCGACTTCGGTTCCGCCTACCCCGGTCCCGACGCCGACGGCTGTACCGCCTACTCCTGAGCCGACTTCGGTTCCGCCTACCCCGATACCAACGCCAACGCCGACCCCAACGACACCGGCCGGATCTGGCGTGCTCACGACCGGCGTGCCGGTAAATGGACTGTCGGGTGCGGCTGGCAGCGAGCTTCGGTACTCATTCACCGTCCCCGCTGGCGCAACGTCGTACACGGTGTTGATGACCGGCAGTGGCGATGCCGACCTGTACACCAGGCTTGGGGGACAAGCGACCATAAGCTCATGGGATTGTCGTCCTTACAAGGATTACAGCAGCGTTGAGTCCTGCACAGCTTCAGTTCCACCATCGGGCAAAGTGAGCATCCTGATACGCGGGTACCGAGCGTTCTCGAACGTGAGTATTACTGCTTCGTTCCAGGAGGCTGGCGATGACAACGTACTCTCGTCTGGCGACACGATCACCGGCTTGTCCGGCGCGAGCGGAAGCACGCAGTACTACACCGTCGAAGTTCCACAAGGTGCAAGCCGGCTCGTGGTCCGACTGGATAACAGCACCGGCGACGCCGACCTCTACACCCGAGCCGGGCAAGCGCCAACAACGTCACAATTTGATTGCCGTCCGTATCTCGGAGGCGTCAGCGACGAAGTCTGCACCATCAATAACCCAACGCCAGGTGTGCACCAGATCATGGTGCGCGGCTGGACAGCCTTCAGCGGGGCAGCGCTCACTGCAACGGTGAGCTGATCTCAGACAGCGCGGCTTCCCGGGTAGGCCGGGAAGCCCGCTATTTGCATTGCAACAGGCAGTCGGTGTGAGCTAACGGCATGACCCTGCTTGTCCATCGGCCAAAAGAAACCCATGCTCGCCCCCACAACAATGGGACGACCGAATGAGTTTCGATGCATCGGTAAGCCGGGTGATGTGGGAAGCCGTTGAACGTTTCCATGGGCTGACCTACTTGGCGCCCGAAATTCGGGAACAAGGTACAGCTGCGGGCCTTAAGGGCTTTTGGATGAACTACTTCGCCACTCGGATCGCCCCAGTTGGAGCCGTTGGGGCCAACGTAGTGCAGTCAACGTTCTTCTACTACGCCCCGGTTCGGGTGCACCGCGCTATCCCGGATGCTTGGCGCTTCGCCACACCCAGTGCGGTTCTTAAGGCGCGCTACAAGGGCATGGACCAGGCGCTTCGCCGGGTCTACGGAAACAACATCCGCAACAGCGAATTCAGCGAAGCTGCGGTTCTGGTACGGCGGGCCGCCGAGGCGTGTGACCCAGTTGGTCGGTTGCTGTATGCCGGTTGGTCCGCGCTCGAATGGCCACAAGAGCCACACCTTGGACTGTGGCACGGCTGCACCTTGCTACGCGAATATCGCAGCGGCAATCACCTCATTGCGATCTGTGCAGAAGGCCTCGACGGTATCGAGTCGATCGTGTCCCACGTCGCTGTCGGAGGGGCACCCCGCGAGTGGATACGAGACGAAGCGGGATGGTCCGACAGCGACGAAGCGCACGCAGTCTCGCGCCTGCAAGCTCGGGGTTGGCTCGATGAGCACGGTCACGCAACTCCAGAGTGTTTCGCAGGCCGGGAGCGCATCGAAGCAATGACCGATGCCCTTGACTTTGGCGTATGGAAGTCGTTTGGCGAGGCCAACGGCGAGCGGCTCTTTGCACTGCTGTCTGACCTCGCCCGTGCACTGCCTGCTGACGACCAGCTTGATTGGGAGCAGATCTACGACCGCGGGTTGGGCGACTGAGGCAGTTGCCCAGTGGCAATGGCCCGTTATTGGACGCTCTAGGCGAGAGCGGGGTCCGTTAGCCTGAGGGTAATGTCGCACAAGAACTCGCTGAAATATGGCCGCCAGATGGCGGCGATTCCTGGCCCCTCAATTATTCCCGATCGGGTACTCGCCGCTTTCGCTCAACCAATGCCAGATCTGTACGAAGGTCCGTTGGTCGAAGAGCAAGCAATGGTTCGAGAGCTGCTGCCATCGGTAGCTCGAACCCAGGGCGAGTGCTTCATCATTACCGGTAACGGCCATGCCGCCTGGCAGATGGCGACATCGAACACGCTTGCCGCTGGCGACAAAGTGCTGGTGGCCGAGGCGGGTCGGTTCGCGACGGTGTGGGGTATCTATACCGAAGTCTCCGATATCGAAGTCGAGATCCTGGCCGGTAACGACCGCGACCCCGTCAATCCGGACGCTCTTGAACAACGACTCCGCGAGGACACCGGTCATGAGATTAGCGCCGTGTTAGTTGCTCACGTGGACACAGCGAGCTCGGTGCGAAACGACATAGCCGCATTGCGCAAGGCCATAGACGCTGCGAACCATCCGGCGCTGCTCATGGTCGACTGCATTGCTTCGATGGGTTGCGAGACCTTTCTGATGGATGAATGGGGCGTAGACATTGCCTTGGCTGGTTGCCAAAAGGGGCTCATGGTGCCACCCGGCATTTCGTTCGTTTGGGCGGGCGAAAAAGCGCTCGCCGCCCACGCTCGCGCCGATCGGCGTGTTGGCTATTTCGATTGGGAAGCCCGCATGGACGGCACCAATATGTACAGCTACTACGCAGGTACGCCGCCGATTGCTCACCTGCGGGCTCTGCTCGAAGCACTCAAAATCATCGACGAAGAAGGTGGCCTCGATGCCACCTGGCGTCGCCATGAGATCCTGGCCTCCGGCGTCAAAGCCGCGATCGAAGCATGGTCCGCGCCCGGCGCGCTCGAGTTCACCATTCAAGATCCCGGCGCTCGCTCGAATTGTGTGACAACCGTGCTGACCGGATCCGTGGACTCGCTTGCCCTGCGTTCGCTCTGTGAACAACAGGCCGGTCTGATACTGGGTCTCGGAATCGCCGACATCAGCGGTTTCCGGCTGGCGCACATGGGTCACCTGAACCCGCCCATGATCCTTGGGGCGATCGGCACCATCGAAGCTGCACTGCATTCCATGGGCGCACCCATGTCCAGTTCAGGAGTGGCTGCTGCCGCAGCCACGATCGGGGCCCACCTCTAGCGATAGAGAAGACGCGTACCTGGTACACGTCTCGTTGACCAGCTGTAGCGGTACCCAAAGGCCACGGTGCTAAAAGTTGGGCGGGCGTTTCTCGACGAGCGCTCTCACGCCTTGGCGGTACTCATCGGTCCCCATCATTTCGTTCAGTAAGCGCATCGACTCGCTGATGGAGTCACCTACCGGGCGGTGCATGTCGAGGTAGACCTGGCGTCGGGTCTCACGTAGTGAACCCGGCGCAACGCTGCTGGCAAGATCCTCGGCATAGGCCAAGACACGGGGGAGTAGTTCGTCCTCGGCAAAGACGCCGTTGAGAAAGCCGATATCGAGTGCTTCGTCGGCAAGAAACACCCGCGAAGTGAGCAGTAGTTCCATGGCCCGAGTCGTACCGACGATCTTGGGCAGCATCCATGACAGGCCGTACTCGGCGGGTAGTCCAAGCTTGCCGTGTGCCGTGGTGAACTTTGTGCCAACAGCTG
>Ga0079202_10000980_pt1 | contig 10504 bp, 11 predicted proteins | sample PorBlaBluebeHill_FD_68601 | JGI IMG/M metagenome (GOLD analysis project Ga0079202, IMG submission 68601) | Marine algae microbial communities from Blueberry Hill - Blueberry Hill, Maine | ecosystem: Host-associated > Algae > Red algae > Blade | place: USA: Blueberry Hill, Maine
TCTTGAACTTCCGCCAGGATGAGCCGCTCGAACTCGGGTGCATGACGGACGGCGCTCCAGGCGCTGATCGCTCCCGTGCCGACAAGCCATACGATCACCCACACAGACAGGGCACCCATGACTCTGCGGCGCTCGGAAACCTCTGGCGTTCTGATGGACACGGTGACCTGGTACCAGCTCAGGCAGCGAACGACTCGTCATGATAACGCGCCGGCACGGTGTCGTCGCGCCGGAAATCTGGCACCGCGTGAGGTGTTGTTACGCTTGTCGCTCAACGAGGTGGTGGGTTGTGGAAAGGTAGCGGGCAGCGCGCGCAGGTGTCGTCGACCTGACGCGCGCGATAGGATCACGGGGTTTACGAGTGCGACACCGGCAGAACATGAATCAACGACGACTTTTCTTCACCCGGCTCTTTTTCGTCGTCCTGCTTGTTGCCACAGGGGCGGCGACGCAGGCACAGGATGATCGCGGCGGTGTGCTAGCCGAGTGTGCTGCCTTGTCGCCTCTCCTTGATGACATTCACAACTGTCTCGATAACTATCTTGATGTCATGGACGACAATCTGGCCGATATCGCCTCGTACATCGAGCGCTCGCTGGAGGCAGAATCGTTGACAGCCTTCGCTGCGTCGCAAGATGCCTTCGCCACGTTCCGGAGGGACAATTGCCTGTGGTACCTGGCATTTTCCGAGCCGCGCAGCGAGGCAGAGCAGATTGCCAAGGATTGTCTTGCCACCATGTCGCTGCAGCGCCTCTCTGAACTGCAACGGCTGATCGCGACAAACGACAGCGATAACACCACTCATGGTGGGTACTACGTTTATGGCGCGAGCAGGAACACCTTCAGGCCCTGTGGTTCGGATGCGCGCTACTGGGTGGAGGGTGATGCTTCCGCAGTCGGCGAGCTGCAGCAGACCTACCTCGACAAGGCGACGACGGATTTGCAGGTGCTCTTCGTGATGCTCAAGGGCAAGCTCGACGAGGAAGCCGAGACCACCAGCGGTCATGACGGGGTGCTTCTGGTGACCGACCTGAGTGAAGTGCGGCTGCCGCGCGAGGCGGACTGTCGGCTGCCAGCCGGTGGCCCGACATCGATTGCCTCGGCGACGGCTGCCGAACTCGATATCAAGGCTATCGATCGACGCGCAGGCAGCGACGTCGAGCCCGCGGTGAGCGAGCCTTTCACGGAGTCCGAGGTGCCGCCTGTGGAGGAGCCCGAGGAGCAACTGGTAGCCTACTTCGGTGCCTGGCTTGCAGATTGTTCCGGAACCGGTGATCGCCGGGTGTGTCGACTTTCGACGGAGCTCATGCGCGGCGACACGGGCGGCAGTGTGGTCGTGGCCGACCTCGCCAGCGTGCCGATGATCGAGCTGTCGCGTCGTGCGGACGAACGCAGCGGGCTCGAGCTCCGCTTCCCGGGGCGCGAGATCGACTCGCCGGCAAGAATTCGCTGGCGGATCGATTCGCGGAATCTCGGCGACATCGTTGCATCCAGTATTCGCGTCGATGAATCGGCTTCCCGGCAGTTGATCGCCCATCAGGGTTACGTCCGTGAGGACTTGCTACCGGCGCTTCTCGGGGGGGCCGAGCTCAAGGTCGATGTGCTTGCCTCGGTGGACGACTCGAGCGGAGAGCGCTTCACGGCAACGCTGATAGGATTGACTCGTGCATTGGCCTTTGCCGATGATTTCGTGGGCACGGTCGGCACGCGTTGAAGGTACATGGACAGATACCCGGTCGCCGCAGGCAAACGACCGTCGAGGTGAATGATCGCTGAGCCAGGGCACGGTCGCTTGCGCCGTGCCCTGGTCTTTGCGGGTGGGCAATTCTCGACGCAGGTGCTGGACGGAGTCGCGAAACCTGGCGACTTCGCCGCCGTCGTCTGCGTGGACTCGGGCCTAGTGCATTGCCTGAAGGCAGGCTTTCAACCGACGTTGTTGCTGGGTGACATGGACAGTGTGCCCCCGGAAGCTCTCTCGGACGACGCCCTCACGAACATTCCCCGACATCTCTATCCTGCCGACAAGAACGCCAGTGATCTCGAGCTCGCACTCGACACCCTGGCAAGTGCGGATTCCGTGGCCATTGCCGGACCCGGTCAGCTCGAGCTGCAGAGGCCTGAACAGGTTGTCGTCGTCGGCGTCAGCGGGGGGCGTACCGATCACATGCTCTTCAACTGGATGCTCGCAGGCTTGCGCGACTGGCCCTTCGAACTGCGCTTGCTGGACACCACCACGGACGCGATACTGGTGACACCGACCCGGCCGCTTTCGACCTCGATCGGGGAAGAGGTCACGGTCAGCCTGTTGCCACTACGGCGACTCGAAGGCGTGTGTACCGAGGGATTGCGCTATGCACTTGTCGACGATGCGCTCGACGTCGGCAGCACGCGGGGACTCAGCAACGTGGCCGACGGCGGGCACATGCGAGTGTCGATTCGAGCCGGCAGGCTGCTCGTACTGACCACACGATGAGATCTGCGTGACCTCAGCTGGCCGCTGCCGCGACGAACGACTATCGTAGCGGTCCCCGATACCGGCAGACGCCGGGAAGAACCGGCAGGGCACCCGTGAGCAGAGAGTGATGAACGACAGACTGATTGATGTTCGCAGTGATACCGTGACGCGACCGACGCCTGCCATGCGCTCGGCGATGGCTGAAGCCTGTGTGGGTGATGACGTCTACGGTGACGACCCGACGGTCAATCGCCTGCAAGCGATGAGCGCCGAACGTCTCGGGCACGAAGCGGCGTTGTTCATGCCGAGTGGCACACAATCGAACCTCGTCGCGCTGCTGACGCATTGTGCTCGTGGTGACGAGTACATCGTCGGCGCCGATGCGCACACCTATAAATATGAAGGTGGAGGTGCGGCCGCGTTGGGCGGTATTCAGCCGCAGACCCTGCCTTTCGATGACGACGGTGGTCTCAGCGTCGATGAGGTGGCGCTGCTGGTCAAGGAGGACGATCCGCACTTTGCGCGAACCCGCCTCGTATGCATCGAGAATTCGCAGCACGGTCGCGTACAGTCGCTTGCCAGCATGCGTGCGATGCAGACGTTCACCGCAGAGGCCGGGCTCGGCTTGCATCTCGATGGCGCGCGCATGGCCAATGCAGCGGTCGCGCTTGGCGTATCACTCGAGGCCATGGGCAGCCTTTGCGACACCGTTTCGCTGTGCTTGTCCAAGGGCCTGGGCGCGCCACTCGGTTCCATGCTCGTGGGCGATTCTTCGTTCATCGATGCAGCGCGTCGCTGGCGAAAGGTTACCGGTGGTGGGCTTCGTCAGGCCGGCATCGTGGCGGCAGCGGGAATCCTCGCGCTCGATGAAGGCGTCGAACGCTTGCAGGAGGATCACGACAAGGCCGCCTGGCTTGGCGACAAGCTTGAAGGTGTCGAAGGCCTTCACGTGCGACGCGCGTGGACCCGCACGAACATGGTCTGGCTGGATTACGACGACGGCATCGGGAATACCCTGACCGCCGCCGCGAAATCGCGTGGCGTGCTGATGTCCGCCGGACGGAATGTCGGCAGGGTGGTGCTGCATCGGGATGTCACACAGCCGGATGTGGAACACGTTGCCACGACGATCATCGATCACTGTCGTACCTTTGCAAGGACCGACCAGGAGACCGGATGATGTGTGCCGCACGACCGTTTCACCTGGCGTTTCCCGTCGACATTACGTTGGCGCGCCACTGATCGACTGCAGGCGACCATCTTCGACAAGAAGTCGATCGGCGCCGAGGGCGTCACCATCGTCAGGCTCGTGTGTGACGAGGAGTGTGCAGGGTCGGTAGCGGTCGATCACTTCTCGGGTCAGGGTGAGCATGTCCTGTCGCGTCGCGCCGTCGAGTGCGCCGAAGGGTTCGTCCATCAACAGGATCGGCTTCCGCCTCAACAGACAGCGAGCCAGTGCTGCACGCTGTTGCTCACCGCCGGAGAGCTCTGGAGGCCGTCTGGCACCGTGGGCGGCAAGTCCGACCTGAGCCAGTGCTTCAGCAACCTCGGTCTTGTCTGTCCTGGTCAGGCGGAGGCCCGGGTGCAGAGCGAGTCCGACATTGTCTGTGATGGTCAGATGCGCGAACAGGTTGTGGCTCTGGAACAGGCTGTTGACCGGCCGTTGATCCGCCGATAGCGGCAGCAGCGACTTGCCTGCCCAGCGGATATCGCCGTGGTCCGGTTGCGCGAACCCTGCGATGAGGTTCAGAAGCGTGCTCTTGCCTGAACCGCTCCGTCCGAGGAGCACGTTGAGCGAGGCCGGTTCGAGTTCATGATCGAACCGCAGATGCACGGTTCCGAGCGTCACTTCGACGTTGTCCAGCTCAAGCACGTGAACCTCCGACCAGGCGCTGCAGAATGGCGAACAGGGACAGGCAGAGCACGAGCAGCAAGCCCGCTGTCACCGCGGCCTCCTCGAGGCGGTAACTGCCCATGCGTTCGTACAAGAGGAGTGGCAAGGTCCGGATACGTTCGGAACCGAACAAGGCAATAGCGCTCAGGTCGCCTGCGGACAGGCTTGCGGCCATGGCGACGGCGAGCCCGAGAGGTCGTCTGATGAGGGGCCAGTCGATCAGCCGCCAACGGTTCCAGCCCTGTATTCCAAGTGATTGCAGGAGTCGATCGTGATCGCGTGCCGCGCGCATCATCGGTGCCTCGATGATGCGTAGTGCGAAAGGCAGGGCCATCAGCGCATTGATCACGATGACGAGAAGCAGGGCAAGCGAGAAGACGTCAGCCCAGGGTCTCAGCAGGAGGAAAAGGCCGGTGCCGAGGACCACGGGTGGTAACACGAGAATGACGTTGCCTGCGAGCTGTAACCAACGGCCGATGCGATCATGGCCACGGCGCACCCGGAGGTGGCGGACGCTCAGCAGCAGGCCCACAGCCAGGGCCAGCGTCAACAGCGACGCGATGCCCGCGGCCAGCACGGTATTGCGAATCGCAAGCAAGGTGCCTGGATCGGTGAGCACGCTCATCAATTTGCCATTGAGCGACGCTGCGAGCATGGCGAGCAGCGGCAGCAGCACGAAGGCGGCGGCGAGGGTGATTATCAGGCAGTTGGTCAGCCTTTCGGATTGGCTGAAACGCGGGCGCCAGTCGTTTGCACTGCCGCCGGTGTCCCGGCGAGCAGGCCCGGGGGCATTGAAACCGAGTACGCGCGTTTCGGGCGCCAGGGTCGAAACGAACATCAGCAGTACGCAGAATGCGAGTTGCACAAGGGCCAGAGAGACTGCCATCGGCAAGTCGAAGTCGAAGCGCAATGCCTGATAGATCGCGACTTCTATCGTGGTCGCCCGTGGTCCGCCGCCGAGCGTCATGACGATCGCGAAGCTGGTGAAACACAGTGTGAATATCAATACTGCAAGTCCGGTCAAAGGCGCTCGCAGACAGGGCCATTCGATCAGCCGGAATCTCGACAATGACGTCATGCCGAGCTGTGTTGCCAGGCGCCATTCGTCAATCGGGACGTTCTCGAGTGTCTGCAGCAGCACCCGTGCGGCCAGCGGCATGTTGAAGAAGACATGCGCGATGAGTATGCCGTTGAGGCCGTAGAGCGCGAGTGGCTCGATGCCGATTGCTTCAAGCGTGGAATTGAACCAGCCGTTGCGCCCGTAGACGGCAACGATGCCGTAGATGGCGACAAGTGTCGGTATCACCAGCGAGAGGCTGAACAGATTGACCAGTGCCGTGCGGCCGGGAAAGCGAGGTTCGTGCGCCAGCGCCAGCGCGACCGGTATGGCCAGAACGAGCGAAAACAACGTGGACAGTGTCGCCTGCATGAGGCTGAAACGAATGACACGCCCGATCCAGGGATCACCGAGCAGTCGAGCGGGCTCGAGTTCGCCCGCGGCCATCAGCATGGCCACGAGCGGCAGGACGGTCAGAGCGGCAACGACGGTCAGAGCAAGAGTGCCGGGCAGCCACCAGCGGGACGGGCTCAGCGTGTCGACGCGTCCAGCCACTCGTCAATCCAGTCTGATCGGTTGTCGCGAACGACTTCCGGCGAAAGCTGCAAGACGCTGGCGGGCTCGATCAGGCGGCCGAAGGCTTCGGGCAGGTCGTCACCGAGATCAACGACGGGATACATGACGTTGCCGAGCGGGATGGATGACTGAGCCGGGGGCGTGGTCAGGAAGGCGAGGAATTCGCGAGCCAGCGGCAACTCATCGGAGGAGTCGAGTGCGGCGGCTACCTCGACTTGCAGGTAGTGACCTTCCTCGAAGGCGGCCGCTTGCCAGCGATCGGTTTCATCGACCGCCATGTGGTACCCCGGAGAGGTGCTGTAGCTCAACACCATCGGTGCTTCGCCATTCAGGAAGAGTGAGAAGTAGGCCTCGCTCCAGCCCTTGGTCACGGTCACGATGCGTGGCTGCAATCGGGCCCAGACTTCGGCGGCCGCGTCACCATAGACAGCCTTGATCCACAAAAGCAGGCCGAGCCCTGGTGTGCTCGTTCGCGGATCCTGGATGATAATGCGAACATCGTCGGGTGCGGCAAGCAAGGCGTCGAAGCTGCTCGGCGGTGTGCTCAGTGCTTCGGTGTCGTAGACGAACGCGAAATAGCCGTAGTCGTACGGCACGAAGATTTCTGAAGTCCACTCGATCGGCAGCTGCAACCCGCTGGTATCGACCTCGGCGGTGGCGAGCAGTCCACTATCCTCGGCAATGGCCATCAGGTTGGTATCGAGTCCGAGCACGATGTCGGCGCGCGTGTTCTCGCCCTCGAGTTGAACGCGGTTCAGGATGCCTGCCGAACTGTCGAGTGCGACAAAGTCGACTGTGCAGTCACCGCACTTCGCCTCGAAGGCTTCCTTGATGATCGGCCCGGGTCCCCATTCGGACACGAAGGACTCGTAGGTGTAGACCGTCAGTGTGCGGTCGGCCGCGATGCCTTCGTCGAAGGGTGCGAGCGCCGGAAGCAAGAACGCGAGCAGGGTCGTGGCAATAGCGCGTCCACGCGGACGGGAAGGCGGCAGGGTCGGCACAGGCACGGTTCATCTCCAATTCAGAACGAGGACGATGACCGAACGACAAGGCGCCAACTCAAATCCCTACGCCGGTCCTAACCGGTTCAGGTTCCACGGGTTGTCGACGGCATGGCCATCGACTCTCAGCCTCTCGGCACCCCAATGAGTCATCGTGTCGTCACGACATCAACGTCGCGACGAATGCCGAGCGTACTGCCTGGACGTGGATGTCGCAACAAGCATCGAGGATTGATGCCTTCACCGATAGTTTCGCCGCTCGCCTCCCGGCATGGCTCGGAAGCGCTTGTAGCTCCACAGGTACTGTGTCGGGCAGAGCTCGATGCAACGCTCGGCGGTGCGATTGATCGCGGCCGCCGCTTCGGCCTTGTCAGCGTTGCTGATGCCGGGTTCCGGGGCCAGGAAGTGAGCACGCCAGCCCCGACCGCGTGGCAAGCGTTCGGCGACCAGGAACAGGACCGTGGTTTCGGGGCGTGACGCAGCCGCGCCAGCAGTGTCATCGTCAACGCAGGTATGCCGAAGAAGGGGGCAAATACGCCCGATGTCGCATCAGGTTCCTGATCCGGCAGAATGCCGACAGTGCGGCCTGCCCTGAGTTCGCCCAGAACCTGTCGAATACCGCCAGAGTCGAGTCGAGCAGGCTCACCGCCGAGATTTCGCCGCCAGTCGATCAGCAGAGGTTCGAGCGCAGACGTTCGGGGTGGACGGTAGAGATAGGTGATCGGGGCGTGCGTGCTCACCGCCAGGTTGCAGAGTTCCCAGCTGCCGATGTGCGGCGTTGCGATCACCAACCCCTGCCCGCGGGCCGTGGCTGCGTCGAGCAGCTCGGCGCCGTGTACCTCGACGAAATGACCCGCGATGAAGTTGCGCGGTCGATGCCACAGCCAGGCCGACTCGGTCAGCGTCTTGCCGGTCTCACGAAGGCTTCGTCGCACCAGCTCACGACGCTCTTCGGCGGATGCCGTCGGCCTGCACAAGTCGAGATTGATCTCGCTGACTCGGCGCAGTCGCGAGCGGCTCAGCCACGCGATTTCGCCGAGCAGGCTACCGAGGACATGATTTCCGGCCAACGGGAGTCGTGCCAGCAGCGCCATGCCGTTTCTGGCCAGCGCGAGGTGCAGACGACTGCGCCAATCGGTAGTCAAGGTGGGTTCCGCCAGATATCACGTTGATGCACCACTGGAGGCGGGAGTCTCAGGTCGAGCACGGTGACGTCCGGTCGGCGCAGGGTAGCCGTCGGCGTCGAGCGTACTAGAATCCGTATCCCGGCGGACGAACAGGAAAGGTCGTGGGTGAAATTATCGAGGCGACTATCGTGCCGCCAGATGAAGTTCATGAGATGCAGCAAGCAGACCCGGGCATGCTGTTCGTCGACGTGCGCTCGGACATGGAATATCTGATGATCGGACACCCTCGGGGCTCGGTCAACGTGCCCTGGATAGATGCGCCGAACTGGACCGTGAACGAGCGCTTTGTCGCCGAAGTGCGGAAACTCATGCTCGGTCGCGTGCGCCGCGGCAGTGGTGCGCCGCTGGTGTTGATCTGCCGCAGTGGCAATCGATCACGGGATGCCGCGCGAGCATTGCTCGATGACGGGCTGAGGTCGGTGGCGATCGTCGATGGTGGATTCGAAGGGCCGCTCGACGACGAGCATCATCGCAATACCGTGGCAGGCTGGCGGTTTGCCGGATTGCCATGGGAACAATGCTGAATGTGGTTGCGTATCAGTGGAACTCGCGCGATAGTCAGCGGTTCCGACTCAAGACGTGTCAATTCACGTCAAGGGAGGGTAAGAGCCCGGCTGTCCGTAGCCGGGTTGAACCCTCCTGGTTCGCCAAGTGCTGGTCACCGCGCGGGTGCCCTACCAAGCGTTCTTCCCTGTCGGTCGTGTTCGTCCCTGAGACTTCCCTGTGCGTGGCATGTCCTCGCCACACAAATATGATCACTCACAGGAACAACTGTGGCTATCGGAACAGTCTCGTTCTTCTGTCAGAAAAAGCTGGAATTCGTGTAGGAAAATTCCTACAACTGGCATCGTTGATCGGTTGAGACACCGTGATAGCACTGATTCAGCGGGTAATCGAGGCCAGTGTCCGTATCGATGGCGTCGAGACGGCGCGCATTGATGCCGGTCTGCTCGTGCTGATCGGTGTCGAACGCGACGATACCGTCACGACGACCATCCGGCTCGCCGAGCGTCTGCTCGGATACCGGATATTCGCCGACGCGAGCGGGCGCATGAACCTTGACCTGATCGCCTCTGGCGGTGCCCTGTTGCTGGTGCCGCAGTTCACGCTCGCGGCCGATACCCGAACAGGTCGTCGGCCCGGTTTCTCTACAGCAGCAGAGCCGTCAAGAGCGAATGAACTCTTCGATGTCATGACGGCGCGCTGTAGCGAGGTGATCGCGAATACCCGGACGGGTCGCTTCGGTGCGCACATGCAGATTGCTTCCATCAACGACGGACCGGTCACCTTTCACTTGCGTTCCGTCGATCGAGACTGAGCCTCGGTTGACAGGCCGTGCGTCCCGTCGCCTTGCCGGTGCCTAGCGTGTATCCTTGCCGACCGCCGTTGATCGAGGAATTCCTTTGTCCGAGCGCCGTGCGAGCGTCACCAGAACCACCCTGGAAACGTCCATTGCCGTCACCGTCGTGCTCGACGGATCGGGTGAGGGCACGCGTGCGAGCGGCGTACCGTTTCTCGATCACATGCTCGACCAGATCGCCCGTCACGGGTTGTTCGACATCGATGTGGCCTGTGAGGGTGACAATCACATCGACGACCATCACAGTGTCGAGGACATCGGTATCGCTCTCGGTACGGCATTCGCCGAGGCGCTGGGGGAGCGGCGGGGCATCCAGCGTTACGGTCACGCCTACGTGCCGCTCGACGAGGCCTTGTCCCGGGTCGTCATCGACTTCTCGGGCCGTCCGGGATTGCACTTCAGGGCAGATTTCCGCCGTCCGAGGGTAGGAAATTTTGATGTCGAACTGACCCGCGAGTTCTTTCAGGGCTTTGCGAACAATGCGCGTGCGACCTTGCACATGGACGCGCTTCACGGTGACAACGATCATCATCGCATCGAGACCTTGTTCAAGGCCTTCGGCCGGGCGCTGCGTGTTGCCTGCAGTATCGACGAGCGGGCGAGCGAGGCGATGCCATCGACCAAGGGGAGCTTGTAGTGCGCAACATCGTGGTGCACGACATGGCAATGCTTCGGCACGAAGCGATGATTGCCGCCTGGCGCGCATGGCGGTTGGATGCCGTCTCCCTGTTGCCACTCTGACGCGTCCACTCTATGCAACGCATCGCTGTCGTCGACTACGGGATGGGCAATCTTCGCTCTGTCTCGAAGGCCATCGAACGGGTCGCCCCCGAGGACGAGGTCGTCGTCAGTAGCGATGCGGCATTCATAGCCTCCGCCGATCGTATCGTCTGTCCCGGCCAGGGCGCCGCACGCGACTGCATGTCGGCGCTCGAATCGAGTGGCCTGGGAACGACGGTGCGCGAAACCTTCGA
>Ga0079202_10000990_pt1 | contig 10485 bp, 6 predicted proteins | sample PorBlaBluebeHill_FD_68601 | JGI IMG/M metagenome (GOLD analysis project Ga0079202, IMG submission 68601) | Marine algae microbial communities from Blueberry Hill - Blueberry Hill, Maine | ecosystem: Host-associated > Algae > Red algae > Blade | place: USA: Blueberry Hill, Maine
AGTGACCTTTCTTTAACTCTACATCTCCCCAACTTTCTAAGTAATGAGGTGCTGCTGCAATATATTGCGAAGCTAAAGCAGTCTCATCTGCTTTCATAGAGAAAGCAATAGATAATTCAGTGTTTTTTAATCCTTCAATAAATTCTGAAGCATTTGGTAATGTATATAATGGATTTACTCCACTCATAATAATAGCACCAACTTTACCTGCTTTCATATCTGCAACTAAAGTCATGACTGCCTTATCATTTCCTTGTCTTGTTTTTATAGGCTTTTTAGGATTAAACGCTTTACTACCTAAAGCTTCGTTAATCTCTAACACAACGGTTTGTGCATTTACGTCCTGTAAACCTGTTACTACAACACCTGTACTTCCAGCTTTTTTTAATTCTGAAGCAGCAGCTTGCACTTCTTTTTCAAAATTTGCTGGTAAGCTTCCAGAAAAACCACCGCCAACTATTAAACTATGTAATTTTGCTAAAGCTAATTTTTGTTGACTTGGTGTTAAAGGCACACGCTTATCTGCATTTGCTCCTGCAAGAGACATATTAGACTCAAACTGAATATGACGAGACATTTTTCCGTTTGTAGGAACACGTCCTTGAGAATATCCAGAATCAAATCCTCCGCCTTGCCAATCACCTAAAAAATCTGCACCAAATGCAACAATTGTTGCTGCTGTAGAAAATTCGTAATTAGCTAAAGCGCGTTCTCCGTATTTTGCTTGAAATGCATCTAATGCAGCAGACTCTGAAACAGCGTCGTAAACTACATGATTTACATTTCCGTATTTTTCTTTAAATTCTGAAATTAATTTAGAAGTCGATGGACTTGCATAAGTTTGAGTTAACAACACTATTTGCTTTCCACTGCCTTTTAAAGCGTTTAATTTCTGAGTTGTTTCTGATTTAAAAGTTGACCATGAAATAGCTGCTTCACCTTTCATTGGTGTTTTAACTCTTAAACTATCATATAATCCTAAAACTGATGCATTAACTCTTGCGTTTGCACCACCATCTGTAGAAGCAAGGTTATTGTTTTCAATTTTAATTGGGCGGCCTTCACGAGTCTTTACTAAAACACTTGCAAAATCAAAACCATCCGCAATAGTAGTTGCGTAGTAGTTTGCAACTCCAGGAATAATACGATCTGGTTGAACTACGTATGGGATTGACTTAATTACTGGTCCTTCACAAGCAGCTAAAGAAGCAGCAGCTGTACTAAAACCAACATACTTTAAGAAATCACGACGCGTAGTAGACGAAGCCTCTAATGTTTCCTTGTCACCAAGAAAATCATCGGTAGGAATTTCATTTACAAATTCGTTTTGTTTTAGCGTCTCAACAATAGAGCTATCTTTTAGCTCCTCAACACTTTTCCAGTATTTCTTGTTCGATGACATATTATATAATTGAATTACTTCTTAATTTATTTTTTATTTTCACTAACATTCTAAATGTACTTAGTGAGACAATTCTACTAATCTATACTTTTAGTAGTGACACTTACCACATTCTAATCCACCCATTTGAGCTGCTGTTAATTCCTCAACACCATATTTTTTAGATAACTGCTCGTGAATTTTAGTATAGTAATCGTTGTCTTTTACTTTTACGTTAGTCTCTCTGTGGCAATTAATACACCAACCCATTGTTAATGGAGCATATTGATACATAATTTCCATTTCCTCAACAGGACCATGACAGGTTTGGCATTCTACACCTCCAACCATAACGTGTTGCGAGTGATTAAAATAGGCGAAATCCGGTAAATTATGAATTCTTGTCCATTTTACTGGCTTTGTTTTCCCTGTATATTTTTGCTCTGCATCATCCCAACCAACAGCTGCATATAACTTCTTAATCTCTCCGTCGTAAAATGCTTTACTGTATTCTGGAGTTACATTACTAAATTCTGATTCTGGACCAGCAACTTCTGCAATAGATTTATGGCAATTCATACAAATATTTAATGAAGGTATTCCAGAATGTTTAGACACTCTTGCTGATGAGTGACAGTACTTACAATCGATACCATTTTCGCCTGCATGAATTCTGTGCGAGTAATGAATTTCTTGAACAGGCTCGTAACCTTGGTTAACACCAACTTGCATAAAGAAACCATAAACAAAATATGCTGACGCTAATAAAAACAGTATTACTGTTACTAATACCAAAAATTGATTTTCTACAAACGCTTTCCAAATTGGTGTGCGCTTTGGCTTTTCTACTAATTCTACACCTTTTGCATCTGCAAAACGACGTAAAGTTTTATTTACTAAAAATAATGCTCCTGCTAAAAGGGCAAAAAGAAGCGCTAACGCACCTAATATTAATCCGTTAGAATTTGAATCGCTTGATGGATTAGGATTCACAGTAGTAGGACCGCCTTGAATTGGTGGTTTTGGAGCTGGAGCAGCTGCTGTATAAGCTAATATGTTATCGATGTCCGCATTAGAAAATTGCGGGTAAGCTGTCATTGCAGTACCATTGTATTCTTTATAAATCTTGTTTGCGTATGCATCACCAGATTTAATTAAACCAGCACTATTTCTAATCCATTTATAGATCCACTCTCTATCAAGTCCTTCTTCTTCAGCTAAACGAGTCTCAACATTTGCTAATGCTGGACCTGTCATTTTCTTATTTAACTTGTGACAAGATGCGCAATTTGCATTAAATAAAGCTTTACCTGCTGCTGCATCGCCATCTTGGGCAGAAAGAGAAATAGAAAACGTTAATAAAAAAACTAAGCCTAAATGAAGAATATTAATGCCTAATTTGCGGTGAATCACCTTTTTCATATTATATATTGAATTAACTTCTAAACTTTGGTATGATTTTTTCATTTATACTTTAAAAATACCGTTCTAAAAACTTATACAAAAGTAATACTTAAACTCCATTTTTGAAATCTAAAAGAAGCCTTAATTATTAATTTAGAGATGTTCTAAATAAGAAAAAGCTGCTTTCTTTCGTTTAATACTTTTACATTTGCATTAAATAAATTTTGAATATGAATTATAAAACACTTAAAACCCTTTGTTTATCTATTAGTTTAACGCTTGTAACGAGCGTCCTTTTTGCACAACAAGGCGTTGTAACGGTAAATCAAAATGCCGAAATACCAGCTTTATTAGAGTTGAAAAAGCAAATAAATACAGAAGATGAGGATAGTAATCGTTATAAAATACAAATATATTCTGGGTTAAGACCTGCTGCTGAAAGCGCAGAAAACAGGTTTGATAGCGCGTTTAATTCATGGTCTTCAAAACTGCTTTACCAAGAGCCAAATTACAAGGTTTGGGTTGGCAGTTTTAGAACACGTATTGAAGCTGATCGTGCGTTTATTAAAATAAAAAAAGAATTTCCTAATGCGTTTATTTTAAAACCTAAGAAAAAAAATTAGACAATACGCTTTAATTTAAAGTAATAAAACCTGTTTTTAAATACTTGAAAACGGGTTTTTATTTTATTATAATACTATTAAATTTTACTTGGGTTTTGGTTAATTATTTTTAAAAATAGGGAATTATATTAATTAAGTTTACTAAACCTATTTAATAAATGCGTTAAGGATAGTAGTGAAAAGCCCACAGCCCGACGAAGGAGGCGCGAGGACTTGTAACGTATAGCCTGACCCTTGTGGTAACGCCCAAAAAATTATTTTAATATTTATAGTTTTAGAGACACTTAAGTTTTAAGAAATAAAAAACCGTTTTCAAGTATTTAAAAACGGTTTTTTTGTTTATTATTATTTATTACACTCTTTATTGTAGCGTTAAATAAATTTTAATTATTTAAGTCTCTTCTTAACTTCTACTTCATGGAAAGCTTCGATTACATCGCCTACATTAATGTCGTTGTAGTTTTTAATTTGCATACCACAGTCGTAGCCTTTACCAACTTCTTTAACATCGTCTTTAAAACGTTTTAAAGAGGCTAATTCACCTGTATAAACAACAACTCCATCTCGTATTAAACGAATTTGAGAGTTACGGTATATTTTACCATTCATTACCATACAGCCTGCAATGGTTCCAATTTTGGTAACTTTAAACATTTCTCTAATTTCTGCAGTACCAGTAATTTCTTCTTTTAGCTCTGGAGATAACATACCTTCCATTGCATCTTTTAAGTCGTTAATAGCATCATAAATAATTGAGTATGTTCTAATATCTACTTCTTCTCTATCTGCAATTACTCTTGCGTTTCCAACAGGGCGAACATTAAATCCAATAATAATGGCATCTGATGCTGTTGCTAATAATACATCGCTTTCGGTAATAGCTCCTACTCCTTTATGTAAAATGTTTACTTGAATTTCTTCAGTAGACAGTTTTTGGAAAGAATCTGTTAGTGCTTCTACAGAACCATCAACATCTCCTTTAAGTATAATGTTTAGTTCTTTAAATGTACCTAATGCAATACGACGTCCAATTTCTGCAAGTGTTAATGTTTTAGTAGTACGAACATCCTGCTCACGTTGCAATTGCATACGTTTTGTTGCTATTTGCTTCGCTTCACGCTCATCTGCAAATACATTAAATTTATCACCAGCTTGCGGTGCGCCATCTAACCCTAAAATTGATACTGGAGTTGAAGGGCCAGCAGTTTGAACATCATTTCCACGTTCATCTTGCATAGCTTTAATCTTACCACTGTTTTTACCAGCTAAGACGTAGTCACCCACTTTAAGTGTTCCTGCTTGCACTAATATTGTTGCCACGTAACCACGACCTTTATCAAGGAAAGCCTCAACTACGGTACCAAGTCCTGGTTTATTAGGGTTTGCTTTAAGCTCTAATAATTCAGCTTCAAGTAACACCTTTTCTAATAATTCTTTTACACCTGTTCCTACTTTTGCTGAAATATCATGAGATTGTATTTTACCACCCCAATCTTCAACTAGTAAGTTCATTTGCGCTAAACCTTCTTTAATTTTTTCTGGATTTGCGTCTGGTTTATCTATTTTATTAATTGCAAAAACGATTGGCACTCCTGCAGCTTGTGCATGAGATATTGCTTCTTTTGTTTGTGGCATAATATCATCATCTGCAGCTGCAACAATAATAGCAATATCTGTTACTTGAGCACCACGAGCACGCATGGCTGTAAATGCTTCGTGACCTGGAGTATCTAAAAACGCAATTTCTTGTCCGTTTTCAAGCTCTACACCGTAAGCACCAATGTGCTGTGTAATTCCACCAGATTCACCTGCTATTACATTTTCTTGACGTATGTAATCTAAAAGAGATGTTTTACCATGATCTACGTGTCCCATTACTGTTACAATTGGTGCACGTTCTATTAAATCTTCTGGCTTATCTATTACTTCTACGATTGATTCTTCGATATCTGCAGTTACAAATTCTACTTTATAACCAAATTCTTCTGCTACAATAGTTAACGTCTCTGCGTCCAAACGCTGATTCATTGTAACCATCATACCAAGAGACATACAAGCCGAGATTATTTGCGTTACTTGAACATCCATCATGGTAGCAACTTCGCTTGCAGTAACAAACTCTGTTACTTTAAGTATTTTACTTTCTGCTGCTTCGATTTGCTCATCGATTTCTGTTTGCTCTCTATGTTTGTCCCTTTTATCTCTTCTGTTTTTTGCCCCTCTACCTTTGTTAGATTTTCCTTGTAATTTTTCAAGTGTTTCTCTTACTTGTTTTTTTACGTCCTCTTCACTTGGCTCTGCTTTTACAACATTGGTACGACGACCTTGTCCGGGTTTTTTACCTTTAAACCTATCATTACCTCCTCTTGTACCTGCTCCTGATCTATTATCTCCAGGTTTAGAAATACGACGACGCTTTCTTTTATTAGCATCGTCTGCTTTTTTAACATCTTCTTTTTTCTTTTTAGGCTTTTTAAATTGAGATAAATCAATTTTTTTACCTGCTATTTTTGGTCCAGAAAGTTTTTGATATTGTGTCTCTACAGTTTCAGGTTCGTTAGATTCTTCGGTTTCAAGTTCTTCTTTGGATACTTCTTTAGCAACTTCCTTTTTCGCTACTTCTTTTTTAGCAGTTTCTGGCTTAGCATCTTTAGGTGCAGCTTTTGGTGCTTTTTCCTTTTTGTCTAAAGGTTTTTCTGTATCCTTTTTAGTGTCGGCTTTTGCTTCCTTTTTTGGTGCTTCTGCTTTTACTTCTTTGTTGTCTACTTTCGCTGTCTTCTTTTTGGGGTCTAAATCAATTTTTCCAACTTTTTTAGGACCTGAAAGCACTTTGGTAGCCTTTACCACTTCCTCTGCTTTGGCTTTAGCGATAGCTTTAGCTTCCTCTGCTTTTTGCTTTGCTTCAATTTCTTGTTCGCGTTTTAAACGCAAATCTTCCTTTTCCTTCTGCTTAGCTTCACTAACAGCTTGAGACTTAATTTTCTTACCTGCATCTGTCTCGAATTCATCTGAAAGAATTTTGTATGTTGCTTCAGAAATTTTTGTAGTCGGACGCTTCTCTACATCTACACCCTTGGAATCTAAAAATTCCACGGCACGATCTAAAGAGATGTTAAGCTCACGTAATACTTTATTTAATCTAATCGTCTCAGCCATAAATTGCCTTTACCTTAATTTTACTCAAATATATGTTAATCTTCGAATTCTTCCTTAAGAATTCTTATAACATCTAATATTGTTTCTTCTTCTAAATCTGTTCTTTTTACTAAATCTTCAACATCTTGTTCTAATACGCTTTTTGCTGTATCTAAACCTGCTTTGCTAAATTCTTTAATAACCCATCCTTCAATTTCATCAGAGAATTCTCTTAATTCTACATCTTCTTCTGCACCTTCTCTAAATACATCAATCTCGTAACCGGTAAGTTTTCCTGCCAAACGTATGTTGTGACCACCACGCCCAATTGCTTTACTTACTTCTTCTGGTTTTAAGATAGCCTCTGCTCGTTTATTTTCTTCATCAATTTTTATAGAAGTTACTCGTGCTGGACTTAATGCTCTTGTAATGTATAATTGCAAGTTATTTGTGTAATTAATTACATCTATATTTTCGTTTCCTAATTCACGAACAATACCATGAATTCTTGAACCTTTCATACCTACACAAGCTCCAACAGGATCTATTCTATCATCATAAGAATCTACTGCTACTTTTGCTTTTTCACCTGGAATTCTTACTACGTTTTTAATAGTAATTAACCCATCGAAAACTTCTGGTATTTCAGATTCAAATAATTTTTCTAAAAATTTAGGCGATGTGCGCGACATAATAATTGCTGGCTTATTACCTTTAAGCTCAACACTATCGATAATACCTCTTACATTATCTCCTTTACGGAAAAAATCTGAAGGTATTTGTTTGTCTTTTGGTAAAATAATTTCATTACCATCATCGTCTAATAAAATAACTGCCCTGTGACGTATGTGGTGTACTTCGGCAGTATATAAATCGCCTTCAAGCTCTTTAAAGTGCTTAAAAATATTTGTATTATCGTGTTCGTGAATTTTTGAAATTAAATTTTGACGTAACGCTAAAATAGCACGACGACCAAGATCTATAAGTTTAACTTCTTGAGACACGTCTTCACCAACTTCAAAATCTGGTTCAATTTTTTGAGCTGCTGACAAAGATATTTCTTGGTTAGGTTCTTCTACCTCACCATCTGCAACAACGATTCTATTTCTCCAGATTTCTAAATCTCCTTTATCTGGATTTATAATTATATCGAAGTTATCATCATCTCCAAACTTCTTTTTTAATGCATTTCTAAATACATCTTCTAAAATCGCCATTAGCGTAACACGATCGATTAATTTATCGTCTTTAAACTCTGAAAATGACTCAATTAACGCTATATTTTCCATTACTCTACTATATTAAAATTTTATCATCACTTTTGCTTCTACAATATCTTTGTAAGCAATTTTTGCATTCTTTTTTACAGTCACTTTACCTTTACCAATTGGTTTTGGCTCTCTTGCTTTCCAAGCCAATTCAATACCTTCTTCTGAAGTGTTTGTTAGCTCTGCTTCAATTTTTTCTGTTTCTGTTCTAACCTCTAATGTTCTACCTATATTTCTCTTAAATTGCCTTGGCAATGTTAATGGAGCTGCTGCTCCTGCAGAGGCTACTTCTAAAGAAAAATCATGTTCTTCTCTATCTATGTTATGTTCTATTGCTCTACTAATAAAAATACAGTCTTCTACTTTAACACCATGATCACCATCTATAATTATGTTTATAGATTGATCGTTAGAAATAGTTAAATCTATTAAAAATAAATCCTCTCTTTCTTCTAAAGCTTCGTTTAATAATTCTTTTACTGTGGTGTTAAACATTTTTAAGTATAAAAAGAGCGGACTTTTCGTCCGCTCACATTCATTTTTCTTACAACAATGCAAATATACATAGTTTTTATTAATTTTCATAAAAAACTAAAGCAGACTTTTATATAAATTTAAAATAAATGTGACAAATATTATTTTTAATCGGCAATTTTTATTAAAATTTTTAAAAGAGAATCGTTAAAAAATGTTTAATTGATTTTTAAAAGTTCTTTTTTTTTGTTAAATTTAAGTACTATTTAAACTACAAAAATTATGAAAAAAATTCTAGTTCCCACAGATTTTTCAACTGAAGCAGAAAACGCAATAAAAGTAGCCGCACAACTTTCTAAAAAGCACAACTGTGAGCTAATTTTACTACATATGCTCGATTTACCTTTATCGGGAATTGCTAACAATGCACCAACAGATTTACCTGAAGCTGTTTATTTTATGAAACTTGCACATAAGGAGTTTGAGACTATTATGAGTAAGGATTATTTAAAGGGCATTACAATAACAGAATTGGTAGATTTTCATGATATTTCTACTGGTATCTTAGAGACTTGTAAGACACAAAATATAGATTTAATTGTTATGGGATCTCATGGTTCGAGCGGTTTAAAAGAGATGTTTATAGGCTCTAATGCCGAAAAAATAGTGCGAGCCGCAGAAGCACCTGTTTTAGTTATTAAAAACGAACACAAAGATTTTAATATTGAAGAATTTGTATTTGCATCAGATTTTAAAAACGACAATCGTGAAACATATAAACAAGCTATTAAATTAGCTGAAGCTTTTAACGCAAAAATTCACTTACTAATGGTAAATACAGTAACTAATTTTACAACCACTGCAAAAGCAAAGGTTAAAATTCAAGAATTTATTGAGGGTACTAATTTTACAAACTATACAACAAATATTTATAATGATGAAACCGTAGAAAAGGGTATTTTAAATTTCTCGCATATTATTGATGCAGATTTAATTGGCATTAGTACACATGGTAGACAAGGTATTGCGCACTTTTTTAATGGTAGCTTGAGTGAAGATATTGTTAATCATGCTAAAAGACCAGTAATAACTTTTAAAATTTAGCATTCAAAAAATATGTAAATAAAAAAGTCTTCCTAAATTTAGGAAGACTTTTTTGTTGGCCCACTAGGTCTCGAACCTAGACTCTTCAGTACCAAAAACTGACGTGTTACCAGTTACACCATAGGCCAATATTTGTAACAGGTTGCAAATTTAAAACAAAGTTTTATTTGCGCAAACATTTTAGGATAAAAAATTTTTATTTTTTATCCTTTTTAATAAAAGCGGTCTTAGATATATAGAAATTAGTTATTTCCATTAAAATCTGTTGTGAAAATTTTATCATTCTCGTTAAAAATTTATTAGTAAATTCGCCATTATTATAAATAAACAACGTGTATGACGTCTTTTAACTTTAAAAAATGGAACAATATCTTAGGATGGTTCGCTTTTTTAATTGCACTTATAACCTATAGTTTAACAGTAGAACCAACGGTTAGTTATTGGGATGCTGGTGAATATATTTTAACCTCGGCAAAACTTCAAGTAGGACATCCACCTGGAGCACCATTGTTTCAAATGATAGGTGCATTCTTCTCAACTTTTGCTATAGATCCTCAATATGTAGGATTAATGCTTAATATGGTTAGTGCTGTATCAAGTGCATTTACTATTTTATTTATGTTTTGGAGTATTTCATTATTACTTCAAAAAATAATTAAGTCTGAAGAGTTTACAGACGCCAAAGCATATGCTATTTTAGGTAGCGCGCTACTAGGAAGTTTAACATTTACATTTACAGATTCGTTTTGGTTTAACGCTGTTGAAACCGAGGTTTATGCTATGGCAACTTTACTAATGGCTATTTTATTTTATTGTGGTTTACGTTGGGAACGCGATATGCACAAGCCAGGAGGCAACCGTTGGCTAATTCTTATTTCTTTTATTATAGGTTTGTCTTTTGGTGTGCACTTTATGGGATTATTAACCATTCCTGCAATTGGGTTAATTTATTTCTTTAAAAATTACAAGACCGTTAATATTACAAATTTTATTATAGCGAATATAGTTTCTGTAGCTGTTCTATTATTCATCTTTAAATTATTGGCTCCTAATATTTTAAGATACTTTAGTGTGTTAGAAATATTCTTTGTTAATA
>Ga0079202_10000991_pt1 | contig 10484 bp, 9 predicted proteins | sample PorBlaBluebeHill_FD_68601 | JGI IMG/M metagenome (GOLD analysis project Ga0079202, IMG submission 68601) | Marine algae microbial communities from Blueberry Hill - Blueberry Hill, Maine | ecosystem: Host-associated > Algae > Red algae > Blade | place: USA: Blueberry Hill, Maine
TGACAGGAGCCACTTTTTTTGTTGAAGAATCTACGAAGTCCAATTTTTCTTTTTCTTTCTTGTCTGCAATTTTGGCTTCCTTTTTTAGTCTCTTAGCTTCCTTCTCCAGATCAGCCTGTTTCTTTTTCTCTAGTTTAGCGATTTTTTTGGCCTCGGCTGCATTAGCTGAATCTTCTGCCTTTTTTCTCCTGCTTTCTTCTTTATTTTCTTTTACCGTAGGTGGTTCAATAGTAGAGGTTTTCTGTTCAACATCAGTTACTTCTTTTTGGATAGGTGCTTCATTGTTTGAGCTAGGTTGAGAGACTGGAGTAGGTTTTGGAAGCACCTCATTAGGTGGTGGAGTTGCTACTATTGTCTTTTCTTCTTTCTCAGCGAGTTGACCATTTTCATATTTTATGTAGTCGAGATGTGCGGCATCTACGATCACTTGAGAGCTCGGTTTGCTTAGATATGCTAAGTAGATATCCATCCCTCCCTTTCCTCCTATTCTTGTAGAATTGAAAGTACACCTAAGTCCATTTCCATCTACTCTAAAGTGGAGTTCATCTCCGGCACTATTTAATGGTGCTCCAACATTGGCAGCTTTTTTGTAGCCTTTCGACTCTACAGCAGACTTAGTAGATTTGAAAATATCATATCCTCCCAATGATTCAAGCCTATCACTGCTAAAGTAGAGTTGCTTGCTATCAGCGGTTAGAAATGGACTACGATCATTATATCCACTATTAATATCATCTCCAAGATTCGTTGGGTCGGTCCACTTTCCGTTCTTAAATTTACTCATGTAAATGTCATATCCACCATAACTGTCAGGCCTAAGGCTAGCAAATACAATAGTATTATTATCCACTATTTGGAGATCTGTATCACCTAGATGAGGGAAATATGGTGCTTGATAGAAATAATTCTTGTCAGCTGCGATTAGTTTGTTATAAAGACTGTAAGTTTTTTTAGATTGGTTATTAGTAAAGAAGAGCACTTGTCCATCTCCACTAATATCATTGAGAGAGTTTTCACCAACAGCATTAATTGCTGTCGGAAGTTTCGCTTCCGTTGACCACAATCCATCTACGAATTCTATTCCTTCTATTCGATTTCCACTTGAACTCTCAACAGTATAGTAGATTTTGTTAAAAGCTGTCCTACTAAAAATCGGTCTGACTTCATCGTAGAGACTATTAATGTCTCCTTCACAATACTGAACGATAATACTTTCATTACTTTCAATATTATCAGCGTAGTTACATTGCTTGATGAGATTGAAAATCTCTTCAGTATTTTCCTTTGATTTTTTTGGAAGATTTTCTAAGTAGAGTTTATACCATTTGATTGCTTCATCATAGCGATTCTTTTGATGATAAGTCTTGCCTAAGTATTTGTAGAGATTTGGATCTTTAAGTCCAAGAGTTTTTGCTCTAGCAAGATCAGGTAATGCCTTATTTGCGAGCCCAAGTTCCGTATAGGATTGTCCTCTAGCGAATAGGCTTTCTGGATTATCTTTTATCGTATTACTTGATTGGAGTGTCATGATGACACTTTGATAATCTTTATTTTCTAGTGCATTTTTTATATTATCAGATTGACCATAAAGTGAGCAGATATTCAATGTAACTGCCACAATACTAAAAACGATAATTCTAATCAATGTCATAATAAATCAATCTATATTGTCCTATTGGGATCAAAAGCTTCCAAATAGTCTCCGACTTTTCTTAAAAACGATCCACCAAGGAATCCGTCCACTACTCTATGATCGTAACTTAAAGAACAGAACATCAGGTGTCTTATTGCGATAACATCACCATATTCTGTTTCCAATACTGCTGGCTTCTTCTTGATAGCCCCTACAGCAAGGATAGCTACTTGTGGTTGGTTAATAATTGGTGTCCCCATAACATTACCAAAAGTACCAACATTTGTTAGTGTAAAAGTACCTCCTTGAATATCATCTGGCTTCAGTTTATTTTCTCTTGCCTTCTTAGCTAGGTTATTGACAGATGTTGCCAATCCATTGAGGCTAAGGTGGTTAGCGTTTTTAATAACAGGAACTATGAGATTTCCAGATGGCAGAGCTGTAGCCATTCCAATATTGATGTTTTTTTTCACTTTGATATTGTCGCCTTCGACAGAAACATTGACTAAGGGAAAATCCGTTATTGCTTTTGCAACAGCTTCCATGAAGATTGGCGTAAATGTTAATTTTTCACCATACTTAGCGATGTAGTTATTTTTAATCTTATTTCTCCAATTAACGACATTAGTTACATCGACTTCAACAAATGAAGTTACGTGAGGAGAAGTCTTCTTACTCATTACCATGTGGTTAGCAATAAGTTTTCTCATTCTATCCATCTCGATGATTTCGTCTCCACCTCCATCTGATTTTGTTGAACTGACATTTGCAGATGCCATCACAGGTGCTGCCATCGCTGCATGTGTAACAGTCTGAGCTGCAGGCTGTGTTGGTGCTTGTACACTACTGCCTCTTCTCTGTAAGTAGGCCTTAATATCATTTTTGTTTACTCTACCATTTGCACCTGTACCAGGTATTTGATCCAGTTCAGCTTGACTCAGACCTTCGGCCTTTGCTATACTCTTGACGAGAGGTGAGTAAAAGCGATCTTCACTGCTCACTACTGGCAGAGGTGCTGCTGTCTGCACAGCTTGATGTACACTTTTGGAGACTGCTACGGCAGGAGATTGTGCAGGTGTATCTGATACCTTAGGCGTTGGTGTTGAAGTCGATTCTGCTACTGGGACTGATGTAGCTCCATCGCTCGATGCCTCTCCTTCCGTCTCTAAGATTGCGATTACTTGTCCTACTGGGACAACAGCATCTTTTTCAAAGAGTATTTCTGTGATTTTTCCACTGACTGGAGAAGGGATTTCTGAGTCGACCTTATCAGTAGCAATTTCGAGTACTGTTTCGTCTTCTTGAACAGTATCACCAACTCCTTTTACCCAATTGAGTATAGTTGCCTCGATAATACTTTCTCCCATTTTGGGCATTATTAATTCTACTCTTGCCATCTCTCTATTATAATTTTGGTCTTGATTCTCAGTTTCTGTTCAAAGTATAAAATTACACTTTTATTGGTCGAGTAAAAACTTTCTTAGCAGAATCAAAGCAGCTCTTGACGAATACCGAATATTTATTATCCGATTCTTTGTCAAACCGAATTTTCTTGTGAATTGACGTTCTTTATTACCAACACAGATCCATATCGTACCGACGGGTTTTAATTCAGTCCCGCCCGTTGGTCCTGCAATACCAGAAACTGCAATTGCAATATCAGAACTTAAAGAGTCTATACACCCGATCACCATCTCTTTCACCACTTCTTCGCTGACTGCACCATACTGTGTAATAGTATTGGAGTTGACATTGAGTTGATTGATTTTAACTTCATTTGCATAGGCAACTATTCCCCCATTATAGTGTCCAGATGATCCAGAAATTGAAGTGATAAGGTGACTAATATAACCACCTGTGCAAGATTCAGCCGTGGCCAAGGTAAGACCTCTATCTATCATAAGTTGTTGTACCGCTTCTTGGATTTCAAGCCCATCATATCCATAGACATAAGGTTGTAGCTTGTCTACAAGTAAATCAACCGCATTTTTGACTTGTAGTTCGCTTTCTTGACCAATTGCACTGACTCTTACTTTGACAGTACCGAGTGATGGCAAGTAGGCGATATCAATCGATTCAGGAAGATTGTCTATAGTGGCTTCTATTAGATCAGCAACACTTGACTCTGGGATGCCAGCAGTATGAATAGTCTTCTGATAATAAGGTTGCCTCTTGTGATTGGACTCAATGAGTGGTAGGACTTTTCCTTTCATTATTTCTTTCATCTCATAAGGTACACCAGGCATTGAGATGATTTGACAGTTTTGATGTTGCATCAGCATTCCTGGCGCAGTACCCATCGTATTTTCCAAGAGCTGAATACCAATAGGGAAGTAGCATTGTGCCTTGTGTAACTCTGAGATCTGAAGATTCCGTTCGACGAAATATGAGACGATTCTATCGTTAGTTGACTGGTCAAATTTCATTTCTACCCCAAGGACCTCAGCCAATGCATCCTTTGTGATATCATCTTTTGTTGGTCCAAGACCGCCAGTGATGAAGAGGTAATCGACATCTTTAGAGAGACTCTTGATAGCATCAATCATTACTGGCTTGTCATCTGCTATTGCCAAAGTTTGAGTAATAGTCAGACCAAGTGCTGTGACATGTTCTCCAATCCATGCGGAGTTAGTATCTATAGTCTGACCGATTAAGAGTTCTGTACCTATTGCGAGTATTGCTGCTTTCATTTGATATTGCTGGATGAAAAAAATATATCTTAAAGGTCAAGTTGTTAATTCAGGATTAACTTGTAATTTCCATGAGCCAATCTAAGCAATGCTCCGTCATGTTTTAAATTGAGGTCACCATTTTTATCTATATGAGAGAGAATTCCTTCCATTTGAGCTCCATCTTTGTCTCTGCATGTAACATTCTCTTTTACTTTGTACAAATGTTTATTGTACATGTTCAGTATTAAGTGAGGATTTTTCGTTTGGGCCTCGTTCAAAGAGTGTCCATCAAGTAGATTTATAATCTGATAAAGGATATCTTGACGATCATAGTTTTTGGTTCCTTGTCTTTTTAGAGAAGTTGCATAGGGGAGACTGTCGTCAAATGTTTCTTGATTGACATTGATGCCTATTCCTATAATGCTAGATTGAATTTGAGATCCACTATAGAGATTCTGAATCAAAATCCCACCGACTTTTTTATCATTGATTATAATATCATTTGGCCACTTAATGCTTACTTTTTTTTCAACCAATTGTTGAATCACCTGCCTTACAATAACTGCGATATACATATTCCATTTGAATGGGAAGAGTGGGTCTAGACTCTTACTCGCTAGAGGTTGATAGATGCTCATAAGAAGGTTCTTCCCAACTGATGAAGACCATGTACTGCCATATTGTCCTCTGCCTTCTGTCTGATGGTCAGTAAAAACTACTACTTTTTGTCTTGGATTGGTGTTTGCACAGTTATCTTTAACATAGGTATTGGTGCTTGTAACTTCTTTGAGATAGACAAATTGCCATGACTTTAAAGGTTGCAGAGACTTTTGTAACATTATTAGATCACTTTGCCGTTAATATAAGACTTAACGGCTTTTAATTCGATAAAATTTGATAGACAACAAATCTACATCTCCAATCACAGACTTAGAACAAATCAATGCTTTAATCATTGATAGTATACAAGATATTAAGGGAAAGCAAATTGTAAAAATGGACCTGAGAGGATTAGATGATTCTCCTACAGATTATTTCATTATTTGTAGCGGAGAGTCTAATACACAGATGCGAGCAATCGCTAGTAATGTCAATTTGCGGCTTAAGCAAGAAGCTGGATGGATGCCATCAAGTAAAGAAGGTCAGGAAAGTGATTCTTGGGTATTAGTCGATTATTTCAATACGATTGTCCACATATTTCACCCAGAAGCTAGAAAATTCTATGAATTAGAAGAACTTTGGAGTGATGCTGAGGTTACAGAATACCAAGACGTTTAAACTTTTTAACTGTAAAGTGAAAAAACAAATAGAGTCTAGTGTTGAAAAACGCATAGAACGAGATTAAATAATATGGCAGAAAAGAATAAAAATAAAGAGAATCCCAATAAGTTAAATTTCAATTCATATTGGATCTATGGACTTATCATCTTCATGATACTGAGTATCAATCTTTTCAACGTGATGAATAACAATACTGAAAGTTTGACTTCAGTAAAGTTTAGGCAGTTAGCAGAGAAAGGGGAAGTAGATAAGGTTGAAGTAATCAATAAATCGATTTGTCATGTCTGGATAAAAGAAGGCAAACAAAAAGGACATAAGCATATCGTCGATAACACTTTTAGCTTTGAACAACCTCATTACTCATTTGAGTTAGGTGATATCCGAGCTTTTGACGACATGGTTAGCGAGATTAATAAAAATGAAATTCTGATTGATCCAGTTTACAAAACTCGAACAAACTGGACTGGCCAAATATTTAGTTGGTTGCTTCCGCTCTTGCTATTAATAGGACTCTGGGTATTTTTCATGAAAAGAATGACTGGGGGCCAAGGAGGTCCTGGAGGCCAAATATTTAGTATTGGTAAGTCTAAGGCAACTCTCTTCGATAAAGATGCCAAAGTCAATGTTACTTTTAAAAATGTGGCAGGTTTGGAGGAAGCAAAGGAAGAAGTCATGGAAGTCGTCGACTTCTTGAAAAATCCAAAGAAATATACAGCACTCGGTGGTAAAATACCTAAAGGTGTTCTCTTAGTAGGACCTCCGGGAACAGGAAAAACTCTCTTAGCCAAAGCAGTAGCTGGTGAAGCAGATGTACCATTCTTTTCGATGTCTGGGTCTGATTTTGTAGAGATGTTTGTGGGAGTTGGAGCATCGCGAGTAAGAGATGTATTCAAACAAGCTAGGGAGAAAGCGCCTTGCATCGTATTTATCGATGAGATTGATGCAATTGGAAGAGCTAGAGGAAAGGGAGCTGTACAAGGTGGTAATGATGAGAGAGAAAATACCTTAAACCAACTGCTGGTAGAGATGGATGGTTTTGCAACTGATAAAGGTGTAATCATTATGGCTGCTACTAATAGACCTGATGTCCTTGATAATGCTTTGTTGAGACCTGGAAGGTTTGATAGACAGATAGGAATAGATAGGCCAGATCTCAAAGGTCGAAGGGAAATATTTGATGTACACTTGCTCAATATTAAGATATCACCAGAAGTCAATGCAGAGACTCTCGCTGAGATGACACCTGGATTCGTTGGCGCAGACATTGCTAATATCTGCAATGAAGCTGCTCTTGTAGCAGCTAGGAACGATAAGAAGGCTGTTGACTTAGATGACTTCAACTATGCACTAGATAGAGTGATTGGAGGTCTGGAAAAGAAGAATAAGATTATCTCCCCAAAGGAAAAGGAAATTATTGCTTATCACGAAGCAGGCCATGCCGTATGTGGTTGGTTCCTCGAACATGCTTCCCCATTGGTAAAGGTAACAATTGTGCCAAGAGGAGTGGGGACATTGGGATATGCACAGTACCTTCCTAAGGAAGAATATATTACACGAACAGAAGCTCTCAAGGACAGGATGTGTATGACTCTCGGAGGTAGAGCTGCAGAGAAGATTGTCTTTGATAAGATTTCTACAGGGGCTCAGAGCGATCTTGATCAAGTGACTAAGATGGCGTATAGTATGATAGCTATCTATGGAATGAATGATAAGGTTGGAAATGTCTCATTCCACGGCATGTCTCAAGACCAATTTAATAAACCATATTCTGATGATACTGCTACCTTAATAGATCAGGAAGTACGTAACCTTATTGAAGAACAATATTTACGATCTCAAGAGTTATTGAAACAGTATAGAAATGAACTTAATACCTTAGCAAAGACTCTTTTGGAAAAAGAGGTAATCTTGAAATCTGACTTAGAAATCTTAATTGGTAAGAGACCTTGGGATAATGATGGAGAGTTAATTGAAGCTGAGTCAGCGTCTGATTCTGTCATTGCTACACCTTCTTCAGATGAGAGTCCTTCGGAGGATCAACCAGATTCAGCAAGTTTAGATAAGGAATAAGCTTCAAACCCAGTAAATACTAAGTAAGTAGTCAAAAAAGGGAAGATGACAAGCTTACTTTCAGGATTGCGATAATCAAGGTAGAGGTAGATAACAATAAATGATACTACAATCTTTACCAGCATGTTGCCTATTAGCAGAACAAGTAGACGATTCCCCTTACTTTTTTTGCTATTAGCCAATAGGTGCATCACCATTGAGATAATGCTGAATAATATAACAGCAATGATAAGTATATCATAGTACTGAGCTGTCTCTAAAAAGCTATTCATGATGCTGAAGCAAAGAAGAGAACAGAGAGCACTGAAGAGCAATTGTGTATAAATATTCATATAAATAAGTCTAAGCCAAATCTTTGATCAGGGTATAAAACTTTGATATGATGACAACCGCCAAGAGGAATAAAGTTGTATAAGGCTTTTCTAATTCAAAGTGATCATCGACATACTGACCAATTAAAATTGCAATAAGCATCAAACCAAAGAGTGTGTAACCCCAACTACTATATTTCATATAGGAATCAGTCTTCTTTTTGATCTTTAACTTTGACTTGTCATTGGACTCAGATGCCTTGTCTTCATTGTTATCGTGAGTGTCACTCATCGTATCTATACAGCTTTAGCGTCAGGACTGAATGACTTTACCTTATTATTAGTCACTGTTGAGCATGATACATTAAATGAAGCGCCAGCTTGTACAGTTAAGTTTTCTGTATCGACTTCTCCAGTGATCACTGCAGTCTCTTTTACCTGAAGATTATTTTTTACTTTAAGTTTGCCGTCAAATGTTCCTTCTATAACAGCATTTTCACAGATCACTTCTCCTACAACATTTCCTTGAGGACCGATGATTACTTTACCATCACATTTGAGATTTCCTTTAAGGCTACCATCAATACGGATGTCAGTATTCGCAGTGATATTACCTTCTACTGAAGTGTTTTCTACAAGGCTATTTGTTCCTCCACTTGGAGATTGTGATGATGATTGATTTGATTCAGTTGTAGTTTTTTTGCTTCCAAACATAGTTTAGATTATTTTTTTTGGTAGTTATAATGAGTTGAGCAGAGTCAGTGCTCAAAAAAAACCCTCACTCAATCTGAAATTGAATGAGGGTCGTATTGTTTATTTCTTAAGTATCAGGCTGGATTCTTCTCGGTTGATATCCAGAATGATAATTAGTATTCCTAGAATCTTGGGCAGTATACTGCTCTCTTCTCTGGTCCACAAATGTAGTAGTTGAGAGAAAACTCAAATGCACCATTACCTGCTGCTGCAGCTCTCAGACCAGAAACATTGAGGTCGTAGCTAAATCCTAATCCAAAGTTGTCATAGTCAAATCGTGCAGTGAAGATAACAGCATCAGAGTGAAAAAAGTCAACTGTCGGTTCTGCACCTGCAGCAGTTGCCTCTCTATACTGATTAGCAAGTCTATACCATGCACCTACTTGCCAAGACTGATCTTGTCTTGCAGACCCTACGTCAAATCTGATATTTGTTCCTAAGTTAAGCTCTACTTGACTTGCCTGCTTTAAGAATACAAATCCTGGAACTAATGCTAGTCCTTTGTCAATCTCAAATGCTCCACCTGCATGGAGAGTAATTCTTTGATTGATTGGTTCTATTACGCTTGAAGACGCCTGAAATGTTACATTTGGTCTATTGATGTGGTGGATTGCTGCCCCAGCATAGAAGTTGTTAAACTTGTCTATGATAGAGAACCATAAAAGTCCCACAGCTAAATCGGCATAGATAAAGTCATAATCTAATTGATTGACAATTCCAGGAGAGACTCCTGTGTTGCCACCATTTCCATCGTGTTGCGATGACCAAACTTGATCTAAAGCTGACGAACTCAACCTTCTTTGACTAATCGCTGCATCTGCACCAATAACTAAAAAGTGAGACCTATCTCTATATCCTCCCATCTTCTTGGCATAAGAAAATGATAGTCTACCTTGTGTAGTACCAAAATCTAATGATCCTGCCACATCGCTCCAAAGTGAACCACCGATACCGAAATAATCTGTTCGTCCTACTGATATTTTTTGATCATATGAAACACTATATGTGTTGAATGCATTAGCACCAAGCACTCCGGCCCATTGATTTCTGTAATTTGCGACTAATCTTGTGTTACAATTCATCACACCAGTGAGTGCCGGGTTGGTATTCAACGGTGACATATAAAATTGTGAGAAGTGGATGTCTTGTGCTTGTGATCCAAATGCTAAAATAACAAGGACAACTACCGCACAACTTCGTAAATAATTAAGCATATTCAATTAATTTTTAAACTCCTATTTGTAAAGTGTATTTTCTTAATTCGTAAAATGGAGTTCGTATCTTATTACCTTTGAACGGTAATAAGAATAAAACTACGCTATTTTATCTTTAAATCATTATCAAAAGACGAATAAACATTACATAAATTATTTTATAATATCAAAAATCGCTCCCAAATTGAGTTTTCATAGTTATATCTCTATTCCTCCTTTAAAAAAACAACTGAGTTACAATCAATCAATTGTAACACTTGGGTCCTGTTTTTCTGATCAGATTGGGAGACTTTTAGAGCAGCATCGCTTTGATGTCAGTGTCAATCCACTTGGAATTCTTTATAATCCACATATTATAGCTCACCATTTGGATACATCTATTACAACTCAAACTCCTCAAGCTCAAGCATATATTACAAGAGAAGGCCTCACTTACCATCATAACTTTCATTCTAGTTTTAGAGATCAAAGCCAAGCTAACCTCGAAGAAATATTAAATAAATCTTATCAAACTCTCGCTGAAAAACTCAAGAGTGCAACTACATTGATA
>Ga0079202_10000992_pt1 | contig 10482 bp, 9 predicted proteins | sample PorBlaBluebeHill_FD_68601 | JGI IMG/M metagenome (GOLD analysis project Ga0079202, IMG submission 68601) | Marine algae microbial communities from Blueberry Hill - Blueberry Hill, Maine | ecosystem: Host-associated > Algae > Red algae > Blade | place: USA: Blueberry Hill, Maine
TACGTGTTTCATCCGGGAGAAACTGAATCATGGCTGCAGCAAGCGACAGCGTTGCGTCGTTCGAACAGAAGCGGGGGATGCTCCACCACCTGCAGCATTTCCTGCACGGCAACCCCGCGATGGTACCAATCATCATCCTGGCGGCCAGCGTCGCCATTTTCGGCCTTGTTGCAGGCGAGCGCTTCTTCTCCGCGTTCAACCTGTCGCTGATCATTCAGCAGGTCACTGTCATCGGCTTCCTCGCCTGTGCGCAGACGCTCATCATTCTTACCGCGGGAATCGATCTCTCGGTGGGTGCGATCATGATGCTCGCCTCGGTTGTCATGGGGAAATTCGCGGTCAGCCTCGGGGTGCCGGGTGTGCTCGCCATTCCTGCGGGTTTCGTGGTCGGAACCTTCTGTGGACTCATCAACGGCCTGCTGGTCACACGGCTCCGCTTGCCCCCTTTCATCGTCACGCTCGGCACCTGGAACATCTTCTATGCGTTGATGATCGCCTACTCCGGTAGTCAGTCCATTCGTGGCGGCGATATCGACAAGGCCGCACCTGCCCTGAAGTTCTTCGGAGAGCGCGTGAACATCGGTGGCGCCGTCTTCACCTATGGCTCTTTCCTGATGGTGCTGTTGTTCATCGTGGTGTGGTTCATGTTGAATCGCACGGCATGGGGCCGTCACGTCTACGCTTGCGGTGACGACAAGGAGGCAGCGGAACTGGCTGGTATCCAGACGGATCGACTGCTCATATCGGTCTATGCGCTCGCCGGCCTCATTTGCGGTCTGGCGGCCTGGGTCTCCATCGGTCGTGTCGGTTCGGTCAGTCCACCGAGTTTTGCCGAAGCGAACCTTGACTCCATCACCGCCGTGGTCATCGGTGGTACTTCCTTGTTCGGTGGGCGCGGCTCGATCATGGGCGCACTCTTCGGTGCTTTGATTGTCGGGGTCTTCAGCTCGGGCCTGAAACTCGCCGGCGTCGATGTCATCTGGCAGCGCTTTGCCATCGGTTGCCTGATCATCCTCGCGGTCGGCCTCGACCAATGGATACGGAGGGTGTCGGCATGAGTACCGAGGTGGTCATGTCCGCGCGTGGACTGGTCAAGCGCTACGGCAAGGTGGTGGCGCTGGATAACGCGAACTTCGAACTGCGCGCGGGTGAGATTCTCGCCGTCATCGGCGACAACGGGGCGGGCAAGTCCTCGATGATCAAGGCTCTCTCGGGCGCCGTGGTGCCCGATGCTGGCGAAGTCGTCCTCGAAGGTCAACGGGTCAGTTTTCGCTCGCCGATGGAGGCGCGGCATGCGGGTATCGAGACGGTCTATCAGAATCTCGCCCTGTCGCCGGCCCTGTCGATCGCCGACAACATGTTCCTCGGGCGTGAAATCCGCGTCGAGAAGGGCATCGGCAAGCTGCTGCGCATGCTCGACCGAAAGAAGATGGAACAGCTTGCCCGCGACAAGTTGAGTGAGCTCGGGCTGATGACCATCCAGAACATCTCACAGGCGGTAGAGACCTTGTCGGGCGGACAACGGCAGGGTGTTGCGGTGGCGCGTGCGGCCGCTTTCGGCTCCAAGGTCATCATCATGGATGAACCAACGGCGGCACTCGGCGTTAAGGAATCGCGTCGGGTACTCGATCTGATCCAGGATGTACGCTCGCGTGGCATTCCGATCGTATTGATCTCGCACAACATGCCACACGTCTTCGAAGTCGCAGACCGGATTCATGTGCATCGGCTTGGCAAGCGGTTGTGCGTCATCCGTCCGAGCGATCACTCGATGTCGGATGCCGTCGCTTTCATGACTGGCGCTACGGAACCGCCGGAAGCGGCGCTTGAGGAGGCCGGGGCGTCCAGCGCGTGAAAGCAGCAGAGCCCGGATTGCCGACAAGGGAGGCGTCGTGACGGCGACCGTACGGCGAATAGAGGCTTTGCTCGAGCAGGTTGAACGGGTAAGAGATGAGAAGAACCCTGATCGCGTGCTGATCGGACTCGTCGGCGCGCCGGGCTGCGGCAAGTCGACGTTGGCCGATGCGCTCGTGCAGCGCATCGACGACAGCGTGATCATGCCCATGGACGGGTTTCACCTCGACGACGTGCTGCTCGAGGCGGCCGGTCTCAGAGCGATCAAGGGAGCCCCGGAAACCTTCGATGTCGATGGATTGTTGGCGATGCTCTCACGGGTTGCGCTGGACGATGCGGTCGTCCATGTACCCGTATTCGATCGTGGTCTCGAGCTCAGTCGAGCCGCTGCGTCCCGTATCGTGCCCGCGCATCGTGTCGTCATACTGGAAGGGAATTACCTGCTGCTCGCACGACAGGGCTGGAGTGAGATTGCCGACACCCTGGATCTCAGCGTGATGCTGGACGTACCCGAGTCGACGTTGCGCGCACGGCTGGTGCAACGCTGGCTGGATCACGGCCTGGACGCCAGCGCAGCAGAAGCCCGGGCCGATGCCAACGATGTGCCGAACGGGAGGCTTGTCCGGGAATGTTCGATCGCCGCCGATATCAACTATCGGTCTTATTGAGTACGGCGTCCGGGCTTGCACTCCGGGCTGGCGGGGCAAGAAGTCCAACAGTGCGTCTATTGCCAGCCATCGAGCGTATCGCCAGGCATCGACATGAGACAATCACGCTCGCTCAATGAGGCTTGCGGAATGAATGAATCGGCGGGATTGATGATTGGCTGGCGCGAGTGGGTCGCGCTGCCTGAGCTCGGCTTGCCGGCGATCAAGGTCAAGGTGGACACAGGAGCGCGAAGCTCGGCCCTGCACGCTTTCGACATCGAACATGACAAGACCGCTGCCACAGTCGCATTCAGTGTCCATCCGTTGCAGAGGAACGCCGATCTGGTTGTGCGCTGCCAGGCGCCGGTGGTCGATGTTCGCAGCGTGACCGACTCGGGTGGACATACCGAGGAACGCCTGTTCATCCGCACCGAGGTCGAGGTTGGACGAATTCGACGCGCCATCGAGATTACCCTGACCGAACGCCACGACATGCTCTTCCGGATGCTGCTCGGACGTACTGCGCTGATTCCCGACATCACCGTGAGTCCGGTCGATTCCTTTCTCTGTGGTCGGGTAGCCGCGCGAAAACTGTATGCGCGCATTTCCGAAGGTAGTCGTCCCGTAGATGGAAGTTCCCAAGGTGGTAGTTCCGAAGGTACTAATTCCCGAGGTGTCGCACGTTGAAGATCGCCATCCTGTCCCGCAACCGACGACTCTATTCTACCCGCCGCCTCATCGAGACTGCCGAGAATCGCGGTCATGAGGTACAGGTCATCGATGTTCTGAGGTGCTACATGAACATCGTTTCGAAGAATCCAAGCGTGCATTTCGAAGGCAAGGCGCTACAAGGCTTCGACGCCGTCATTCCACGCATCGGCGCGTCGGTCACCGCGTACGGTACGTCGGTGTTGCGGCAATTCGAGATGATGGGGACCTACACCCTGGTCGAGTCGGTAGCCCTGTCACGTTCCCGTGACAAGTTGCGTTCACTGCAGCTGCTGTCCCGCAAGGGCATAGGCCTGCCGGTAACGGGTTTTGCCAACAAGCCGGGTGATACCAAGGACCTGATCAAGATGGTCGGTGGAGCACCGCTCGTCATCAAGTTGCTGGAAGGCACGCAGGGTATCGGCGTGGTGCTGGCGGAAACTGCCAAGGCGGCGGAATCGGTCATCGAGGCTTTCATGGGGCTCCAGGCAAACATCCTGGTGCAGGAGTTCATCAAGGAAGCCGGTGGCGCAGACATTCGCTGCCTGGTGGTCGGTGGCAAGGTCGTCGCCGCCATGAAACGCCAGGGCGCGGAAGGCGAGTTTCGTTCGAATCTGCACCGGGGTGGTTCGGCCAGTCTGGTCAAGATCACACCCGGCGAGCGCGCGTCCGCCGTCGGCGCGGCGAAAGTGCTGGGCCTGTCGGTTGCCGGCGTCGACCTCTTGCGTTCAGAACGGGGCCCATTGGTCATGGAAGTCAATTCTTCACCGGGTCTCGAGGGCATCGAGGCTGCCAGTGGCAAGGATGTCGCGGCGATCATCATCGAGCAGCTCGAGAAGAATGCACGCCCCGGCAACACCGCAACACGTGGCGCAAGAGGATGACTGACGGCCGCTCGCGACGATCGTTACCCAAGAACGAACCGATCACGATCGGCGAGACCATCGTCGCGCCTGGTACGCGTTGTTACGTCGATCTGCCCTTGCCGCCTCTTTACACGCACACTTCGGTGGCCATGCCGGTCCATGTTGTTTGCGGGCGAACGGCTGGGCCAGTCATGTTTGTCACCGCTGCAGTACACGGCGACGAGATAAACGGCATAGAGATCATTCGCCGGTTGCTTGCAACCAAGTCATTGTCGCGGCTTTCAGGCACGCTGATCGCGGTACCGGTGGTCAATATCTACGGTTTCGTATCGCAGACGCGCTATCTTCCCGACCGACGCGACCTGAATCGTTCTTTTCCGGGGTCGGAGCGCGGTTCGATGGCTGCACGGTTGGCGGATACGCTGATGAGCGAGATTGTCGGCAAGTGCACACACGGAATCGATCTGCACACGGCCGCCGCAGGGCGCGCGAATCTGCCGCAGATCAGGGTTGACCTGGAACGTCATCCCGAGCTGAGGGAACTGGCCGAAGCGTTCGGGTCCCCCATTGTGCTTGACTCGCCCACACGGGCCGGAACACTGCGTGATGCTGCTGGCGACTTGCCGCTCCTTCTTTACGAAGCCGGTGAGGCGCTGCGTTTCGACGAACTCGCGATCCGCGCGGGCCTCAAGGGCGTACTGAGGGTCATGCGCAAGCTCGGTATGCTACCTCCTGGCAGGGGGGGCGATGCCGGCGCCAATGCCAGGCCGGAGGACGCAGGGGTGGCGCCTGCCAAGGCCTCCAGCCGCAAGGTGTGGGTGGCAAACAGCAGCTTCTGGATGCGCGCACCGCAGAGCGGCATTCTGAGATCCCGAGTGCCACTGGGCGGTGTGGTTGGAGAGGGAGACACGCTCGGGGTCATCTCGGACCCTTTCGGTGAAGCTGAGCAGAGTGTCGTCAGCAACGTATCCGGGGTGCTGATCGGCATCACCAAGTTACCCCTCGTGCATGAGGGCGAGGCGCTTTACCACGTCGCCACGACAGCGACGACCGGTTTCGCCGAACGGGCGATGAGCGCGTTCAACGAAGAGTACGAGGTTCCTGTCATCAAGCGGCAGGAATAGTGCCTGCTCGACGCGGAAACACACACAAATGATGAGAAAGACGAAATGAAGACGCGTGGCCTCGGTCAGAGTGGTATCGATGCGGGCGTCGTGGCCTTCGGGGCCTGGGCTATCGGTGGCTGGAAGTGGGGGGGCACCGACGCCAGCGACTCGATCGCCGCCATCCGCGCCGCGCTCGACGGCGGGATGAGCATGATCGACACGGCGGCGGTCTACGGGTTTGGACTCTCTGAAGAACTCGTCGGGCAAGCTATCGTCGGCCGAAAGCGGGAAGATATCGTCATCGCGACGAAATGTGGTTTGCGTTGGGATCTCGAGACGCCTACCTTGCACGCCGAGAGCGAGGGTCGGCGTATCTGTCGAACACTCGATTCCCGGTCGATGCAACACGAGCTGGATGCCAGCCTGAAACGGCTGGGAGTCTCCTACATCGACCTGTACCAGACACATTGGCCAGACCCTGCGACGCCTCTCGATGCCGTGGTGGAGACACTCGAGTCAATGCTTGCGGATGGTCGGATCCGCTCCTGGGGATTCTGCAACTCTGACCCTTCATCACTGGAAATTGCGCGAGAATCGGGAGCCTTGTCGGTAGATCAGGAGCGCTACAGCCTGCTGGACCGTGAGCAGGACGCACTCAATCTGCCCGTGTGCAAGCAGCACGGGCTGGCTTTTCTTGCCTATTCGCCGATTGCCCAGGGTCTCTTGACCGGTCGGATAGATTCGAAGCGGGAATTCGTCAAAGGCGATCTTCGGCGGGAGAATCCACGCTTCGCACCGCGGGTGCTCGAAGCACTGCAGGCTGTACTTGCTCCGGTAAAGTCACTCGCACGAGATCGCGAGGTGTCGGTCGAGCAACTGGTTCTCGCCTGGACGCTTGCCAGGCCCGGGGTCACACATGTGCTCGTCGGCACGAGGAACGCGCATCAGGCTGCGGCCAATGCGGAGGCCGGACGCCTGGAACTGAGTGCCGACGAGATCGACCTGATCGATCATGCGGCCGACGCCTGGCCAGGTTTCGATTCGCTCGCTGATGCCGCGGACGACTGAACCGGCAGTCTGTTGTCGGGCGGTTCGTGCTCCGCTTTCTACCGAACGCCGCTGCCTGTTGAACTTTGTCGATCCTCATTCACTCAATACGAACGGGCTGCTGCTCGGCGGCCGTCATCCGGATCAGAGAGGCACACGGCTAATGAGTAGTAGCAGAACAAGCAGGGTGGGCGCGGTTGCATTGCTTGCCATGCTCATCGGCACTTCGTCCACGGTGTTTGCGGACGATGCGTCGAGGAGCGGAACCTTCGCCGGGCTCAACGACCACGCCACCACGGGTAGCGTCACGCTGGAACAGTCCGGCAACGCCTACCATGTGGTTCTCGGCGATGACTTCAGCTTCGATGGCGCGCCCGATCCGAAAGTCGCCCTCGGCAAGGGTGGCGAGTATGACGCAGCCACGCTGATGGGCCTGCTCGAGTCCTACAGCGGCACACAACGGTTCGAGGTTCCTGCCGGTATCGATGTGGCGGACTACGACGAAGTCTATATCTGGTGTGAAAAATACTCGGTCGGACTTGGCGTTGCCACACTGAACTGATCGGCAGTCTGGACCAGGCCGGCTGCGACACTTCCCCGTGTCGCCCGCCTGTGTCGTCCTGCCTGTGTCGCCCGCCTGTGTCGTCCTGCCTGTGTCGCTCGCCTGTGTCGCTCGCCTGCGTCGCTCGCCTGCGTCGCTCGGGGCGCGCTCAGTCGCGTTCCGGATAGAGACCGTTGGTCGTGTAGTTCCCGCGTTGCCAGGCGCGTACCCAGTCGATCTCCAGTTCGATCGGGAAGAGATCCGGATCGTCGACGTCGGGGGTGGGTGCCCAGCCACTTCCGGCAACCAGGTACATGACGATGTTCATGGCGCGACGCCCGACTTGCACACCGCTCAGGCGACGCACTTCCTTGCCATCGATGTACCAGATGACAAGCTGTGGCTCCCACAACACGCCGTAGGTATGAAAGTCATCGCTGTACAGGTCGCCTTCCGGTTTTTCGTAGGCCATCGTCGGCGAGCGGCGGGTAATGCGGTCGCCGTTCTCGACCAGAGCCGCAGAATCATCGAAGTGATAATTCTGGAACGCGTCCTCGTCGCCGAAGGGGTTTTCGCCGAGATACTCCAGGATGTCGATCTCGGGTGCATGGTAGTCACGTCCCTGACCTTCGAAGCGTGACTGGATGTAGAAGCTCGACAGCGCACCTCGCTTGCCACTGACGCGCATGCGACTCTCGACATAGCCGTAGGTCAAGTGCAACTTGTCGTGCGTAGAGAGCGCGCCCGACAGGAAAGTGCAACGCGCGAACCCGCGCGGATCTTCCTCGCTGCAAATGTCCGGCAGTTCGGCTTCGAGCGCGGCCGGTGTCGGGTTCGCCTCGATGGTCATGGTAGAGCCATTGAAACGGAACGGGTTGTAGCCTTGCGCCAGCGCATCGCCACGTTGGGGGCTGACGAAGTATTGCTGTTCGCCATTGATGATGCGCGTATCTCCCCACACCAGCTCGGTGTTCCAGAGATTCTCGTCGATGCTGTCGCCGTCGAATTCGTCCTCGAACATCAGGGTGAACTTGTCGAGGAAATAGGCGGTGTTGGTTACATCGTTCTCGAGTGCGAATTTCGTCGTGCCGAGGTAGGGATCTTCGATAGCAGCCACCGGTGCGCCGACCGACTCGTGGTAGTGAATGGTGATCGGCTCGGACGGAGGGGATTCCTGACCCTCGTCATCGACCGCTGTCACGGTATACATGAAAGTGTCGCCAGCGCTCGGACGTTGTGAATTGCAGTCGTGCACCACGTTCGTGAAGCGGGTGTAGTTGCAATCAATGAAAGAGGTCGTACGCCAGTAGCGATCGATTGCCCGCTGCGTTCCAGCCGACACGTCAGTGCGCGTTTCATTGCGGACGGTATACACATGACCGTCGCTGCGCTGGACAAGATAGGCGACGACTTCGCCGTCGTCATTGGCGGGCGCCCAGCTGAACTCGGCCCAGTCGTTCGACACCAGGTCGATGCGCAGGTTCTTTGGCGTGGTGGGTGGTCCGCCGGGGGTCGCCGGTTCCGGGTCTATCTCGAGCTGCGTGAAGAAGAAGTCGTCACTGGTCGGCGCCAGCAAGGGTGCCGTTACCGTGTCTTCTGTCGAGATCGTCGGTTCCGGCAAGCCTTCCCGCGACGGGATGCGATCGCCCGGGTCGTCGTCGGTGGGTGTTCCGCCGCCGCTACTTCCGGTGGAAGAACCGCTATCGTCATCATCGCCCGAGCAGGCGACGAGTGAGCTCGCGAGCAGGACGACCGTGACAAGGTTGAGCGTCGATTTCATTTTTGGTCCGGGATTCCCATCTGGTAACCACAGGAGAATAGCACCGGCGCGGCGGACGTCAGCGGATGTACGTCCAGAAACAGAGGATCAGGCGTCGATTGGTGAAGCTGACCTGGACTGTGCTGGCTTCCTTGCCAGCATTCAGTCCTTGTTCGCCGCAGGGACTATTGCTTCTCCCACACTCGCATGTAGTCGATGACGTACTTGACCGGGAACTCGACGCCGGTCGGGTCACCGATCCAGTTGCTGCCGATAACCTGCTGAGCCACGATGTTCATGGGCTTGTCGGAGACGCGGGGCCCGGTCATGCGACGCACTTCGATGCCGTCGATGTACCAGATGACGAGCTCCGGCTCCCAGAGTACCGAGTAGGTGTGGAAGCTGGCGCTGAGGTCGATGCCGGCATCGAGAATCATCGTCGGTGATGCATGGGCAAGCCCGCGGAACCCGGTATCTTCGAATCGGAAGCCGTCACGATAGTGATAGTTCTGTGTCGCGCCGTCCGGCTCTCGGCCGTCGTATTCGAGGATGTCGATTTCGTACTGGTTTCCGCCACCGGGCTGCAGCAGATAGAAGGTCGAAAGCAATCCGCCTCCGCCAGGTACCTGAGCCCGCATCTCCACGTAGCCGTAGGTCACGTCGAACTTGTCGCGGGTCGTGATGACTCCCGACAGGTAGGGCTGGTTGTTCGCGGCCTCGAGGAGATCCGCAGGTGTGCGAATGCCGGTGATTTCGAGATTTCCCTCGTTCAGCACGAATGGGTTGTAGCCGAGCGCGGCACCCTCCGGCGAGAAGGTGTCGACGAAGTACTGCTTCTCGCCGTTGACGATGGTCTCGGGGCCCCAGGGCATCAGCGTGCGCCACTTCTCCCGGTCGAGAGAGGTGCCCGTGAAGTCATCCTCGAAGGTCATCGTGTAACTGGCGTCGCTTGCCGGGTCAGGGGCTGCCGAGCCTTCTATCATGTTCATGGTGAACGTGGCGGCAGCCGACGGCGCCGAGCTATTGCCGTCGTTGTCGATCGCGACCACCGTGTACGAATGAGCTACGCCTGCAGAGGGTTGTCCGACCGTCTGGCAGACGATGTTCTTCGTGTAGTTGCAGTCGATATACGTTGTCGTGCGCCAGTCGCGCCGCTCTTCACGACTGTTGGTTTCCTCGTTGTTATCGATGGTGCCAACCAGCTGGCCGTCACGGTAGACCTCGTAGGCGACGATCGAGCCGTCGTCGCTCGACGGAACCCAGCCCATCTCGACCCAATTGTCGGCTGTCAACAAGGCAACGAGTCCGCTGGGTGCCGAGGGCGTGCCATCGGCGCGACCGCCGTCAGTGCGGCTCGGTCCGCCAAGGGAGAGTTGCTCGGTGCGCGTGCGGGTGTACTGATCCAGCGCAGCGCCGTCGTCGGTGGTGCCTGGCGGCGGTTCGGGTGTGGGCTCGGGTTCCGGGCCGGTGCCTGGATCGGGTGTCGGCTCGGGCTCCGGTCCCGTGCCTGGATCAGTCTCGTCGACCGGCGTCGGATCCGGGTCCGGCCTCGGATTGACCGGCTGCATTGGTTCCGGGTTCGGATCGACCGTCGGTACGATGGGGTCAGGAGTACCCTCGGGCAGGTCGGTTGTCGGGGTCAGTGTCGGAGCATCAGGCTGGCCTTCGCCGGCCCCGCCGTCCACCTCACCATCAGTCGATCCTGTGGGCAGTTCGCTGGTCGGGTCGTTCTGCGGGTCGGGCGTCGAGCCCGATGACGAGTCATCGTCGGCACTGGTACAGGCCGTCAGCAACGTGGCCAGGGCGCCTGCAATGATAAGGCGAGTAGAAATAGTCATCAAGAAAATGACTCCGGTTTGAGTGTCAGGGGAAAGCGGTTTGCGCAGGGCGAAGGCTCTCGATGCGGATGGTAGCACCGCCTCTGGCCCATGCTGCAGTGCAGTCGCGTACAAAG
>Ga0079202_10000996_pt1 | contig 10461 bp, 9 predicted proteins | sample PorBlaBluebeHill_FD_68601 | JGI IMG/M metagenome (GOLD analysis project Ga0079202, IMG submission 68601) | Marine algae microbial communities from Blueberry Hill - Blueberry Hill, Maine | ecosystem: Host-associated > Algae > Red algae > Blade | place: USA: Blueberry Hill, Maine
GCTCACCGCAACGGTCGGGCACTCGGACCCAAGCGGATCGGCCTCCTGGTCAGCGTCGTCTACTTCGCCACTGCCAGGTACTTCTTCCCTCCTCGCGACGACCGCGAGCGCGACGTCGCTCATGCCGCTCGCCAGCTTCGCCTCCCAGCAGCGGAACAGTTCGAGCCGGATCGCTACGCCGCGGATGCTGCAACCGGATAATGACGAACGCCTCCGGAACACCTCAGTACTGCGACACCTAAACCCCGCCGCGTGACTACCCGTACTTGACGCCGACAACCTCGGAAGCTGGATCTTGATCTCGAACCAGCCGTCGGACGAGCGCCTCGACGTCCAGCCAGCGGCAATGGCGGGCGCTACGACTCAGACAACCGAAGTAGAGATTGAACCCGTCAACGTAAGCGATGGTTCGCACAGTCAGGCAGGGTTTCCATGGTTCAGAAATGAAAACACCGCCCTAAGGCGGTGTTTTCTCCCTGAGGTCCATGGCTGAGCCACGAGCGCATACGTGCCTTGGCGAAGCAACGAGGCGTCAGCCTGAACAAGCTGTACGAGGAGTTCACGACGCGCGCCATCGCGGAGTTCGACACCGAGACACGGTTCCGGGCACGCAGCGAGCGCGGCGACCCAGCGGAGGGCTTGGCGATCCTGGACAGGCTGGATCAGCACCACAAAGCCTGGATAACCGGACGCTTTCGATCTGAGCGGTCTGTGGTGCTCACGATGATGACAATGAAGCGCCGGCGCGCCCTGCCTCCAGAGCCTCACCCAGATTCCTAGAGGCCGCTCAGGCTCAGATATCGGCTCAGCCTCAGAGGCTAATGCCATCGTTTGCTGGACTACCGGTACTTCGAGCAGCGGCTCAAGGGGCTCAAGGGGCTCAAGGGGCTCAAGCGGAATGGTTGCTGTAGGCTGCTTGCTACCTGGTTGGATTCGCATCACCGGAGAGAGAAGTCTTGCACCCCGACCGCACCATCGTAGGCACGCTCTTGCAGCTGTTCGTCATCTCCGCAGGCATCATTTTGATGGTTGCTACCGTCTACGCCACGTTCAGCGTTCTTGCACAAGTCCTCCCGTTCTTGTGCCGTGACGGGTTCATGAAGTCATTCTGCAGCACGACCGGCAGTCTCGTTCACCTGCAACTCAGCATTGTCGGGATGGTCTCCTGCTTCGTCGTGGTCCGCACGGTGTGGCTGAACGCATCCGAGATAGGGGAATGGTTCGTCGAACTGAAGGAAATCTGATGGCGGCTCCACGGATTCGAGACGTATCTTGACGCTGCCGCACCTCATTGCCGTCGACCTGGACGGCACGTTGCTCGGTCCCGACAAGCGGGTGTCGGCGCGTACGCGAGCGGCCGTCGCGGCCGTGGCCGACGCCAGCCACCACGTCGTCGCCGTGACGGGCAGGAGCCGGGCATCGGCGGTGCCTCTGCTCGCCGGCACACCCGCGATCGACTGTATCGTCGGGTCCAACGGCGCCTACGCCCATCGTATCTCTACCGGACAACTCGACTGGTCGCGGCCAATCCGTGCCGCCGAGGCTGATGCCTGGATCGACGCGATCCGCACAGCGCTGCCTGACGCAACCGTTGGCTGGGCGAGCGACGGGGGCATCATCTACGAACCCGGGTTCCTCGCGCTGGTGGGCGATCCGAAAACGATCGATCCCGGCGAGCCGGGTACGGAGCCACTCGCCGGGGCGCTCTACAAGCTCTTTGTGCGTACGCCGAGCATCAAGGGGCGCGACCTGCAGGCATTGGTGGCCGACCTGCTCGCCGGCATCGCCGAAGTCAGCACCTCAGGCGTACCGTTCGTCGAGGTGACGGCGACAGGCGTCGACAAGGGGTCAGCCTTGGAGCGGATCGCCCGCGCGCTCGACCTGCCGATGACCCGGACTATCGCCTTCGGGGACAACCTCAATGACGTGCCGATGTTCCGCGCGGCCGGGGTCGCCGTGGCGATGGGCAATGCGGTGCCCGAGGTGCATGCGCTGGTTGATCGCATTGCGCCGCCGAACACCGAAGACGGGGTCGCCGTCGTGCTCGAGGAGATGCTGGCGCACGGTATGCGTTAGCGAACGTGCATCACGCTGCGGGGTTTACCTTGCTAGAGCGGCACCGAATGTCGCTACCGTTGCATTAACGTGATATCGACGCACCACTGCGCGCGTCGCCAGTCCGTATTGTGGAGGCGTCCTCCGACCAGGCCTGCGCCAGCGACAAGGCCTCGGCAACCTGCCCGGTATCGAGTGCTACCGGCCGCCGACCACTCCCTTCCGCGCCGATTCGAAAGCGTTCGAGCAAGCGCTGCACCAGGGTCCAGTCGCGGAGTCGCTCGAATTCGGCGAGCGCGATATCTGCCAGCGCCACCGGACGATCGACGTCGTCGACACGGTCGATCGCAAGACTCAGCGTTGCCCGGGCCGAATGCCATCGACTGGCCGCGCGGGACAGTGCGCGATCCACTGCTTCGACACTGATTCTCGCCCGTGTGCCGTCCACGGTTTGCAGCGATCTGAACGCACTGCTCCAGTCACCGGTCTCCAGGAATCGGCGAAACGCCCTGTCGGACAACATCTCCACGCTGCTCGACTCGGCCGGAAGCGTTCCTTCACCGGCTGGCTCCCTCAGGCTCGTCGTCGATTCCATCATCTGCAGCTTCTCGTCGTGTGACACCGGTATCGGTTCGACACTGCAGATTTCGTTCCCGTAAGCCTTCGTAGACGAACGGCCGTACCGGCATGTTCAGATGCCGTCGGTCGCATCAGCCAGCGCGATGGCCGGTCGCACCCGGCGCTGGAAGTCGAAGGTCCCGGCGACGTAGGCCTCGCGAATGCCATCGAAGACGCCGTCGGTTGCACGACGCGCGACCGCCGAGAGATTGAATTCGAGCAAACGGCGGTGCTCGTCGGTATCGAAGCCATCGTAGGTGAAGGCGAACATGAGCGGCAGACTGTCGAGGAGCGAACGGGTGACGGATTTGCGGCTTGCCTCGATCGCGGCGACGGCCGCGGCAAGTTCGTCCGGCGAGCTCTTGTCGAGCAACCCGAACGTACTGTGCAGACGCACGACCTGTATATCGATCAACAGCGCGGCTGTCTTCTCGTGCATTGCCGTTTCCGTCACCAGGCGACGCAGCAGGGCATAACGTTCCGCATCGCCATCCTCGGCACCGAAGTGCGAGAGAAAGTTCTGAAAGGCCGCCGCATCACTCGACGCGTCCCGCGCCCTCTCGGCCGCTCGCAACTGCCGGCCGAACGCCGATTCGTGATGTTCCAGAAGTTCGTCCATGTCAGCATCACTGAGCGCTGCACGAAGATTGCGCTCGACGATCCAGGTCATGCTGAGCGGTGCGAAACTCGTTTCCGCAGCTTCGACGATGCGTCGCCGTTGTCCTTCGTCGATGGTGCTATCCACCGCGTTGGCGGAAATCGCCTCCACGATGGCCTTGCTGGTCGAACGTCCGAACCGATCGGCCATCTCATCCGTTCCGGTCGCGATCATCAAGCGATGACTCAGTTCGTCAACGCCATCTTCGGGATGATGACTCGATGCGGCCACGGCGGCGTTCGCGATACTAAAGAGAAGTACCGAAAAGACGAAGGTGATCACCCGGTTCAATTCCACCCGCAAGGTCCATCCATCACGATCAGACATTGAAACTCCCGAAGCCGGCGGTCGCCGTGGATTCAATCTACCCAGGAGAACTGATCGGCTGCGGCGGCTTCGCTTTTCAGTGGCAAGTCGCTGAGTTGTCGCCGGATTGCAACGTGAGCCACACCGACGCATCGAAAAATCGCTGAAGTGCGAGCGTTGTCGTCCCGGCACTTCGGCTCTTGACCTGCGCTTGCCGACGGCAGATGTCGCCACGGATGCAACCCTGGACGGGAACGGAGACGCCTACGCGAACGCTGCAAGCGGTAATGAGACCGCACCATTGAGTGGCATGCCCGCTAGGCTTTTGTCACGCATTGAACGAGTCACGCCGGCAACCGATGAAAACAACGCCCCGTTCGCGGCAGGCATTGCCGGCCGCAATCGCCTTGCTGGTCTCGGTGAGCCTCGGCGGGCCCGCTGTCGGCGGTGCGACCGAACCTGCCGACGCACTGAGCGACGAGACGATCGCGACGCTCAGGCTCGACAACTACATCGAGATCGTCGCCAGCATTCTGAATGCGGGTGCCACAAACGACACGGCGGCGACCCGCAATGCGCCCCTTCCGCAATCCACTCGGCACGGGCAGGAAACCATCCGCATCGCCCGCGACAGCTTCTCGTCCAGAGCGACATGGGTCGACACCCCTGCGACCGAACAGATTCTGGTGATGCACCCAAGCGATTCCGGAATGAGTGAACCCGGCACGAGCGAACCCGGCACACTCGCCACGCGAGCCGCGACAAACACTCGGGAGCCCCTGGTCGTGACAACCACCGTACCGCTGAGCGCGAGCGGCGCTCTGCCCTGGCCGATGCCCGAGGGTCAAGTCGCCATCGTTGCCGCAGACGGCTCACGTATCGAACTCGACGCCAGCAATGGCGACAGTCGAACGGTCGAGGTGACGATCGTCAGTGCCGGACAGCGTCAGCGGCTACAGCAACCCTGGTCCACCTGGACTCAGCTGGCCGCGGACGGCACGCACTGACCAGAGACAACTGCCGCTCACGAACCCGGCGCCTACCGACTTCAGCTCAACTTGCCGCCGCTGAACAAGCCACGATGGCCGTCTCGATCCGCCGGACGCTCTCGGTCTGACCGAGCAGTTCGAGCACTTCGTTCATCGCAGGCGACGCCGTCGTACCGGTGATGGCGAGCCGCAAAGGCTGGCCAAGCTTGCCGAAACCGACCTCCTGAGCAGCGACGGTCGCTTCGAGCGCGCTTTGAATGTCGGCCGCCGTCCAGGCATCGAGTGCTGCCAGGCGAGCGCGCGCCGCCTCGAGAATCTCCCCGGCTGTGGGCACGAACTGCTTCGCTGCGGCCTTCGCATCGTATTCCGCAGGCGGGCGATAAAAGTAGAGCGCGGCGTTCGCCATGTCGACAAGGGTCTTGGCTCGCTCCCGCAGGAGATCGGCCACCGCCGCGAGGGTCGGTCCCCCTTCGCGAACGACACCCTCTTCGGCAAGCCGGGCTGCCAGGTAAGGCGCGAGCGCGAGTGCCAGCGCGTCGGCCGGCATGGCCTGCAGGTAGTGCTGGTTGATCCAGTCCAGCTTCTTCGTGTCGAACACGGCACCTGAACGATTGACCTGCTCGAGCGCGAACAGGCTGCTCATCTCCTCCGCGGAAAAGAGTTCCTGATCCCCATGCGACCAGCCAAGCCGCACGAGGTAATTCAGCAAGGCATCGGGCAGGTAGCCATCAGCGGCATATTGCATCACGCTGACAGCGCCGTGACGTTTCGACAAACGCTTGCCGTCTTCTCCGAGAATCATCGGCAGATGCGCATAGACCGGTCGCGGCGCACCAAGCGCTTCGAGGATATTGATCTGGCGAGGGGTATTGTTCACGTGGTCATCACCGCGGATGACATGGGAAATACGCATGTCCATGTCGTCGACGACCACCGTGAGGTTGTAGGTCGGGCTGCCGTCGGCACGCAGGATGACCAGATCATCAAGTTCGCCGTTGTCGATGACGATCTCGCCCTTCACGGCATCGTCGATGACGACACTGCCCTCGAGCGGGTTGCGGAAACGCACGACCGGCTCGATACCACTCGGTGGAGTTTCTGTACTGTCACGCCAGGTACCGTCGTAGCGTGGTTTACGCCCTTCGCTCCGGGCCTTCTCACGCATCGCATCGACTTCTTCGGGCGTCGACCAACAACGATAGGCATGACCCTTGGCGAGCAATTCCTGCACGACCTCCCGATAGCGATCGAAACGTTCGGTCTGGAAGAATGGCCCTTCGTCGGCCTCGAGCCCGAGCCAGCTCATGCCATCGAGAATCGCCTGCACCGACTCGTCCGTCGAGCGGGCTCGATCGGTATCTTCGATGCGGAGCACGAACTGGCCACCGTGGCGCCGCGCAAACAGGTACGAAAAGAGGGCCGTACGGGCACCTCCGATATGCAAGTAGCCTGTGGGACTCGGCGCAAAGCGGGTTCTGACTGTCATGATTCAGCGTTCATCGACAAGCAATCGACAGATTGACGACCCGGCAGGATTCCGGGAGGCCCACGGCGTGACCGGGGGCCGCGAGTGTATCAAGGCCTGACGCCCCGCCCTATCGCCCTGCCCCGTCGCACCACCCGATGGCACCGCGCGACCTCCCGCTCTATAGCACCGCCCCTATCGCACCGCCCAGGCGCGCTTGCCTGGAGGCGCCGTCGGCATCACCTGCAGCGCTATAATCACGTATGCCTGCCGACGCTCCCACACCCGCGACCAACAACCCGGCCGCCACGACGACCGTGACCTTCCCCTCGGGCGGGCAGGTCATCGACGCGACAACGGAAACCACGCGCCAGTGGCACTCCTGCGCAGCCACACACGTCGGCCATGTCAGAAAGGTCAATGAAGACGCGTTTCTCGATGCGCGTGAGCAGTCCCTCTGGGTCGTGGCCGACGGCATGGGCGGGCACAGCCGGGGGGATCGGGCAAGCCAGTGCATCATCGAGCAGCTCGATAGCTTCGTTGCGCTAGACACGGCCAGCGACAGCCTCGACGAGCTTCGCCTGCGGCTCGACACCGCCAATCGTCTGTGCCGGGAAGCGGCCGGCGGAAGTGTCATGGGCAGTACGGTGGCAGCACTCTATCTGCACGACGACAGAGCTCACGTGACATGGGCCGGCGACAGTCGCATCTATCGCATCCGTGCCGCCGATTGCACCCAGTTGACTGACGATCACAGTCTGGTCCAGGAGCTGCACCGGCTCGGTGAAATGACCGCCGAGGAGGCTGAGAACCATCCATCGTCGAATGTCATCACGCGCGCCGTCGGTGTCAGCGACGAACTCGACTTGCAGCTTCGTCAGGTCGATCTGCTTCCGGGTGACCGGTTCCTGATCTGCAGCGACGGACTTTTCAAGGATGTGCGCGCTACAGAGATCCATGAAAATCTCATGAAACCGTCGCCGCGGCAGGCGCTCGATGCGCTGATGGCACTGGCGCTTCGTCGCGGCGGCACCGACAACGTCACCGGCATCGTCGTGCAGGTGCCCTTCGAGGGTTGAAACGCGCCCTCGAAGGGCAACTTGGCGAGGCGAACTAACCCAGCCCAAAGCGAACGCTGAGCGGCAACGGTGCTGAGCCAGGGTCAGTCCTGAACCGACCCTGCCGAATCAGCCTCAGTGCACCAGCGCGACCTTCGGCTTCTCCTCCCCGTTGGAAAACGTGAGCTCGCTGCCGACAGCATCCACGAAGACCGTGTCCCCTGGCGCGAAGTCTCCGGCGAGGAGTTTCTGCGCAAGGGGATTCTCCACCTGCTGCTGGATTTCCCGCTTCAGCGGTCGCGCGCCGTAGACCGGATCGAAACCCGCCTCGCCGAGTCGATCGAGTGCGGCCTCGGTAATCACGAATTCGAGCTGCCGCTCGGCAAGTCGTGCTTCCAGATGCTTGATCTGGATACCCGCGATCAGCCGGATGTTGTCCCTGGACAGCGGCCGGAACACGACACTCTCATCGATACGATTCAGGAACTCAGGACGGAAGTGCTGCCCGACGATCTCCATCACAGCGCTCTTCATGCGCCCGTAGTCACCTGCATCCATTGTTGCATCCTCACCTTCCTCGGCAATGCTCTGGATGACGTGACTGCCGAGATTCGAGGTCATCACGATGACGGTGTTACGGAAATCGACCGTACGGCCCTGACCGTCGGTCAGCCGACCATCATCGAGCACCTGCAGCAACACGTTGAAGACATCCGCATGCGCTTTCTCGACCTCGTCGAGCAGAATGACCGAATAGGGCTTGCGACGCACCGCCTCGGTCAGATAGCCCCCTTCCTCGTAGCCGACATAACCCGGCGGTGCACCGATCAGACGTGCCACCGAATGCTTCTCCATGAATTCCGACATGTCGATACGCACCATCGCATCGCCCGAGTCGAACAGGAAATTCGCCAGCGTCTTGGTGAGTTCCGTCTTGCCCACACCGGTCGGGCCGAGAAACAGGAAGGAGCCGATCGGCCGGTTCGGATCGGACAGGCCGGCACGCGAGCGGCGGATCGCGTCGGATACCGCTTCGACAGCCTCGTCCTGACCGACCACGCGCCGGGTCAGTTCGCTCTCCATGCGCAGGAGCTTCTCGCGTTCACCTTCGAGCATCTTGCTGACCGGAATACCGGTCCACTTGGCGACGACGTCGGCAATCTCGTCGGCCGTGACGTTCATGCGCAGTAGCTGCATGTCCTGGTCGTCCGCGCCGTCGAGCGCCTCCTCGAGTTGCTTCTCGAGCGCCGGTATCTGCCCGTACTGCAACTCCGACATGCGCGTGAGATCGTTCGCACGCCGCGCCGTCTCGTATTCCAGTCGCTTCCGCTCAAGCTCCTCCTTGATCACATTGGTGCCTTGTACCGAAGCCTTCTCGGCGTTCCAGATCTCCTCGAGATCGGCATATTCACGCGCTTGCCGCTCGATGTCGGCGTCGAGATCGGCGAGACGCTGCTTCGAGGCATCGTCGCTCTCCTTGGCCAAGGCCTCACGCTCGATCTTCAACTGGATCACACGACGTTCGAGCCGGTCGAGTTCCTCCGGCTTGGAATCGATTTCCATGCGTATGTGCGAGGCCGCCTCGTCGATCAGATCGATGGCCTTGTCGGGCAGTTGCCGGTCGGCGATATAGCGGTGCGACAGGGTTGCCGCGGCGACAATGGCAGGGTCGGTGATCTCGACACCGTGATGAACTTCATAGCGTTCCTTGAGGCCGCGCAGGATCGCGATGGTGTCCTCCACGCTCGGCTCGTCCACGATGATTTTCTGGAAGCGTCGCTCGAGCGCCGCGTCCTTCTCGACATATTGCCGATACTCGTCGAGCGTAGTCGCGCCGATGCAATGCAGCTCACCCCGGGCGAGCGCCGGCTTCAGCATGTTGCCTGCATCCATCGAGCCTTCCGCCTTGCCGGCGCCGACCATCGTGTGGATCTCGTCGATGAAGAGGATGACCTGGCCTTCCTGCTTGGCAAGGTCTGCAAGCACAGACTTGAGCCGTTCCTCGAATTCACCCCGGAACTTGGCACCCGCGATCAGCGCACCCATGTCGAGCGACAGCACACGCTTGTTACGAATGCCGTCAGGGACTTCACCGTCGACGATGCGCTGCGCCAGCCCTTCGACCAGGGCCGTCTTGCCAACCCCGGGTTCGCCGATGATGACCGGGTTGTTCTTGGTCCGGCGCTGCAATACCTGGATGGCCCGACGAATCTCGTCATCCCGCCCGATCACGGGGTCGATCTTGCCCTGTTCCGCGCGTGCGGTCAGATCGATGGTGTACTTCTCGAGCGCCTTCCGATGTTCTTCAGCATTCTGATCGGTCACTGGCCCGCCCTGCACCTGCTCGATACTCTGCTCGACCGCCTTCAGGTTGGCGCCGTTCTGCAGCATGAGATCGGCCAGTGCATTCTTCTTGTCTTCAAGAGCCGCCAGCACGAAGATCTCCGACGAGATGTACTGATCGCCTCGCTTCTGTGATTTCTTGTCCGTGAGGTTCAAGAGGCGGTTGAGTTCGCTGGACACGTGCAGCTGCCCACCGGCGCCCTCGACACTCGCCATGGCATCGAGGGCCTTGTCGAGACCACTCTTCAGCCCGTTGACGTTGACACCGGACTGCGCCAGCAAGGGACGTACACCGCTACCGTCCTGATCAAGCATGGCCACCAGCAGGTGCTGCGGTTCGATGAATTGATGATCACGACCGATTGCCAGCGACTGGGCTTCTGCCAGCGCCAGCTGAAACTTGGTCGTCAGTTTGTCCATTCTCATGAGCTGTCTTCTCCGCGAGATCCTGTGACGCCTGACTCGGCAGCGCGTGCAAAGGATGTGATTTCCGATGCCTTGAAGATAAGGACCGCGCGCAGCGAATCAACTCGTCAGCGGAGGCGCAGCAAGCGGCGGATCCAGCCAGGCAAGCGTTGCCATCCGGCCGGAACGGACACCGTCGCGACGGTGCGAGTGGAAGCACTCGACTTCGCTGACCGTGCACCGATCGCCGCCGCTGACGGCAATATCGCGACCACTCCGTACCAGCACCTGCCGGGCGAGAGCGTAGATATCCGCGTGGTACTTGCCCGTCGACGCCGTAGCGACAAAGGCACTTTCTTGAGCGGCGTCCCGCTCGATAAAGGCCTGCCGAACTTCCTCACCAACCTCGAAGGCCGCCGGGCCGATGGCCGGGCCGAGCCAGACATGCAGTGTCGATGCCGGCGGAAAGACGGCCAGCGTGGCGTCGAGCACGCCCGCGGCGAGGCCGCGCCAGCCAGCATGGCAGGCAGCGACGCGGCGGCCTTCATCGTCACAGACGACGAC
>Ga0079202_10000998_pt1 | contig 10451 bp, 10 predicted proteins | sample PorBlaBluebeHill_FD_68601 | JGI IMG/M metagenome (GOLD analysis project Ga0079202, IMG submission 68601) | Marine algae microbial communities from Blueberry Hill - Blueberry Hill, Maine | ecosystem: Host-associated > Algae > Red algae > Blade | place: USA: Blueberry Hill, Maine
CACCGCCGATGAGACGATCATCGCCAAAGTGGCCCGTGAGCACATCGTCTCCGGGACCACCACCGAGCAGGTCATTCCCATGACCGCCAATAAGCCAATCGTCACCCAGCCCGCCGAAGACCTGGTCATCACCATCCCTTCCGCAGATGATGTCGTTGCCACCCAGCCCGTCAATCAGATCATCGCCGACGGTGCCAATAATGACATCGTCACCGTCGGTGCCGAGGGTTTGCTCACCAGCCACAGCGAAAATGGCGCCGTTTCCCTTGCAGAATCCAAACACAGAATTGTCACCGCCGCTGACAGCCGACAAGAGGAACCAGAGCGCAACGAAGGCGAGGACGACAAGAACAGCCAACAAGCCCAGTCGCGTTCTGTCGTTTCCCAAAGCTCCCACGCTCCCAGCTTGTCATGGCCAGTCAGGAAAATCCGGTCGGAAAGCAAATGTCGGTCCGAACCTGATGGGAGATCGGCATTGTCCGATCCTCGAGGTCGACCGGAGCGAAGCAACTCCCGGTGACGGCTTCGAGCACGTCATTCCCATGAACGCCAATAAGCCAATCGCCACCCAGCCCGCCAAAGGACCGGTCATCGCCGTTCATAGCGCCCATCGCTGCGGTTCCTGAACTTCGAATCACGGGCCGGCGAGTTGGCTGTCTGGTGGTGAGGTGGTAGCGAAAGGCAAGCAACTTGTAACGCTGTGTCTGACACCGCGTCTCCAGTGATCTTGCGGTCAGCGCAGGGCTGAGCGGTACACGGGTTGCCATTGGTAGTTCGCGATGCGGTCGGTCAGTTCTTCTCGGGTGCGCTTTGGGGCCACGCCGGCCGCGACGGCCGCTTCGGCCACGGCGAGGGCAACCTGACGGCTCACGCCTGCCACCTTGGTGATGGCGGGCAGCAGACCACTGTCCGGGTCGGTTCCATCAGCGTTGGCTGCGTCAGCGACACCGGTGGCAGCGGCCACGAGCATCGAGTCGGTCACGGCAGTTGCCTCGGACACGATGGCGCCAAGACCCACACCGGGGAAGACATAGACATTGTTGGCCTGAGAGATGGTGACAGTTCGATCCCCAAACACGACCGGAGCGAAGGGACTCCCGGTGGCGACAAGCGCTCGACCTTCTGTCCAGGCCAGGAGATCTGCTGGTGATGCCTCCGCTCTGCTGGTTGGATTCGACATCGGCAGGATGACCGGCCGATCCACCCCAGCGGCCATGCAACGCACAAGTTCCTCGGTGAAGAGTCCACCCACACCGGAGACGCCCACCATTACGGTTGGCTTCACCGCTTTGATCACGGCAGCGAGATCGGTGGGTCCCCCTTCAACCGCCCAGTGCGCCACCCGCTCCCACGGCTGGGCAAGAGGTTGCTGGAACGCAGAAAGGTCGTCACGGTCGGTGTGTAAGAGACCACCACGGTCCACCAGACAGATCGGCGAACCATCGCAATCGTCGCCAGCCAGAGCATCCCTGATCATGTTCGCAATGCCCGTCCCGGCCGAACCTGCGCCAACAATGCAGATGCGTTGATCAGCCAGCGTCTCACCAATCCCACCGAGAGCTGAAGCGATCGTGGCCAGCGCAACCGCGGCGGTCCCCTGAATGTCATCATTGAACGACAGCGTGCGGTTCCGGTAGCGGTCAAGAATAGGCGCTGCGTTCGGCTGGGCGAAGTCTTCCCATTGAATGAGCACACCCGGAAATCGCGCGGTTGCCGCTGTCACGAATCGGTCAACGAAGTTCTGGTACTCCGGTCCGCTTACCCGTTTGTTGCGCCATCCCAGATAGATGGGATCGTCCAGGCGTTCCTGATTGTTGGTTCCGCAATCGAGAACCACCGGCAGAGTTCGAGCCGGGTCGATTCCACCGACACCGCTGTACAGCGCAAGCTTGCCAACGGGGATGCCAAGACCGCCAACGCCCTGATCGCCGAGACCGAGAATGCGCTCACCATCGGTGACAACGATGACGTCGATGTCACCCTGAATGCAGGCGAACTGCTCCGCGATGCGGTCACGTTCGGGGTAGGCGATGAAGACCCCACGCGGGCGCCGGTAGATGTGACTGAAGCGCTCACACGCAGCGCCCACCGTCGGGGTGTACACAATCGGCAACATGGCCGGAAGATCTGAGGCAAGCAACGCATAGAACAGCACCTCGTTGTGGTCCTGCAGTTGACGCAGAAACGTGTGACGCTCCAGATCATCGTGCAGTCCATCGAAGATCCCGCGTTGGCGCGCCAACTGCTCATCGAGCGTCTCGACATTGACGGGTAACAGCCCCTCAATGCCGAGCGCCTGACGTTCCTCAAGAGTGAAGGCAGTGCCCTTGTTCAGCAGTGGATCCTGCAACAGGGACGCACCTCGAACAGAGGTGATTTGTCGCGGGCGCGAAGTGATGCTCGGCTCAGATCAATCCGAGGCCGGAAACCGTGTCGCGCTCTGCGACCAGCTCTGCGGCTGTCGCGTCGATCCGAGCCCGACTGAAGTCGTCAATCTCGAGGCCCTGCACAATGCTGTACTCGCCGCCGGCGCACGTGACCGGGAACGAGTGGATGATTCCTTCGGGCACGCCGTAGCTGCCATCAGAGGGAATCCCCATGGAGACCCAGTCGTCTTCGGGCGTGCCGAGTACCCAGTCATGCATATGGTCGATGGCCGCGTTGGCCGCAGACGCTGCGCTGGACAATCCACGGGCCTTGATGATGGCGGCACCACGCTTCTGCACCGTCGGGATGAATTCTTCTTCAAGCCACGCCTGATCGTTGATCTTCGTGGCTGCGATCTCACCGTTTACTTCACAGTGGAAGAGGTCCGGGTACTGCGTTGCGGAGTGGTTGCCCCAAATCGTCATCTTCTTGACGTCGTTGACGGTCGCGCCAACCTTCTGCGCCACCTGGGTGATGGCCCGGTTGTGGTCGAGGCGCATCATTGCCGTGAACTGCCTGTTGGCGATGTCGGGCGCACTGTGCATGGCAATCAGCGCGTTTGTGTTGGCCGGGTTGCCGACGACGAGGACCTTGACGTCCTTGCTTGCGTTGTCGTTGATGGCCTTGCCCTGCGGACCGAAGATGCCGCCATTGGCTTCGAGTAGATCGGCACGCTCCATGCCGTCGCGGCGCGGCATGGCACCGACGAGAAGAGCGTAGTCGGCGTCACCAAATGCGACGTTGGCGTCATCGGTCTGGACAATGCCTCGCAAAAGTGGGAACGCGCAGTCGTCGAGTTCCATTGCGACACCCTTCAGGGCCTCCAGTGCTGGCGTGATCTCAAGGACCTGCAGAATGACGGGCTGGTCGGGGCCGAGCAGTTGGCCGCTGGCGATGCGGAACAACAGTTGGTAACCGATCTGACCGGCGCCGCCGGTCACTACTACGCGTGCTGCGGGCTTCGAGCTCACACTGTCTCCTCAGAGGTTTGTCGGGTATCGCGGGGATGCCTCGTGCGAGACGCTCCTGCGCCGAATCTATCCAGATTTCTCGGGTTGCCCCGCACGGGTGTTACCCAGCCACGAGTCATAGAGCCCGCCGTACACCCCGCCGAGCGCCACGAGTTCGTCGTGGTGTCCGGACTCAACCACGCGACCCGCGTCGAAAACCAGCACCAGATCGGCAACTTCCGCCGTTGAGAGGCGGTGCGCGATGCTCACTGTCGTGCGTCCCGCTGACACGCGCTCCAACGCACGAGACAGCGCCTGCTCAGTCTCGGGATCAACGGCGGATGTCGCTTCATCGAGAATGAGCAGACCCGGGTCGGCCAGCTGGGCACGGGCCAGAGCAACAAGCTGTCGTTCGCCAACCGAGAGTTGTTCGCCGCGCTCTCCAACTTCGGTCTCCATGCCGTTGGCCATCTGATCGATCCACCAACCAAGGTCCAGATCATCGAAGGCTTTCCGGGCCACGGCCGCGTCAGCGTCCGCGCTGCCGACGCCTGTGTCCTCGTTGTGCCTGCCGAACAGCACGTTCTGCGCAATGGTCGTGTCGAAGAGGAATCCGTCCTGGGGCACCATGCGGATGGCGCGACGTCGATGCTCTCCCGCAACTTCTGGCAGGGCGACCCCGCCAACGCGCACGGTGCCGGATGTGGGATCAGCGAGGCGAGCAAGAAGGCGCGCAAACGTGGTCTTGCCGGAACCGGTCTCCCCGACAATCGCAACACGGGTGCCAGCCGGGATATCGATGCTTACACCTTTGAGAACATCTCCGCCTTCTCGGTAGCGGAAGACGACGTCTTCGGCCTCGATCGCGAGCGGCCCGGTGGCAAGCCCCAATCCCGGACACGGCTCGACAAGTTCGATCGGCTGCGCCAGAACGGTCAGCACCTTTCGCCATGACGCCATCGTTGTCTGCGTCATATCCAGAACTTCGGTGATCGACGTGATGGGATTCAGCAGCAGACTCACCAGGAAGATGAACCCCACCAACTCACCAGAGGTCATGCCCCACCCCGGACCCCACCACACGCCCACCGCCAGAGAGACTCCCAACGAGAGCGCGCCAATGATGTCCGTAGCCGGCAGGTACAGGGCAAAGTATCGCTGCGCCTTCATCTGCGCCGTGTACAGCGCTTCCACCACGCCATGAGTTCTCTGGCGCGAGTGTTCCTCGTAGTTGTAGGCCCGGATGACATCGGCGCCCATAACAATTTCAGACACCTCGGTGAGCGTGTCAGAGACCGTGTTCCTCAGGTGGTCGTACGCATGGAACTGGCGTGCCTGTACCCACTTCGCGTAAGGGATGACCGGCGAGTACACGACGAGCACGAGCAGCGTCAGTTGCCACGACCAGAAGAACATGATGGCGGTGGTGCCGATGATCATCGTCGTGGACGTAATCCACCGAATGGCTCCCCATTGCACGAACATCGCAAGCTGTTCGACGTCTGAAGTCACCCGGGCGGTGAGCTGGCCGCGCTTTGCGTCGGTGTGGTCGGCAATGCTCAGCCGGTGGATGTGCTCGAAGGTCTGCACCCGCAACTCTCGCAGTCCAATCTGGGCGCTCGTCAGCAGGCGAATGTAGGCAGCCCTGCTGAGCAGAATGATCGCAAGAATCAGACCCAGAGCAAGAAGACACGCAATCAGCACAAACCGCGGCCGATAACCCTGCGGTCCGCTGATGCCCCGGTCGAGCACCTGCTCGATCAGTACCGGCACCACCAGGCGGCCACCGGCCGCACCCAGGGCCATGAGCACGGTAAAGGTGAAGCCGCGCATGAGCGGTGGCGTATTCTTCAAACCCGCCCGCAGCACCGCCAGTGATCCAGCTGTTGCAATATCGTCGGCCTCGTCCACCCGCCGAACCTACCGGGCGCAACCATCCTCGCCGCGCCGAAAATCGCGAGAAGAGGTCAGGCATGACCTGACCTCTTCCGGTTCCCGCATTGTATTCGCCGCCCCCGGCGAACGCGCCGCAGGAGGACTTGTCCTCGTTGGTGGATTGCCTCAGGTTGGGACGTTTTTGCGCCAGCAGAAACTGCGCCAGCGCCGAAGAACGACATCAGCCGAATCCGGTCTCCATGATCTGGAGGACGGCAGGGCCGAGGAGCACGATGAAGAGCGGCGGCAGAATGCAGGTCACAAGCGGGAAGATGAGGAACACGGGCATCTTCATCGCCCGCTCTTCTGCCCGTTGCCGGCGGCGTTCCCGCTGCTCGTCAGCCTGCACTGTAAGCACCTTGGAGATCGACACACCAGTCTTCTCCGCCTGAGAGATCGATCGCACGAAGTTGGACAGGTCATCAACCTGCGCCCGCTCGGAAAGAGCGCTGAAGGCATTCGATCGGCTGGAGCCGAGTCGGATGTCGTTCATCATGCGCTTCAGTTCTTCGGTGAGCGCATTCGACGTGGACTCAGCAGTTCGGGCAATAGCTGCCTCAAAGCCCAGACCAGCCGACACGGAGATCGAGATCTGGTCAATGACGTCGGGAAGAGCCCCGAGGATCTCCGCCTGTCGTTGCTTGGCCTTGGCGTTGAGCATGATGTCGAGGCCCATGTAGCCAACGGTTGCTGCAGCGCCAGACATGAGGAACCCGATGCCACCTCCCCCGGTGAGGTTCCAGGCGAAGAACGCCAGGCCAAGACCGATGACAATGCCGATGGCCTTCACCGTCACGAGCTTGGACTTTGTCCACTCATTCTGAAGACCAGCCGAGACAGCTTTGCGGTAAAGCGCATCGATCCGGCTCTGCGGCGTCATGCGTCCAGCCATATCCTGGATCTTCTGGATGAACGGACTGACCACACGTTCGGAACGGGAACGGGCCAGCATGGCCTCGTGGAGGTTGGTCGGACCTGAGTCGTCGTCAACCTTCGTCTTGAGACCAGGACGCCGCCTGGCCTCCTCGTCGAACGGGTCGTCGAGAGCCGGAACATAGGGCATCATGCTCCATGCGATGACTCCGACAGCGCCCACGATGAGCACACAGGCAATAAGTAGAAACAGCATTTCAGGCCTCCTAGTACTCGAACTCTGAGATGGACTTGAGCCAGAAGGCTCCGACGGACAGCATCAGGACGCAACCGGCGAGCATGCCCTTGCCAAGGGTCGTGCCAAACATTGGATCCAGATAGCCCGGGTTGATGACATTCACGATGAGGACGAGACCCGGAGGCAGTGCGATGAGCACGCCACCGGAAAGCTTGCCTTCAGCAGACATGGCCGTCACCTGGCCGCGAATCTTGTTCCGGGCTCGAATTGTCGATTCGACTCGACCCAGGATCTGAGCGAGGTCACCACCGACGGTTCGGTTGATGTCGATGGCAGCAACAACCCACTCGAAGTCCTGAGACTCCATTCGGTCCGAGAGATCCCGAAACGACGCCGTGAGGTCACGACCAATGCGTTGCTCGATCACAACCCGCATCAGCTCTTCCTTCATTGGAGATCGAGCTTCCATCGCGACCGAGTTGATTGCCTGTCCGAGGCTCTGACCGGCCCGAAGGTTCGTAGCCATCATTTGCAGCAGATCGGGAAGCTGATCGCCGAAGGCGGTCTGGCGCTTCTTGATCATGCGGTTCAGGTGAACCTTGGCATAAACGAAGATCCCGCCGACAGCCAGGAGTGCAGTGATACCGCCGCGGAAGGCCCAGGTGAACAGGCCTACGACAGCACCGATGGCAATCGCAACCATGATGTATTCGCCAGGGCGCAACTTGGAGTTCGCCCGTTCCAGCTTTCGGCTCAGCTTCTTGCCGATTCGGAAGCCTTCCAACCGTTCGGTGGTCGCTTCAGCGAACTGGCCGCGAGCCTTGTCCAGGCCTCTCAGCTGCTCCTTGAGGTTCGGGTCCTCAGGCTTGTTGCCCCTGACCGAAGCCGCAGATGCGAGATCCGCAGAGGTCTTGGTCTCGATCCTCAAGAAAAACTTCTGTCCAACAGCGAACCAGAGTCCGAGGATGACCGCACCCATGATGAGGGCTGCGCCGGCGTAAAGAACAAGCGGCGACTGCGCCTGTGTTTGAGCGATGAGTGAAGTCGACATCAGAATGCGCTGAAGTCAATATCGGCTGCGCCTCCGCCACCACCGAAGACAGAGCTGGGCAGTTCAATGCCATGTTCAGCGAGCTTCTCCAGAATCATCGGTCGCAGACCAGTGGGTCGCAGCTCTCCGATGTACTTGCCATCCTCGTCAACACCTTCGTAATCGAAGACAAAGATGTCTGAGAGCGTGACCGTGTCACCTTCCATGCCCACCACTTCGGTGATGTGCGTCACTCGACGGGTTCCGTCACGAAGACGAGACAGCTGCACGATGAGGTCCACCGCCGAAGCAATCTGTTCACGGATAGCAATGATCGGGAGGTCCATGCCGCCCATCATCACCATGATCTCAGTACGACTGATGGCGTCACGAGGGGTGTTTGCGTGAAGAGTGGACAGCGAGCCGTCGTGGCCCGTGTTCATGGCCTGGAGCATGTCCAATGCCTCACCACCACGACACTCACCAACCACGATGCGGTCGGGACGCATGCGCAGCGAGTTCTTCACCAGGTCACGAATGTGGACAGCGCCACGACCTTCGAGGTTCGGTGGACGAGACTCGAGTCGAACCACGTGAGGCTTGTTGATACGAAGCTCAACAGCATCCTCGATGGTCACGATGCGTTCGCCGTCCGGGATGAAGTTCGAGAGCACGTTCAGCAGCGTCGTCTTCCCGGAACCAGTGCCGCCGGACACCAGAATGTTGAGCTTGCCGTCAACGAAGGCCTTGAGCAGAGCCACTGATTCGTTGGTCAGCGTTCCGAACCTGATCAGGTCGGTGTGATCGAGCGCTTTCTTGGCAAACTTACGGATGGTGAGGGACGAGCCGTCCACCGCCAGCGGCGGGATGATGGCATTCACACGGGAACCGTCGGGAAGACGGGCATCCACCATCGGTGACGATTCGTCGACACGACGACCGATGCGGCTCACGATGCGGTCAATGACCTGACGGAGCGCTTCTTCGCTTTCGAAGCTCACGCCACTCGGGACGAGCTTTCCCTTGCGTTCAATGAAGATTGCGTCCTTGGAGTTGACCATCACTTCAGACACGCTGTCGTCTTTGAGAAGCGGCTCGATGGCGCCGTGCCCAAGAATGTCGTTGATCAGACTGTCGCTGAGCTGTTCCAGCTCTTTCTCGCTGAGCTGTGAGCCTTCCTCGACAAGGATGACGGCAAGCTCCTCGATGACGTTGCGTTCCAGATCCTCTTCGCTCACAGATGAGTCGTAGAGCTTGTTACCCAGACGCTCGATGAGTGCATCCTGGCTGCGACGCTTCAATTCCTTCATGTCGTCAGACAGAGATGGAGTGGACAGCACAGGCAGGGTCTCCGCTCCCGCAACGGGCGCTGCGTCTTCTTCCGGCGGGGCCGGAGGCGGCGGAGCCGGCAAATCGGCAGCCGGTGGAGGGGGCGGCGCAGGTGCATCCGCTGGTGGTGGTGGTGGCGGTGCCGGCACTGACGCTGCTGGCGCAGGAGGTGGAGGGGGTGCTGTTGCAACGGAAGCCGGAGAAAGCGTTGGCGGAGGCGGCGGAGCCATGCTGATGGGTTCTGGCAGCGGTGGCACGCCACCGTCAGCTGCGGGCGCGGTCACCGCCTCAGATACCGGTGAGGGTGCGTCTGGGTTCAGATACCAGTCGACAAGACTGTCCGGAACCGAAGCGTCCATATCCGTGAGGTTCTCTACCGGCGGGAAGGCCGCCGGGTCATGAGGGTCGGTCGGGTTGGGAGCCATGGAGAATCAGCCCTCGTCCGAACCGAATGCATCGGCAGGCGACTGCGTTCCATCAGCCAGCGAATTATCGGACGTTGCATCAGCAACTGGAGCTTCGCCGTCAGCGAAGGCCACGGTGGCGCCTGCGTCGCCGGCACCCAGGCCGGGTGCGAAGCGCTGAATTTCGAACTCGCCCGTGTCGGGGTCGATGACGGCACCGGCATCACCGAGGATGTCGACGATCGTGCTGACGGATTTGAGGTCCGTCTCCGGATTCTCGGTCGCTGCTGCAACCATGATGTTGCCGTTGTCAATGGTGTAGTGGAGCTTCGTGAGCTCTTCTGCTGTCACCGCAACCGTGACGATGTACGTACCGGTGAGAGCCGATTCAAGCGTGTCCGTGGACGGCTCCGAGAACATGACGGTCTCATCATCGGTTTCCGGCTGCGGAGCCTGAACCGGCAGTGCGCCCTCGAACTTGACGTCAACCACTTCGACAGCGGTCAGGATGACAGCGGACAGCGCTGGGAAACCGTCGCGTGCCCCGAATGTCGCCGAGATGGAGATCTGAGAATTTGACCGGACCTGGCCATTCAGAATGCGGTGGTGGGGAACCCGGAAGCTGATTTGGTGGTGATCAGCGGGAACTTCACCACGAGCGTCGCGGATGGCGAACTGCTGGGTTGGCACGAACCGGTTGGCCAGGACGGTTTCCCCAACGGACAGGTTCACCTCCGTCATCAGGTCGCCCATGCTGGCAAGCTGCTCGATACTGAGCAGGGCGCCCTCGGGCACAAGCGAGACCGGGACGGGCTCTTCTGCGAAGCGGTTCCAGTTCTCAGCCTGGAGCGAGTTGAGGGTGGTACCGCCCGGGATGGGAGCCTTTGCGACCACCACGGTCTGGGTGGGCACCTCCTCCACCGCTACTGCTGACTCCTCCGCGCTCTTCACATAGGAGACGAGCATCAGCACACCGCTGATAGCCAGAAACGCTGCCGCACCAACGGCAAGCAACGTCTTCTTCATCGAGGGAGAGATGGACGACTTTGACTTCTTCTTGCCCTTCTTGTCGCCGTTCATGGGCGTATCCTGCGTTGCGGCAGCGCCGTCGAGTGCATCGACCGCGTCCTGCGCTACGTTCTTCGTTTTCTTCCTGGAAAGTAAATTCTTCATGTGCCTGTCGCAATGCTCGGGGGCGGGTGGGGGCGGATCTGCAGTTGCGGATATTTGCTGTATTGCTGTACTGCCGTATTGCTGTATTGCTG